>ERZ773066.1622-NODE-1622-length-11404-cov-24.303815_pt1 | contig 11404 bp, 8 predicted proteins | sample MGYA00580573_ERZ773066 | MGnify/ENA primary metagenome ERZ773066 (study PRJEB29015, sample SAMEA2738128) | human oral metagenome | biome: human oral; feature: human-associated habitat; material: saliva | place: China | collected 2203 ... | reverse complement strand
CGTGGCGCGGCCTGGACGCTGCCCAACAACCCTCGTATGCGGATGCCGAGTCCGTGTCCGAGGTGACGGCTCAGCTGCGCCGTCAGCCGCCCCTCGTGTTCGCGGGCGAGGTCGATGACCTGCGCACGTGGATGGGTGCGGCGTCCCGCGGCGAGGCCTTCGTGCTGATGGGCGGAGACTGTGCCGAAACCTTCGCGGAGGCGACCGCCGATCACGTGCGTTTGAAGATCCAGACGCTGCTGCAGATGGCTGTCGTCCTGACGTACGGTGCGTCGCTGCCGGTCATCAAGGTTGGTCGTATCGCGGGGCAGTACGCCAAGCCTCGTTCCTCCGACCTGGAGACGCGCGACGGCGTGACGCTGCCGAGCTATCGCGGCGACGCGGTCAACTCGTTCGAGTTCACTCCCGAGGCGCGCGAACCCGACCCGCAGCGCCTCCTGTCCCTGTATAACCATGCGGCGTCGACGCTGAACCTGATCCGCGCCTTCACGAAGGGCGGCTATGCGGATCTGCGGCAGGTACACCGTTGGAACCAGGGCTTCATGTCGAATCCGGCGTATGCGCGCTACGAGTCGCTGGCCGCCGACATTCACCGCGCGATCAAGTTCATGGGAGCAGCGGGCGTTGATTTTGAGACGCTGCGCGACGTGGACCTGTATTCCTCGCATGAGGCTCTGCTCCTGGAGTATGAGTCGGCGATGACGCGCATTGATTCGCGTACGGGCGAGCCCTACAACACGTCTGCCCACTTCCTGTGGGTGGGGGAGCGGACACGCGAGGAGGAGGGCGCTCATATCGAGCTGCTGTCGCGCGTGCGTAACCCGATTGGGGTCAAGCTTGGTCCGTCCACGACACGCGATCAGATGCTCTCGCTCATCGACCGCCTCAACCCGGATGGCGAGGAGGGACGCCTGTCCTTCATCACGCGCATGGGTGCGGAACGCATCCGTGAGGTGCTGCCTCCGCTGCTTGAGGCGGCGCGCGAGGATGGCCGACCGATCACGTGGATGACGGACCCGATGCACGGCAACACGATCACGTCGTCGACCGGATATAAGACGCGTCGTTTTGAGACGGTCATGGACGAGGTCCGTGGCTTCTTCGAGGCGCACGAGGCAGCGGGCACTGTGCCGGGCGGCCTGCACGTCGAACTCACCGGTGACGACGTCACCGAGGTGATTGGCGGCTCCGAGCATATCGACGACGAGTCGCTGCGTGATCGTTACGAGACGCTCGTCGATCCTCGTTTGAATCACCAGCAGAGCCTGGAGATGGCATTCCAGGTCGCTCAGTATCTGGCGAAGGGTTCCTCCCACGAGGAGTGAGCTATCGCGGATAGAGGATCCCCGGCCTCGTTCATTTATTCATGTGGACGAGGCCGGGGATCTTTCTGTGCTCGAGGCACCCCGCGTGTGGTGAGCGCGGCGAGCGGCGGATAGTCGCCGCGCCGTGGCGTCACATGACGGAGATCGTCACGGTCGATCCCTTCTTGACCTTGCTGCCGCCGGCGGGGTTGGACGAGCGCACGGTGTTGAAGAAGCCTCCGAGGATCAGGTCTTCCTGGACGGTGAGCCCGGCTCCTTCGAGCTTGTTGCGTGCTTCCTGACGCTGAAGGCCGACGACGTCGGGAACGGTGACCATCTCGGGTCCCTTGGATACGGTGTAGGAGACGGAGTCACCACGGTACACGGTGGAACCCTCGCGGGTCTGCTGGGAGATCACCTGTCCCTCGGGGACTGTGTCGGAGTAGGCCTCGGTGGGTGAGGCGACGAGGCCGAGGGCTTCGATCGAACTCTTGGCGGCGGAAGCACCCTTACCGGTCAGGGTGGGCACGGTCCGGGGTTCGCGGCCCTTGGATAGGACGACGTCGACCGTGGAGTCGTGGGCCAGGGAGGTGCCCGCTGCGACGGACTGGGAGATGACCTGACCTGGGGGAACGTCTTCGGAGTAGGCATCAGTGACAGCGCCCAAGGCAAGCCCGGCGTCTGTCAGGGTACGCGAGGCCTCGTCCTGTCCCTTTCCGACGACGTTTGGAACGTCCTTCATGTCGATGCCCTTGGAGACGTACAGCTGGACGTTCGTGCTCTTATGCACGGAGCTGCCGCCTTCTGGGTCGGAGTGGGTGACAATGCCGGATTGGACGTCGTCAGAGAACTCCTCTTCAACGGAAGAAGCCAGTCCGATGGCACCCAGGTCTGCCTGCACGTCTGCCAGGTCCCGTCCCGTTGTGGTGGGCATCGTCAGGTAAGAGCCGGGACCATACTCGGTCCACCACCAGCTCCCGCCGAAGCTGGCGGCGACGATGAGCAGAAAGGCAATGACAGCCAGGAGTATCGCTCGCGTGGACATCTTCGCAGGAAGTTCGCCCGCGGAAGGGGTCTCGGTCGAGGTGGAGGTATGCACGGTGGTGACGGCGGTCGCGGCGGGGAGAGCAGTCGCGGTGGTGACGGCGAGCGCGGGCATCGCTTGCGTGAGCTGGGTGGACATGACCTCCGTGTTCAAGGCGGTTGTCTCGGAATCGCTTCGGCTGTCCTCGTGTGCTACCTCGGCGCGGCGGTTGGCGATGTCGGAGGGGATGGACGCGGCGGCCCGCGCCACCAGGTCGAGGGCGTCGGAAGCGTCGGCGCATCGGTTCGCGGGGTCGCGTGCGGTGAGCACGGCGACGAGGTCGTCGATCTCGCGGGGGATCCACGGAAGGGTGGCCGAGGGACTCGGAACGTCGTCCGAGACGTGGTGAGAGGCGATCTGCAGGGCGGATTCGTCAGCCCACGGCACGGCACCGGTGAGCATCTCGTAGAGCATGATGCCAACGGAGTACAGGTCGGAACGCGCGTCAGCTTCGGTGGTCAGAACGATCTCGGGCGCGATGTAGGCAACCGTTCCCAGCATGTTGCCCGTGGTGAACATCGACCCTTCCGAGGCCGCGCGAGCCAGGCCGAAGTCGGCGACCTTCGCGGGGCCGTCGGTGGGAACAAGAATGTTCTCGGGTTTGATGTCGCGGTGGATGACGCCCATGCGGTGGGCTGCGCGCAGAGCTTCGAGGATGTCGGTCGTGTAGCGCAGTGCCTGCGGAATCGTGAACGCGCCCTGGGCATTCAGGAGTGCGCGCAGGTTGGTCCCATCGATGAGCTCCATGACGAGGAAACCCTGGCCTGAGACGACTCCCTGGTCGAAGACAGAGACGACGCCCGGGTGAACGATGCGGGCCGCGGCGCGCGCCTCTCGGTGGAAGCGCTCGACGAAGGCATCGGATTCAGCGAGGTAGGGGTGCATGACCTTTAGGGCCACGGGTCGCTCCAGGCGTTCGTCCTGGGCGACGTATACGGTCGCCATGCCGCCGCGCGCCAGTCTGCGCGTGACCCGGTATCGCTGATCAATCAGGCGGCCGATCAGTGGGTCAGTTTGGTCGTGTGTTTTCTCGTCGCTCACTGTGTTGATTCTATGGGAGTTTTCGGCAAATCATTGGAAGTGTAGACACCGGTGCGGCGCAGCGATGCGGTAGTGTTGCGGTCATGACCAGTGCTGATATGACCCTGTTATCCACCGACGAGGTGTGCCGTCTGCTCGGTATTGAGGAACGCCGCCTCAAACAGCTGATTCGTGACCGCGTCCTGATCGAGGCCCGCTCTGCGTCTGGCGAACGCGGGGTACCCCGCGACATCATCGTGAAGGGTGAGAACGGCTGGGAACCGCTGCCCTTCCTGCAGGGGACGCTGACCCTCCTGGCCGATGACGGCTTCACGCCCGAGGAGTCCCTGGCCTGGTTGTACACCGTGCAGGACGAGCTGGGTGAACGCCCCATCGACGCGCTCACCTTGGGTCGTCACCACCGCGTCAATCGCATCGCCTCGACCCTGGCGTTCTGATGCCCTCGCCTCCCGGTGTCTAGGCGCGCCGGGCGGTGAGGATATCACAGAGTTCACGCAGCATGGCGGATGCCTCGTCGCCGAAGGCTGACGCGTCAAGCGCGCGGTGTCCTTGTGCGACGAGGTTCGCAATCTCAGCCTCGTGTGCGCTGCGTCCGTTGCGTTCGACGATCTGTGTCGCGACCGCGATCTCGTCGGCCGAGGCCTCAGCAACCCCGAGTACGTTCGCGAGAGCTGTGCGCTCGGCGGGGGAGGAGGCTGCCCAGGTCAGGGCAAGCAGGACGGTTCGCTTGCCCTCGCGCAGGTCGTCCCCGGCCGGCTTGCCGGTGACTGTTGGGTCTCCGAAGACGCCGAGGTCGTCGTCGCGCAGCTGGAAGGCCAGCCCCCAAGGCGTCAGGATTGCATCGAGGGTGTCGGTCAGTTCGTCGATGACGTGTGTCGAGTTGGCTCCGCAGATCGCGCCGAGCTGGGCGGGACGCACGACGGAATAGTGTGCGGACTTGTGCAGGGCGACATCGAGGGAATCGGCTGCGCTCAGCGCGTCGGCGCGCCGGGGATCCAGCGGACTCTGTTCGGCCATGATGTCGAGGTACTGGCCCAGTGCAACCTCAGCGTGCATGTCGGCGAAGCTGCGAGCGAAAGCGCGTGCATTCGCTTCGGGCAGGTCCAACGCCTGTTCGTCGGCCTCGGCGCTCGCTGCCGAGAAGAGGAAGTCTCCTACGAGAATCGCGGCGTTGCGGCCAAAGGTCCCTGACGACCCGATCCATCCCGCGCCCCGGTGGAGGTCTGCGAGGCGGCGGTGAGGCGTCGGTGCACCGCGCCGCTCATCCGCATGATCGATGATGTCGTCGTGGACGAGGGCGCTGGCCTGGTAGAGCTCGAGTGCGGCGGCCAGGTGGGGCAGGCGCGCCTCCGACAGGGGCCTGCCCGAACTCAGTGACCAGCCGACGTGGGCCATGAGAGCGCGGAAGCGTTTGCCTCCTTCCGCCGAGGAAACTACGGCCTCGGAGAATGCGGACGAGCGCGGTGTCGCGCCCGCGCGGGCAAGGAGGCGTGCCAGGGCGGTCGTGGTCGCCTCGTCGATGTGGGGACGCAGCACGGAGAAACTCTTGCTCAGACTCATGTGGTCACTGTAACTGACGGGCGAGGGTACGCGCGGGCCTTAGGCAGGGAAGCGTCACACCTACCGTCAGGAAAACTATCGAGCAAAGCACTAAACTGGTGACGGTATGCCGATTTGCAATCGGCGCTGTTTTGCATACCCATCAATGAAAGGGACCCGTGTGAGTGCATCGCGCGCTTCGGCAAAGGACTCCGCGACGACTGAGGACGCCCCAGAGGTGAAAGCCCTCGCGAGGAAGACGACGCGCACCAGGAAGGCCGCGTCGACTGCGAAGGCTGAGGCAGCCTCGGGCACCGAGGAGAAGAAGCCCGCCGCGAAGAAGGCTCCCGCGAAGAAGGCCGCTCCCAAGAAGACCGCGAAGCAGGCAGCGGAGGGCGCCGAGGAGAAGAAGCCCGCTGCCAAGAAACCTCGCGGCCGCAAGAAGAAGGACGCGGAGGTTATCGAGGAGGTGACGCCGGATCTCGAGGTCGCGGAAGAAGAAGACTTTGATCCCACGGGCGAGGACCTTGAGGATCCGGACCTGGACACCGATACCGACGACGAGGACGTGACCGAGGGCGAAGAGGAGCCTGAGGAAGAGGAGACGAAGGCAGCCGAGGGTGCTGCGCTGCGCGAACGCACGAACGCCGGCATTCACGTCAAGGGTGGATTCGTCGTCTCCGACTCCGATGAGACCGACGAGCCCGTCCAGCAGGTGACGGTCGCTGGCGCGACCGCCGACCCTGTGAAGGACTACCTCAAGCAGATCGGCAAGGTTTCCCTGTTGAACGCCGAGCAGGAAGTCGACCTGGCCCGCCGCATTGAGGCTGGCCTGTACGCCGAGTACAAGCTGAAGAATCAGGCCGACGAGATGACCAGCCGCGAGCGTCGCGAGCTGCACTTTCTGGCCCAGGATGGTCAGCAGGCGAAGAACCACCTGCTCGAGGCCAACTTGCGTCTGGTCGTGTCGCTGGCTAAACGCTACACCGGTCGCGGCATGCAGTTCCTGGACCTCATTCAGGAAGGTAACCTCGGTCTTATTCGCGCGGTCGAAAAGTTTGACTACACGAAGGGGTACAAGTTCTCGACCTACGCCACGTGGTGGATCCGTCAGGCGATCACCCGAGCGATGGCCGACCAGGCTCGCACGATCCGCATCCCCGTGCACATGGTTGAGGTCATTAACAAGCTTGCCCGTGTCCAGCGCCAGATGCTGCAGGACCTGGGTCGTGAACCCACCCCTGAGGAACTGGCGAAGGAACTCGACATGACTGCCGAGAAGGTCGTCGAGGTCCAGAAGTATGGCCGTGAACCCATCTCGCTGCACACTCCGCTGGGCGAGGACGGCGATTCGGAGTTCGGAGATCTCATTGAGGATTCCGAGGCTATCGTGCCTGCCGACGCCGTATCCTTCACCCTGCTTCAGGAACAGCTCCACCATGTCCTCGACACGCTGTCGGAGCGCGAGGCCGGCGTTGTCTCCATGCGTTTCGGCCTGGGTGATGGCCAGCCTAAGACGCTCGATGAGATCGGCAAGGTTTATGGCGTCACGCGTGAGCGCATCCGCCAGATTGAATCTAAGACGATGTCGAAGCTGCGTCACCCCTCGCGTTCGCAGGTGCTGCGCGACTACCTCGACTGACGTACACCGTACGTACATGGGAGCCAGGAACATGCGTTCCTGGCTCCCATGACAACATCGTCACAATACTGTCAGCTTCGGGTGGCTTCATCGCATTAAATGGGGTTGGTAGGGCAGGATGAAGACATGCTTGAGGGTACGCTGATTCTCGTTGTGACTGTCATTCTGGTTATCGTCGTCGCCGCCGGTGTTGTGGCCGTCCTCGCGCTGTCGCGACGCAGCGCCGACGACTGGAAGGGTGTCATCAAGCGTGAGCGTGAAGAAATCACGCAGGATGTGCGCACGCATTCCTTACCCAAGCGTGCCTCGTCGTCTTCCGATGGGCCTGTCGTTCCGCGTACGGCGTCACTGGATGCTCTCTTGAGCACTGCTGACTCTTCTAGCGCGTACTTCGATGCTGATCGGCTGCCCGGCGTTGATCGCCTCGAAAATGTCACCGGGCGTGTCAGTGGTCGATTCGACCGCAACGGCAAGGGAAACAAGCACGGTGGCGGCTCGCGAGGCAAGGCGCAGGGTCAGTAACGCACCTGGTGGGTCTCGCGCTTTCATCCGGATGCGTCCATGGGGGATAATGGCCCCATGGACGCATTTGTTTCATTCCTTCAAACGCCGTGGGCAGTCGTCGTCGGCCTGGTGCTCGCCGTGCTGGTCGGCCTGGTCATCCGCCTGGTCGTCAGCTCGCGTCAGCGCCCGTCCGACGACGTTTCGGTCCCGGCCCAGCCCCAGGTGCCCGCCACCGGCGAGAGCCCAACGCCGACGCAAGCCGATGAGGAAAGCCCAGAGCGGCCTCGCGCCGGCCCCGAGGCATCGGAAGAGTCCGCTGCCCCGGCTGAAGCGGAGATCACCGCCGAGCTGACCGCCGAACGGCCCGAACCCGTGCGCGGGCGCATGGAGCGCCTGCGTGAACGTCTCGCTTCCTCCGGCGCACTTGGCCGCGCGATCCTCGGAGTTCTCAGCCGAGGCCAGCTCAGTGCCGCAGACTGGGAAGAAATCGAGGAGTCCCTGCTCATCGCGGACCTCGGCCTGGAGGCGACCGACTCCCTCATGGAGGCACTCAAGCGCCGCGTCGCCGTCGAGTCCACGACTGACGAGGCGCGCATCCGCGAGATCCTGCGCGAGGAACTCCTGGCCCTCGTCGGCCCCGACATGGACCGCTCTCTTGATCTGACCCGCCCGGAGGCGGACGGAACATCTAAGCCAGCCGTCGTCCTCATGGTTGGTGTGAACGGTACCGGCAAGACGACGACCGTCGGTAAGCTCGCGCGCATCCTCGTCGCGGAGGACAAGTCCGTCCTCCTGGGCGCTGCTGACACGTTCCGCGCCGCCGCCGCCGACCAGCTCGCCACGTGGGGCGAGCGCGTGGGCGTCGACGTTGTGCGAAGCGACCGAGAAGGTGCCGACCCGGCATCCGTCGCCTTCGAGACTGTGCGCGAGGGCATTGCGCGCGACGTCGACGTCGTCCTCGTCGACACGGCGGGCCGTCTGCAGAACAAGTCCACACTCATGGATGAGCTTGGCAAGATCAAGCGCGTCATGGAAAAGCAGGCCCCCGTCTCCGAGGTCCTCCTGGTCCTGGACGCCACCACCGGCCAGAACGGTATGAAGCAGGCGGAGGTGTTCGCGCAAGCGACCGGAGTGACTGGCATTGTGCTGACCAAGCTTGACGGATCCGCGAAGGGCGGCATCGTTGTCTCGGTTCAGCGGGCCCTGGGCGTTCCCGTGAAGTTCGTCGGCCTCGGCGAAGGTGCGGACGATCTGGCACCCTTCGACCCGCAGGGTTTCGTCGACGCAATCGTGGGCCGCGCCTAAGCACCCACTCACCACGCCACTATCCTCGGCCCCGGTCACACGACCGGGGCCGAGGTGCGCTAACCTGACCTAGTACTGTAGCCATCTTGGGAGAACACACGTGTTTGGAAACCTGTCAGACCGCCTGACCCAATCCTTCCGCACCCTGCGCAGTCGCGGGGTCCTGACCGAGTCCGACGTCGATCAGGCGATTTCCGATATCCGCCGCGCCCTCATCGAAGCGGATGTCGCTCTTCCCGTCGTCCGTCAGTTCACCTCCCAGGTTCGCGAGAAGGCCTACGGTGCGGCCCGCTCCAAGGCTCTCAACCCCGGCCAGCAGGTCGTCTCCATCGTCCACGACGAACTTGTTGAGATCCTGGGCGGCGCCACCCGCGAACTGACCTTCGCGGAGTCCGGTCCCACCGTCTTTATGCTCGCCGGCCTTCAGGGTGCCGGTAAGACCACCCTGGCCGGAAAGCTCGGCAAGTGGCTGCGTGAGGAAGGCAAGACCGTCCTCCTCGTGGCGTCCGACCTCCAGCGCCCTAACGCCGTCCAACAGCTTCAGGTCGTCGGCGAGCGCGCCGGCGTCAAGGTGTGGGCTCCCGAACCCGGCAACGGTGTGGGCAACCCCGTCGAGGTCGCACGCAGCGGTGTTGAGTTCGCCCGCCAGAGCGGCATCAACGTCGTCATCGTCGATACCGCCGGCCGCCTCGGCGTCGACCAAGAGATGATGGACCAGGCGATTGCGATTCGCGATGCCGTCAACCCGTACGAGATCATGTTCGTCCTGGACGCCATGGTTGGTCAGGACGCGGTGTCTACGTCGATGGCATTCCGCGATGGCGTCGGATTTACCGGCGTGGTCCTGTCCAAGCTGGACGGCGACGCGCGAGGCGGTGCCGCCCTGTCTGTGCGCGGCGTGACCGGCGCTCCGATTCTCTTCGCTTCCACGGGCGAGGGGCTTGATGACTTCGAGCGCTTCCACCCGGATCGTATGGCCGGGCGCATCCTCGACATGGGTGACATCCTCACCCTCATCGAGCAGGCCGAGAAGAAGATGGACGCTGAGGAGGCCGAAAAGGTCGCCTCCAAGGCCCTGGCCGGCCAACTGACCCTCGCCGACTTCCTCAGCCAGCTCCAGCAGATTAAGAAGCTGGGGTCCATGAAGAAGATGCTCGGCATGATCCCGGGTGCTGCGCAGCTGCGCGAGCAGATCGACAACTTCGACGAGCGCGAGGTTGACCGCGTCGAGGCTATCGTCCGTTCGATGACGCCCGCCGAGCGTGAGGATGTCTCGATCCTCAACGGCTCGCGCCGCGCGCGTATCGCCCGCGGTTCGGGAACGACGGTGAAAGAGGTTAACCAGCTTGTCCAGCGCTTTGAGGCTGCCCGCGAAATGATGGGCCAAATGGGCCAGATGGGTGGGGGAGTGCCCGGCATGGGTGCTCTGCCGGGGCGCGGTGGCAAGGCCAAGCAGAAGGTGAATGCCCGTAAGGCACAGGCCCAGCGCGCTCGCGTGAAGAAGAAGGCTCGCTCCGGTAATCCCGCGAAGCGCCGCCAGCAGGAACTCGAGGCCATGCTGCCCCCGTCGGAGCGCAGTGCCCCCCAGGGATCCTCCTTCGGTGGTGCCGCTCAGGCACCCGCCGCGCGTCCGACGATTGACGATCTGCCGGATGACGTCAAGCGTATGCTCGGACAGCTCTGAACCGTGCTCGTCACCGGCGTCGGCCTGTGGGCCGAGGATGCGCTCGCTCGCCCGCAGTGGGTGAGCGGTACGTGGTCTGTGTCCGACGGACTCATTCGTCGCGTCGGTGACGAATTGGCGGATCGCGCCGACCGCTGCGGCTTTATCGTGCCGGGCATGGTGGACGCGCACTGCCACATTGGTTATTCTTCGTCCGGTCCGGTGTCGCCCGAGGAGATGATCCGGCAGTCGGCGCTCACGCTCGCCAGTGGCGTGACGCTCGTGCGTGATTGTGGCGTGCCCGTCGATAACTCGTGCGTGAACGACCTTGTTGGTCCGCGCCTAATCCGCTGCGGTCGCCACGTCGCGCGGCCCAAGCGCTACATGCGCGACCTGCCGCTGGACGTCGAGGATCAGCGCGAGCTGCCCCGCGTCCTGGCCGACATGGCGGGGCGCTGCGACGGCTGGGTCAAGATCGTCGGTGACTGGATCGACCGTAGCGGCGGCGCGGACGCTGACCTCATGCCGCTGTGGGATCCCTCCGTCCTGCGTGAGGCGGTCGCCGCCGTGCACGAGGCCGGGGCGCGCATCGCTGTCCACGCTTTCTCTCACCGCGTCATTGATTCGCTCATTGAAGCGGGTGTCGATGACATTGAGCATGGCAGCGGCATCGACGCGGACCAGGCCAGCGAGATCGCAGCGCGCGGCATCGCCGTAACCCCGACTCTGCGCCAGGTCGAGCTTTTCGCGGACTTCGCCGCGCAGGCGGGGACTAAGTACCCCGTCTACGCGGCGACCATGCAGCGCATGTATGACACGCGTGTCGAACACTTCCAGATGCTTCTGGACGCAGACATCCTCCTCCTGCAGGGAACCGATGCTGGTGGATACCAGGAGCATGGTTCCATTGCGGGCGAGCTTGGCCTGTGGTCGCGCTGGGGAGCTTCGTCCCAGGCCGTCATCGACGTATCCACCTGGGTCAGCCTCCGATACCTGGGCCGGCCCGGCCTCGTCGAAGGAGCGGACGCTGATCTGCTGATACTCGACGATGATCCGCGCGCCGACCCGCTCGCTCTCGCGAGGCCGACCTCCGTATATATCGGGGGAGAGTGTGCGTGGCAGCGTCCCTAGACACTCAACATGTGTGTAGTGATGGATTTAACCGTGAAGCAGTGTTGAGCCTGGCGTTCCCCTGTGGGAATTTAGCTCAAATTATGGCATAATCGCTAGCTGTACCCGGCGAAACGTAGACCCTCTCACTGCGTGTCGTCGTGTCCCGGTCCAATGCGACCCCTGTGTTTCCCACCTCGGGACGCAAAGGT
>ERZ773066.1620-NODE-1620-length-11407-cov-25.078841_pt1 | contig 11407 bp, 7 predicted proteins | sample MGYA00580573_ERZ773066 | MGnify/ENA primary metagenome ERZ773066 (study PRJEB29015, sample SAMEA2738128) | human oral metagenome | biome: human oral; feature: human-associated habitat; material: saliva | place: China | collected 2203 ... | reverse complement strand
TACATCGGCTACATCGGACGTCACCTGACGAACACGAAGACCAACTGAGCCCCTGGGATGCGACTCGGCCCCGGCCTCGTTCATTGACGAGGTCGGGGCCAGGTTGTTGAAAAGTAGGGGCGTTGAGCGATGCATGAACCGAAATCTCGACCAGATGACGCCGAGAATACTCAGCAGCGGTTGTGTGCTGTATCAGGGCATCTCTGGCGCGCGGTTCATAGTCAACGCAGGACGGGGTTCGTTTGGTAGTAGTTGCGCATTGCTTGCTTGGTGATGACGGTAGCTGAAGGCTCGGAGGGAGCGAGGCCCTTGCGAGCGTCGAGCCATGGCGACTCCGCGTGGGTTCGCTGGCTCAGATCAGCTCCTGTCGTTTCGCTCATCGCGTCACATACAGCGGCAATGAGTGTGCGCTCCTCTTCTGTCAATCCCTCTGAAGTGCCCGCGTTACCCAATTCACCAGGGCGAATCAGGAACTTGCCGCGGTGAAGGGTATAGAGCTCGGGTGTAACCGGCCCCCCTCGCCATGCTTGGAAATCCTCAGGGAACAGTGGAGTCCCATTATTCACCAAGTGGAGTGCCTGCGAGTAGAAGGCCAGCTTCTGGAGCTTCATTGTTGTGATCGTATCCGTACGCTCCAAGATGTAGGTTGCAACATCGACCACCGAACGTGCCATGTTGGCTCCTCCCTGTGCTGTGCTCATAGCCACTATACTCTGCGTATGGGCAGAGAACAGCCGGAGCGAGTGAGTCGTGAAGCAGCTTCAAAGGCAGGCAAGCGTTTGCAAGCAAGTGAGGGGCTTGATGAGGAAGCTCTCGCTATCGCTCACACATGGCGAGTCCAGCATCTGGAGCCGACAGCTCGCTGTTTCGAAGCGCTAAGCAGTTGCTCCCATCAATTTGAAGGTGTTGTTGTCTCGTATCGACTCAAACGGATGAAATCGATTCTTCGGAAGCTCCAGAGGGAAGACAGTAGATTCAAACTCGGGATCCTTGACGATATTGGCGGCTGTCGTCTTATCGTTAATGATGTTGAAGAAGTATATCGTGCGGCAACGGAGCTGGAGCGAATTCTTGGAAAGCCTAAGGTTAAAGACTATATCGCAGTGCCTCAACGAAGTGGCTATCGTAGTTATCATGCAATATATAAGGTCCCTGTATCTGGTATTTCGTATCGAGTTGAAGTGCAGATTCGTACGCGTCTTCAGCACCTTTGGGCAACGGGCGTTGAAGCAGTAGGCGAGGTGTACGGCCTTGAATACAAGAGTCCGGATACCCGTGCAAAACTTAGGGGAAAGGAGCAAATGCGTGACCGTTTCCTGACGTTAAGTTCTCACTTATTTGCTCGAGAAGAGGAAATGCCTGGAATTCCGGGTGTGAGTGATGATGTATATTCAATCTGTAGTGAAATTGCAGAAATTTGTGATATAACCAAAATTTTGAAAGAGTTAGCTGCGGCGCGCAGTGGCATTGTTGTTGCATCTGATGTGGGGGCGAGTGACGAATATTTCTTGCTCTGTCTCATACGTGATCTCCAGTTTTTCGATATTGTTGGTTTCGTCGATTTCTCCGAAGCGAATAACGAATATCAGCGCATCGAAAAAATATCTCTTGGTGCCGACTCTGTTAATGAGGGCGATAGTCGAGAACCTGAATTCGATAACGTAGTCCTGGTGAAAGCTGCGCATGCAGATGCGATCAAACGGACGTATCTGAACTACAGTCTCGGGGTTGGTGAGTTCATTACTCGCCTGGAACAGCTGCTTCTGACATACGGTGCGTGTTAGGCCCGCTCCTTGACGTGAACGGCTCCAACGGGGTCCTAGTGTCGCTCGTCGCGATAGGTGCAGTGCGTTCACTCATGGTCATCCGCTTCACAGTGGGAGATTCTGTTTGGCTGAGAGGGGATGGCAAGATTTATGACTCGGCCCCGGCCTCGTCGAAATACGAGGTCGGGGCCGAGTCGTGGGCTGCGCGTGAGCCCTCGCGCGCCCAGAGGGGAGTCGTCCTACCGGGTAGTGCCTATCCCGGTGACGGCTCCGCTACTGGCCTGCCGGAACGGGGGCGGACCAGCGCTGTGACGGCGATGAAGACGAGCACTGCGCGATGATCGCCTGTGTCGAGGTCGTCGTCGTGTCGTTCGGGATCGTCAGGCATGTGCCGGAACCGCGGTTCACGTACTGGCCGGCATCATTGCGATCCCACTGCTGCGAGGACAAAGCGGGGTAGCAGTCCCACAGGTGCACAACTGAGCCGTCAGCAGTGCCGTTGGCGAGCACGTCCACGCACCGGCCACCGATCATTAGGTGGTTGTCCTGGTAAGTCACCGTCTGCTCGGCCGTTTCCTGCGCATCGCAGTCGCTGTTCCACACGGGGGTTCCGTTCGCGGCCTGGGCATCCTGGGCGCTCAGGCACTGGCCGAGGCCGTTGCGCACCTGGCCGGTGACGGTTTCACTCGCCGAGGCCTCGGCCCCCGCGCGGTCCGCATCCTTCGTGGGGGAGAAGACCACCATGTCCCACGTGGAGAGCCAGCCGACGTTGAAGGTGACAGTCGCGTTGCCCTGTTCATCCGTGCCGAGCGTGAGATCCAGCTGCGTCGGGCGGCCACCGTCGTTGTCGGGGCTGACGACGAATACGGAGGCGGGAGCAGGCTCGCCCGCGGCGAGGTGGTAGGTGACCGACGTATCGCCAAACGGCAGGGTCTGCTTCGCGGCGTTACGCCAGTATTCGTCGTTGCCGTCCTGGTCGTTGGTGCGCAGGTTGATGAGGTGCAGGGCTGTGCCCGCGTCGGACGTCATGGTGTTCGCCCAGATCGTGTTCGCGGCCCCATCCGTCGATGTCGGCAGGCTCACGCCGCCGGTCGAGACCTCGACCTGGCGTTCCTGGCGCGTCAGGTGATCACCGTAGAGCAGGTTCTCGTAGGCGGTGGAGATGTTGTAGTAGTTCTTCATCCACGCCTGCAGGTCTGGGGACATGGAGCGCCCGGAACTCACGAAGAACTCGTTGTCCAGCATGCGCCCGTAGTCGCCGAGCTCCAGGTGGTGAGCGCCGTTGGCTGCGAATGCTGCGTCAGCGAGCTTGACGGAGGCCGAGTTGAACTCGCGCAAGGTGATGCAGTCGATGTTGACGGGCGTGTATGTCTGGTCGCCCGGTACCCAGAAGGAGATCGTATGGACGCCGGGAGTGAGCTCGACGGTCTCCGTCATGTCCTTCCACGTGTAGTAGCTGCCCGTCTGATCGAAGTGAACGTACTTGATGAGCTTCTGCGTGGGCTGACCCATGTCGAGGATCATCTGATGGTACGCAGGGTCGTCGTCCTGCCGGGCGTAGCGCGTTGTGAACGTGAAGGTACCGCCCTGGCCGGCGTCAACCGTGAAGGTGACGGTGGAGCCGCCCTGGGAGAAATCACCGGCGTAAGCGCCGTCCGAGGCTGAGTCGTCACCGGAGAGGATATGAGCACCGCCGCTCACGCTCGCCTGATCGGACTCGGCCTCGATACGCGTCCCTTCATCCGGTGTCACCTGCGGGTGGATCTGCTTGTTGGAATCACTCGGGTCGGCAACCCACGACGCCGGGTCGTAGTTGTTCGCGTAGGCCGCGACGATCTGCGGCTTGTTTGCCGACTTGTCGCGCGCGCCCTGCAGGTAGGAGGTGACCTGCTGGTTTGTTTCGTTGTGGTCCCACAGCTCGGTGTAGATGTACGAGGCCGAGGATGAGCCGATCTTGTCAGTGCCCGCGCCGTCAGGCAGGTTGATGCTGGTGGCGGTGCCGGTCTTGGACGCCGTTTCGTTGACGAGAGCGGTCAGGCCGTCGGTCAGGTCCACGGAGTTGCCGGATGCGTCCTTCTTGACGGTCTGTCCGAGCGTGTCGATGTGTGTGCCGTCGAACCCGAAGGTGTCCTTCTGGGTCACGTACTGATCCGTGATGTAGTCGCGCCACCCCTGGGTGTTGACGTTCATCATGGTCATGTGGTTCTCGGGCTTGGGCGTTCCCTCGGGGGTGTTGACCCACCACAGGGGCCACTTCTCGGCGAGTTCGCCGGTGGCGACGGGCTGGTCGTGGCGGTACTGCCAGTCGTAGTACTGCAGGGCGTTGACGTGGTAGTCCTGGCTGAGCTTAGCGACGTACTCGCTGGGGGGTCAGGGACAGGTAGGATTCGTAGCTCGTGCTCGTGGTGATGTCGGCTGGGGCGGTGGGCTTGAAGTGGGAGATGTATCCCATGCGTGGGAAGCGCGTCCAGCTGGAGGAGACGTCCAGCGCGGTTTCGGCGTGCGTATCGTCGGCACCGGTAGCGGTCACCAGGTAGCCCTGGTTGTCCTCGCTCGGTGTCGTGTAGGTCCATGTGGCGGCTCCGTCTGTGATGGGTGCTTCGCCGCTGGCGATCTCGACGCCGAGGTGGCTGACGGAGAAGTGGACGGTTCCCTCGCTCGAGGCCTCGGCCGTGATCGTCGCTTGTGTGCCCGGTTCGTGCGTGGATTTGTCCGTGTAGGCGCGGGTGACGTGCGCCGTGCCCGTGGCTGTGGCCGGTGTGCTGCCCGGCAGGGGCAGGGTGGTCGCGACGACCGCGGTGCCCAGCACGATGGCGGCGGGGATGGTCAGGGGATGTCGTGTCTCCATGACGTGTGTGTCCTCGAAATCGTTGACGTGACTGCCCGGTGGGGGAGTCATGCGCGTGAAAATGCACCCATTCAACGGTAAAGCGATTTTTCAGTAAATTAACCGACAATATGGTCATGCTGAGCAAAAACGTCCCGCAGTGCGGACAAGTCCAATCGTGGATTGGTTGAATTTCTGAGTATTTGCCAGGTGTTGTGCGCTTGTGAGCTGCTGCGATGGCCGTTATATGGGGATGGATCGGATCGTTATTTTTCGAAAGTGTCTAACGCAGGAGCCTTGGGGGAGTATCCTGAAAAGTTCGGTTTTGTGAGTCTGTTTTACTTGCGCCGTGCTCATCGATGAGGCCGGGGTTGGGGTGGGTGGAAATCGGACGTGCCGGGGGACTACATTCGTTCTGGAGTGCAGCTCCGGGGCTGTGTCGTGCTCCCGGAGCTGCACATGGCGAAGCCCGCTGCGCGAATCTATGCCATGCGTCTGCGCTCCTCGATTCATTTTAGGAATTCGACGGACACGAGTCAGAAACTCATATGAGAGTTAACCGCGATCTCCTCCAGCTCCCCTGTAGATGAAGTTCTGAGTTGTTGGATCGTAGGTGAAATCTACGATGTCGCCATTGACGGTCATTTCAATGGCCTGGTCGATCGCATCGATGGGGACTATGAACCACTCGGAGGGATTGTAGATCTCTCCATTGGGGCCCACCTGGCTGAGGTTGAGACGTACATCGGAGAAGACGCGGTGGATTAGGCGTTCCAAAGCGGAGGGGCGCACGTTGTAGACACGGTAGTCGGCCACAACCTCAACGGGGGCCATCAGGTATGTAGGCTCGTTGATAGCGTTTTTGACGCGCTGACTGACCGGGGTTGTCGAGAAACCAATTTTGTGAAGGTGCTCTAGACTAGCGATCTGCGGGTCTGTGCTCAGCGAGCGCAACACGTAAATGTGTCCGGTCTCAATATCGGCGTCCCCCAGCTCGTCCAAAGAGAGGGCATGATCGGCCGGAACGACTGCCCTGCCGTTCTGTTCAGCCAGTCGAATAGCCAATGAGGTTCGATACATTGAGGATTCGGTGCCGTTCTCAAAAATTACCCGCAGGCGTTCACGGGGTCGAGAGGAGCCTCCGCTCATCTTATAGTCGCGCTCACCTACCTCAGAGACAAACAACATGACCCCGCCTAGCACGAAAAAGCTGCCTTGTCTGATGGTTGAGATACCGCTGAAATTGCGTAGAATCGCTTCGCCAGTGGCCAGCTCGGCGTGCTTGATTTTGAAGAGGTTCTCAAACTGTCTAAAATCACGTGCTTTCTTGCGTTTTGCAACCTCCACATCCTTGTCTGTAACGATCCTCGCGGGGAGCGTAGTCAGATCGAAGATGTCATCGTCGCCGCCCAATAGATCGAGATCATCGTGGGCGAGAAGCTCATCGACACTCTTTGGAGCGCTCTCAGGGTCCAGCAGGCCGAAGTCATCAAGGTCCGCCACCGCATCAGCGCGAACTTCGTTGGCTAGGAAGCCGTCCAAGCGAGCTCCCAGGCGGCGTTCGGCAATGTCACGAGTGTGTGAGCTTGGGCGGCGTCCGTGGGTGCGGTAAAATTCGGCGATTTCTAGGAAGCCTCGGTCCAGGCGGTCTTCTCTGGTGAGCTTATGGTTCTTTGTAGGTTCCTCTAAGAGTCCGTCTTCGTCACTAGCCAATGCTGCATCCAGTAGGGCGTCGAGATTGATGCTGTCCATGCTCATGCTTGACTTTCCTGACCCTCAGCACCCTCAGCCTGTCGACGGTCGCGCTCCTGTATGGCACGTCGTATAACCAACAGACACTCGGCGTAGTATCGCTCGGTTGGGTCCTCGGAGCGACGATCGGGCTGTCTTCCGTTGACTTTTGCCCAGCGTTTGATCTGTGGAAATGCTTCGAGTGCTTCTTCGATAGCGATATCCAGGCGCGTAGCGGCGATAGTGTCGGAGATCAGTCGCAGCACGTTGGGCGTGACGGTTTTGGAAATTACCTCAAAAGCGCGCTGAAACGGATTGATCGTGTCGATGAGATTGATGTTCAACTCGTCGAGGTTCACGAATCGGTTAGCCAGCTTTACGAAACGTTTGTCTCCGACTTCCTTCACCTCACCCGTCTTAACGACGGAGTCTATGACTACATGCTGGCGAACCTCTTCAACCTCGGATTCGGTGAGGTCTGGGTAGCGTTGCCTGATGATTTTGGGGATAAGGATCTTGTTGGTCGACTGAGGGTCGACGCTCCCTGCAGCAGCCCGTGCGAAGTTGTCATCTTGAAGGATGTTAGCCTTGAGATCGTTGAGGTCGGTCTGGATGATCTGCTTGACCCGTGCAGTGGATGGTTCTTTGAACCCCCTGACTCGCAATGTCCCCGGTTCGGAGGTGTCGTCATTACCCTGCTTGGCCTTGAAAGCGAAGTTGGGAGCGAGGACCTGCTCCATGAGCAGCGATGCGGTGATCGCTTTGAGCATGTTATTTACCGCTACCGCTACCTCGTTTTGGCTGGCGTCGGGTTCTGCAATGAGGTTCGTGAACTGGGCGCGGCTCTTGCCTTCGCTGTCGCGAGTGACACGCCCGATGATCTGGATAATTTCTGTCAGTGAAGCACGGTATCCGACCGTTAGAGCGTGCTCTGCGAAGGGCCAGTCGAAACCCTCTTTCGCCATCCCGAGTGCGATGATAATGTCAACGGCATCGCGGTGCTTCGAGGCCACAGTGGACAGGTAATGCAGGGTGTTTGCTCGCGCATTCTGATCCGTATCGTCCACCAGGTCTGCTACGCGAACGACGGTACCGGTATCGCGGCGCCGCACTTCGATAATCCCGGTGCGGGGTTCGGTGCGTTCCACGGTGCCGATGGCGTCGAGGATGAAACCAACTTCTTCGAGTTTGTTCTTGGTGGACTCGCCGGAATTCACGTTGGGGATGTGGACGATTGTCTTCTTGTCTAGGTCCAGCACTTCGTGGATCGCATCGGTGTAGCGGCCCTGGTAGAAGTGGTGGCCGATCCCCAGGTGCTTGAGATACCGGTATCCGTTGAGCTGGTCGTAATAGTTGAAAGTAACCGGGGTGAACTTGGCTTCGTCCTCTGGTAGGAGCACCGGAACGCTATCCCCGCGGAAGTAGGAGCCAGTCATGGCCACGATATGCGCAGTGGACTTCGTCATCACGTCGCGGAGTAGGGTTCCTAGACGTGAGGACTCAATGTCGGCGGACACGTGGTGGAACTCGTCGATAGCCAATAGAGAGTCGTTGAAAGCTTCTGGTGGAAGTTTCTCAAAGGCGAACCGCAGGGTTGCGTGGGTACACACAAGGACTGGATCTGAATTCTCCAAGAAATCCACGAAAGCTTGTACTTTGGACTGGCTGGAACCGGGCGTGCACAGGTTGTTTCGATCCTCAACGCGCCAATCGGCGAAGAATCCGTAGGTCGTCAGGTCTGTGCTGGCGAAGGAAGCGCCGATAGAACGCTCGGGTACTGCGACAATGACCTTCCTGATGCCCTGATTGTACAGTTTATCCAGTGCCACGAACATCAAGGCACGGGACTTCCCCGACGCTGGGGGCGCCTTCACGAGGAGGTACTGAGAAGCTCGTTGTTTAAACACCCTGGCCTGCATTTCGCGCATACCCAGCTCATTGGTATTTACCGAAGAACAATTTTGGGCGTAGGTAACGTCGACTATGTTCGTGAAGTCCTCAATATGGGCGCTCATGACTGTGCCTTTCGTGTTCGGCGATTTCTCTGTGTGGTTCTGGTTGCCTGCTGGCTGGGTGCTTTCTGGTCGCTCATCTGCCGATAGAGATCGAAGAGTAACGTGAGCCGCTCATCATCGGAGCTGAAGGGTGGCTTCCGGTAGATGCGGTCCACAGCAATGTCCAAGTCCACGTGGGCCTGGCGCAGATTCTCAGGCATCTTTTCCGTGTCGTACAGCTCAGCCAATGTGTACTCACAATGGTATTCACGCACATCAAGCACGCGGAATGCACGTTGTGTGAGGGTTTCCTTCACTTGGTCAGTAAGTGGGGGGACGGGAAAGTTGTTGTAGACTAACGTATTTGAGTAACGGTAGTCAGTTTTCATTTTACCGCCCACCGCGCGAAGCCATACCATGTGCATCCGTGACGTAAGTAATGCGAACAACCAAGGCTCAGCATCGTAGATAGCATTCGCAGCGTCTGAAATCACCGTTTCGGGACCTAAGTAACCGATGGGGATATAATCGCGTCGTTCTGAAGAAACGCGTGGAACGATGATCGAATCGGTAGGCTTGTAAGCGCGCTGTACAAATAAATGTGGCCTGCTTGCATACTTGGCAGTGGATGGTGCGTCACTGGTCTGTCGGTACTCTGAAACTGAGCGTAGGCGACCTGAAATCCAGGCGGATTCCTGCGCCTCTTGTGCCTGAGAGTCCGTAATCCATAGACAGTATCGTTGATTTCCTTCAATAAAGTCCTTGGCTCCGCAATAAGACTTAACGAAGCGTTCTGCCTGAGGATCTGTATTTTTCAGATCGGTGAGATCAGTTTCAGAAAGAATTAGATTCCCGCCGTCGCGGGGCATAGAACCATAGTTCATGGCTGGGAGGCATTGGGTGAGGGGTTGTTTACGTCTACTGATATAAACATCGTCAGCATCGATCAGGTATCCATTGATATTTGTAACCTGTGTTTGGATGTTCTCGGAATACAAATACTTTTGGATGTTGGTGATGTTGCGTAAACTGACGACCACCACGGTTACACCTGCGTTATGCTTAGCGTTGTTTTCCCATTTGAAAGAGGTATAGGCGTAGCCGATCTCAAGCCCCATCTCGAGAATCATAGGAAACATGAGGCCCACATGTTCGCCTTGGGTCACAGAGTTTGTGCTTACAAATGCGAGTTGTGCTTGGGTTTGGCGGATGTAGGATGCCCCCTTGATGAACCATAGAGCAATGTAGTCCAGGTTTTTTGAGTAGGGGCGGTCTCCGAAAACGTAATCGTAGTCTTCCTTTTGAGCTGCTTTGAGTTTCTTTGCTCCTCCGTAAGGTGGATTGCCGATAAGGTATATTTCGCCGCTACCGTCATTTTTGCAGATGGAATTCCAGTTGATTCGGGTGGCATTTCCTGTATGGATAGCCCCGGTTTCTTTCAATGGGATAAGTGGGATGGTGGTGCCAAACTTATCCTCAAACTCGCGATTCATTTGGTGCTTGGCGATCCATAATGAAAGGATCGCCACCTCCGCAGCGAAATCGTCGATTTCAATGCCATAGAAATGTTCAATGCTGATCACTGAGTCCGTGAACAGGGTGTTGTGGGAGGGGGCGAGATCCGCCAGGCGCTCTAAGATCGCATGCTCCAGACGACGCAACTCCTTGTATGCAATAACCAGGAAATTACCGCTTCCGCAAGCAGGGTCAAATATGCGTATTTCAGAAATGCGATGGAGTAGATCCTCGAGTTTCTTTGTGCTGTCCCATGCTGTGTCGAATTCTCTGCGTAGGTCATCAAGAAACAGTGGTTCGATTGTTTTTAGAATGTTGGGGACGGACGTGTAGTGCTGGCCAAGGTCTGAGCGCTTTCCAGGGGTGACGATTGCCTGGAACATGGAACCGAAGATGTCCGGGTTGATCTCTTGCCAGATCAATGTGCCCAGTCCCAGTAACATGGCGCGTGCGGCCTTTGTAAACGTTGGGATGAATAGTGCGTGGTCAGTGCTGAAAAGTCGTCCGTTCACATAGGGGAAGCCTGCGAGGTATGCGGGCTTATCCTCCGAGCGTTCAGTGTCCAGTGCTTTGAATAGGCCTGTGAGGAAAATGTCGACGTCAGAACCATCCTCTTGGGTGTGAGAGCCTACTGCGTTAGTGAACTGGTTGTCTGTGAAAATCCCTGTGTCTTCCGCAAAGAAGCAGAATAACAGGCGGGTGAAGAATACGTTGAGGCCGTGGCGCTGGGTCTCGTCCTTCGTGACAATTGGGTTGGCCTTAAGTAGCTCGTCGAAGAGCTTCCCCATTTGTTCGGCAGCCTTAACGTCCGCATGTCTTTCTGCCACGTACTGGGCTTTCTCCATGCCCGCCCAAGGTAGGAAGAATGTGAAGTGATTGGCGATCTCCCGCAAGGGAAAAACGATGTTCTCACCAGTCTTCGTGTCCCATGAGATCAACGTGGTGTAGTCGGTGACCATGATGAAGCGTGGGGTGTAGCGAAGCACGTGAGCAGCGGTGCGCAGCTGCTCTCCGGCTTCCAATAGGGATGTTTCCGTGGCCTTGGGAATCTCACGGAAATAGACCACGTTCTTTAGAGCTACCTCGCAAGTGGGGTCTGCCGATACGTTCAACGAACCGTTGCGTAGACGGGTGATAGAACTCTTCGGTTTGCCGTAAGCGACCAGAAGGCTGAAGAGGAACTCCCGGTCATAGGTCACGTGGTCTCCGAGGGGGGCGATGCGTGCTTCAATGTCCTTGAGTGTCAAGCGTGCCATCGAGTGTCCTCCTTGCTGCAAAGATTAGTCTTATTCTAATTATGGAGTACTCTTATTCGCGCGCTGATATACAAGGGCGGTGGCTCATCGGGAACCTAGATTGGAAGACTATACCCGGTCACTTGGGCTGTGGAACTGCTGCGGCTCCGTGCCTCCAATCTGTGTGGTGCTGGTACTTTGGTGTCCTCTTTGTTGAGATGGGTGGCCGGTCGTGTCATGTTGAACGGACGCGCCCATGAACACTCCGACTTATCGTTTGTCGGTGTCGGTGTCGGTGTCGGTGTCGGTGTCGGTGTCGGTGTCGGTGTCGGTGTCGGT
>ERZ773066.1617-NODE-1617-length-11425-cov-7.037907_pt1 | contig 11425 bp, 10 predicted proteins | sample MGYA00580573_ERZ773066 | MGnify/ENA primary metagenome ERZ773066 (study PRJEB29015, sample SAMEA2738128) | human oral metagenome | biome: human oral; feature: human-associated habitat; material: saliva | place: China | collected 2203 ... | reverse complement strand
GACAGGGCAACCATGTATCCACATCCAAAGTAGCCATGGCAAAAGAAATCGTCGATCTCCGTGATGAGAACAAGGACTTGAAGAAGCGCCTGGATACCATGGAGCAGAAGATGAATTCCATTCTTGGCATCCTGGATATGGGTAAGAAGAAGGATTTCCCCGATGTGCCGGAAAACCACTGGGCTTATGAATATGTGGCTACATTGGCAGGAAACGGTATTATCGAAGGTTATCCGGACGGTGAGTTCAAGGGTGACCGTTCCATGACCCGCTATGAATTTGCGGCGATGTTCTATCGTGCATTGAAGAATGGCGCGCCGGTGGACGACAATATGGACAGAGCCATGAATGAGTTCGAACCGGAACTCCGCCAGATCCGTCTGGATCGTATCCGTGTCGACCGCATTTCCGGCAAGGACAATGACAGAAACAAGGTAGAACGTGTCCGTGTCAACAGTGAAGACGATAAGGCGAAAAATGATTACCGCGATGTGTACGGTTCTCATATTTCCCCGAAAGCGTAACGGAAAGCAAGAGTAAGGAAATAATTTAAGAAACATAAAATACGGTACTCGTCAGATGTGATGGGTACCGTATTTTTGTATGACTGAGGATAAGCTGACGGTCAGGCGTCATCCGGAGAATCTGTTACCGTGGTGAGGAAAGTGGTAAGAAGATAAAAGCTATCAGCTGTTAGCTGTCAGCTATAAGCTGTTAGCCATTAGCTGTTAGCTGTCAGCTAAAAGTGCTGAATGATGGCGGACGGCAAGGAGTCATAATGAGGGGGATGTTAAGCATCATCCTAAGCGGAAGCGAAAGATCTATAGAATAGGCGGTATTGAATTGGCGAGGAAGCCGGAAGGGGAAAAAGAAGTCAGGAAGGAGGCGGGGTATGACAAAAGAAGTAAAAACCGGCATGATGGCGTTCATTGTTTTGGTTGCCGCCATGGCGGTGTTTCTTTTTGTCCGTCCGAAAGATTGGTTTGACGGGAATTATTTCCGCATGACAGCATCCTTTTCCAGTGTACAGGGGATCAAAAAAGGAAATGAAGTGCGTTATGCCGGTGTCCGTGTGGGGGAAATATCCAAAATTTCCACGGAAGGAAATGAAGGGATTCTTGAGATGCGTATAAAGAAAGATGCGCAGGTTCCTCTGGACGCGGAGTTTACCGTTTCACAGAGCGGAGTGATCGGTGATTATTATGTAGATATCCGCGGCGGTCATTTTGACGGCAGTTATTTCGGGGAAGGGATGCGTGTCGAAGAAAAGGGATCGGACCGTCTGGATCAGATGATGGAAAGAGCGAAGAAGCTGATGGATTCCGCAGCGCAGATGAAAGAGAATATAGGGAAGATGGAAGGAAAGTAGGCAGCTGAAAAGCCGCTTGGCATGCTTGGGAAAGTATGGCCGGCGGCTTTTTCTTTTACTTATGGGATTCCTGTTCCATTTCCCAGCTCCATGAGCGGGTGGGAGTCATTTTTCCGTCAGCACCGAAGGTGTACCTGGTGGTGCCGGGGAGTTTCGGCGTGAGGGGGCTGGTGAAACCGCGGCCGATGACGTCGGTGGTGTTCATGATGAAGAGGAAGGCGTGGGGGTCTATGTCCTCGATGAAATGGCGCAGCTTGGTGACTTGCGTCAGATCCACGATAGCGAAAACGATTTTTTTGTCTTTTCCGCTGAACCCGCCCTGTCCGTAGAGGAGGGTAGCGCCGTGATGAATATTTCTCAGAATGGTGTCCGCCACTTCAAGCGGTTTGTCGGAAACGATGAAAGCCGCTTTCCTTTGGGCGAAACCGATGACGATACGGCTGGAAACGGTGGCGTTGATGTACATGGCGATGAGGGTGCAGATGGCAGGTTCCAGTGTAAAGATCCACGCGCTGGACATGATGATGATGAAGTTCAGGCCGAAGACGACGTAGCCGATTTCCAGATTGTAAAATTTTTTGATAACCGCGCCAATGACGTCGAGGCCTCCGCTGTTTGAATTGTAGCGGTAGAGAAGTCCCAGGGCGGCGCCGAGGACAACGCCCCCCGATATGGCAGCGACAAGAGGATTGCTGATGACACACCAGTCCGCCATGAAAGCGGTGAGGTCGATGAAGAGCGACAGACTCACTGTGCTTAAAATGGTGATGACCGTATAAAATTTTCCCATGAATCTCAGGGACAGAATGAGCACAGGTATATTCAGTACCAGATTGGACAGGCCGATGGGAATGTCCATGAGGTAGTAGAGAATCATGGCGATGCCTGTGACACCGCCTGCGAGGAAGTGATGGGGAACAAGGAATATATTGAGTCCGGCGGCATAGATGAAAGTGCCGATGAGGGTGATGACAAGTATGAAGAGAACGCGCTGTATGCAGACAGGATCGTTCCAATGCTTACGGATATTGGCGCCCACGATGATCTCCTTTGGGATGTGCCCATGGAATAAGGGAGTTCTCCCTGTTTAAATGTGAACACATTATATCACTATTTTCTCTTTAATGACACCAAAAGGAATTGTGGAAAATATATTTTTGATGGTATAGAATAAGAATAAGATTAATTTCTTATTATAAATGCAGGAGCAGATGAATCATATTTATTTTGAAATGCCGGTGGGACGCATGGATTGAAAAATGATTTCCATATATTTTTCGATATGATATAATCTAATTGAAGTTACAACGTATACTATGTAATTTGCCGTGAGGGCAAAGAGCGGTTTCAAGGGGAGCAGACGAATGGACAGTTTTGAGGAAATACTTCAAAAGAAGCATTTAAAACGTACGAAAGCGCGTGTCATGATCTTGAAGGTGCTCCAGAAGAGCCTGCCGATGACCGCGGGGGATGTATATGAAGCGGTGCGGAAGAGAGATACTAAGCTCAGTCTTTCTACGGTGTACCGTAATTGTGAAGCGCTGGCCAAAAAGGGACTGCTTCTCCGTTCGACGATGCTTGCTGACGGATTGACGAGGTATGAATATACGCAGGGCGACCATGTGCACCACGCGGTGTGCCTGTCGTGCAATAAGATTTTCCCTGTCGAGGTTCGTCTGGAACCGGAGTATAAAGACCGTCTGGCAGAAGAAAACGGATTTGAAGTGACGGAGCATCGTGTGGAAATTTACGGTTTTTGCAAAGAATGCAAGGCGCGGGGCATGGATAAGGAATTTAAAGAACGGATGATTTAAAGAAAGACAGGAAAGGCGGAGCGTATACGATGCGTTTTTTATTCCGTGCGTAACTGAAGGCGGGATTTAAAAAGTAAAAGGACATGAGGCGGCAGAGATGCCGTCTTTTTATGGTGCCCGCATTTCAAAAGAGGTGCCGGAAGGAAATCTTATGTGTATTTGTCATGCAATAATGATGAGTAAGATTTTTTCTATATCTGCAGTGCAGGGAATCTGTGGATAAATAAGGTGCTTACATGATAAAATATAAACAGATGTATATATAATTAATTATTTATGAAGAAGGAGGAGAGAGTATGGGTCTTATTAAAGCGGGAATGGGCGCGGTCGGAGGCGTACTGGCCGATCAGTGGAAGGAATTCTTCTATTGTGACAGCATGCCGCCTGATGTCCTCATGATGAAAGGACAGAAACGGACCGGCGGTCGCAGCTCGAACACGGGCGGAGAAGACAACATTATTTCCAACGGATCCGTCATTGCCGTCAACAACGGGCAGTGCATGATGATTGTGGAACAGGGTAAGGTCGTCGATCTTTGCGCCGAACCGGGAGAGTATACCTACGATCAGTCATCGGAACCGTCGCTCTTCACGGGCGGTCTGAATAAGGAAAGCGTCATCGCCGTATTCAAACAGATGGGGAGACGTTTTACCTTTGGCGGCGATACGGGGAAAGACCAGCGCGTTTATTTCTTCAATACAAAGGAAATTGTCGGGAACAAGTACGGTACGCCCAGCGAGATTCCGTTCAAGGTGGTTGATGCGGATACCGGGCTGAAATTGTCCGTCCGTATCCGCTGTTTCGGTGAATACAGTTACAAAATCGTAGATCCGATCCTCTTTTACACCAATGTGGCAGGCAACGCGTCGGACAGTTATGAGCGTTCCCAGATTGACGGCCAGCTGAAATCGGAACTGCTTACGGCTCTCCAGCCGGCATTTGCCAGGATTTCTGCCCAGCGCATCGATTATACCGATCTGGCGGGACACACGTTTGAAATTGCCGAGGCCCTGAATGAGGTGCTTTCCAAGAAATGGACGGAGCTCCGCGGCCTTGCTATCGTTTCTTTCGGTGTGAACAGTGTCAAGGCCAATGAGGAAGACGAAGCGAAGATCCAGAAGATCCAGATGGGCATGGCCATGTCAAATCCCGCTATGGGGGCGGGCGTTCTCGTAGACGCACAGTCTGACGCTATGCGTACGGCGGCGGGCAATGAAGGCGGTATGGGCGCGGCATTTGGATTTATGGGTATGAATATGGCAGGCGCGGCAGGCGGTATGAACGCGTCCAACCTGTACGGTATGGCAGGCCAGCAGCAACAGCAGATGCCCCAGCAGGCACCCGCGCCGGCACCTGCTCCCGCTCCCCAGCCGGCGGGCTGGAAATGTACGGAGTGCGGTGCGGAAGGAAATACAGGCAAGTTCTGCGCCAACTGCGGAAAACCCGCTCCTGCGGCTGAATGGACCTGCGCGGAATGCGGTACGCAGAATAAAGGCAAGTTCTGTGCCAACTGCGGACATCCCCGTCCGTAATGGAACAGTTGAGAAAAGGGCGGCGGGCATAGATTTACTGCTGCCTTGTCCCTATTTCACACTGCCGTTTTGTTTCCTTTATGGAAAAGGCGGGGATTATGGAAAAGGAGGTACTTATGGCTGATACTTCAGTAAGCTTTAAATGCCCCAATTGCAGCGCTCCTCTTGCATATGCTCCCGGTGCGGATCATGTGACCTGCGAATACTGCGGCACGGAACTGTCCATCGCTGATCTGGAAGCGTTCTACGCGGCGAAGGAAGAAAACGCGGCAAAAGCGGAAGAAGCGCGGCAGAAAAAGTGGGATACTGACGGTGCGGGAAAGGAATGGAGCGAAGACGAGGCGAAAATTCTCCGCGCCTTTACCTGTTCTTCCTGCGGAGCGGAAATCGTCTGCGATGAAAATACGATTGCCACGGAATGCTGCTACTGCGGAAACCCGACGATGATTGCCCAGCGTTATGACGGCGCTCTGCGTCCTGACTATGTGATTCCGTTCCAGAAGACGAAAAAGGATGCCCAGGAAGCCTTTAAAAATTTCTACAAGGGGAAATTACTCCTGCCGTCCAATTTCATCAGCCAGAACCGGGTGGATGCGATTCAGGGCATGTATGTTCCTTTCTGGCTCTTTGACTCTAAAGTCACCGCTACCGCCAGCTACAAAGCGAAAAACGTAAATACTTTCGTTGTCGGAAAGAATCAGATCACGGAAGAAAGGGTTTACCGGTGTGACCGTGAGGGAGAAATGAAATTTAACCGGGTACCTATGGATGGCAGTAAGAAAATGGACGATACATGGATGGAAAGTATCGGACCTTTCGATTATTCCACCATGGTTCCTTTTACCACGGCATACCTGGCAGGGTACTTGGCCGATAAGTATGATGTGCCGGCGGAAGAAATGGCGCCCCGCGCCGATGAGCTGGTAACAAATACCGCGCTTGCGCAGATGGATGACACTGTCACCGGTTATACAAGCTGTAATCGGGAAGACGGTTTCGTGTCCAAAGATGAAAACACCGTTTCCTATGCCCTTGTGCCGGTATGGATTCTTTCCACCACTTATAACGGTACACCGTACACTTTCATTATGAACGCCCAGAGCGGCAAGTTTGTGGGAAGCCTGCCGGTGGATAAAAATAAAGCATCCATGTACACGGCGGCGGCATTTGTCGTCTTCGTTCCCATCCTTTACTTCCTCATTAAAATGATCTTCGGTTCTTTATAAGGAGGCGGGACTATGAAAAAAATATTTCAGATCTTAGCGATGCTCCTTGCCGTCCTCTTTCTGCCCGTGATGTCTGACGCGGCGGAGATGCCGTCTTTCCATGACGGGGCGGATATCGTGAAAGGCGAGGCGGCCGCGGAAGTAAAGAACGCATTGGAAGCGGTAGAGAAGAAACATAATGTCCGTATCGCTGTTGTCACCCAGCCCTCCGTGAAGGGAATGAAAATCGGCGATTATGCCGATAAACTTCTCGGCACTGTGATCAAAGGCGGAGAAAAAGGAAATATGGTTCTCGTTCTTGATATGCAGGAACGCGACTGGTACATTGCCACCGATCCCAAAATGAAGGCGATGATTACCAATGATATAGGCATCAAACTTATGAAAGACGCCTTTGTAAGCAAGCTTTCCGCAGGGAATTACGCGGAAGCGTTCAAAGCTTATGCGGAGAAGGCAGACTTCCTTATTTCCTACTATGAGAAAGAAGGGAAAGCGTATGATCCTGACGATCAATTCAGTTTTCTCGGACTGGGGATTGCCGCTGTCCTTTCCCTGCTCGGCGCCTTCGGCGTAAGGAACTACCTGATAGGAACGATGAGCAATGTGGCGCCCGGCGTGAACGCTTCCCACTATCTTGACAAAGACAGTTTCGCCGTAACCGGCGAGAATGACTACTACCTCTATACCAACCGTATCGTCACGCCCCTTCCTGAAAAGAAAGATGACGGTGTCGTCGGAGCAGGCGGCTCCATGGGCGGCGGAAACGGAGGCAACGGCGGAGGAGGCGGAAAGTTCTGACAATGCCTGAAAAGAAATAAATTTGTTATTCATGAAAAGTTACCTCACCAGCCGGCGGGGTAACTTTTTTATCCATGAAGAAGAAAATCGAATCGCAGGGAACAGTTTCCATGGACCGCCTTTGCTTTGGCGGCCGTTACAGAAACCACGTTTCATTCCTGTGTTATAATGGGGAAAATCAATCCGTTTATTGGATGATGGAGAAAAACATGAATCTTCTTCTGCTTATTTTTACTTTTATAACCAACTGGATCGTGAGCGCTTCTTTTTGGGCGCTCTATTTTTTGTTTACTGTCCCTTTTTTCCATGAAGAGCTGGCAGGAAATTATGAACTTCTGACGGAGCGCATCCTGCAGCTTTCTCTGGCGTGCGTTCTTGTGCCTGCCGTTTTATCGGGAACAGGTGCCATGCAGTATTTCTTTGTCCGTGAAAACGGCGGGCGTAGGGCTGCGGGAGAAACGAAAATGTATTTGGAACGTCTGATGCGCGATATCTGCCGTCGGGGCAGACTGGAATTATCCGATTTTCGTCTTTATACGGCGAAAGCAGATGATTACAATGCCTGGGCAATCGGCGGAAACCATATCACCGTCACGGAATGTCTGCTGAACGAATTTTCCGAAGAAGAGGTAAAAGGGATCCTTGCCCATGAGGTGGGGCATCTGCAGAACGGGCACAGCCGCTTCGGTCTTTTGCGCTATGGCATGGAATGGTTCAGCGGTATCATTGTCTATGTTTATAGTGTGGTGACACTGCTCCTGGCATTTTTACGCTGGATTCCGGTCTTGGGGATTTTTATAGGCATTGTCAATTTTTTTATCCTCATACAATATTATTTCCTGAAAATATTTCTGCAGATTCCTCTTTGGTTTTTCACACAGTTCGGCAGCAGGAGAAATGAATATGCCGCCGACGAATATGCCTGCGGTCTCGGACTGGGGATGGAACTTGCCGTCGGACTGGTCCACCTGGAACATATTTTCCACAGCGGCAGGCGGGACTGGTTTTCCCGTCTTTTTGACGACCATCCCGACATTCCCAGCCGGCTGGAACGGATAAGGAAAATCCTGATGGAAAGAGAACGCGGCTCTTTGGCGGGATAAGGAAACGGGGGAGTAAAATACAAAGCGGGAAGGGAATTTCCTCTTTGCGCTTTTGGCAGGATCATCCTTGCATCGGATTGAAATATATGGTATACTATGTACAGCAGAGGTGACTGTTAGTCATGTTGCTTCTGCGCCTCTTTTCAGCAAATGTTCCCCGACATTTGCAAAAAAATATACAAGGAAGTCGTCCCGGATCCCCATAACCCCCGGGACGTTTTCCTTGCATGAGAAAACGGATATTTCCTGACAGACTTTGGTCTTGAGAAATATCCGTTTTGTTTTACCATCCGTTTTTTCTCCAGAAAGAGGGGAGGAAAAGGATGAGAAGCGTAAAAGATTCAAGCCGGCCCATAAGCATGGATAGGGCGACGACCATTTTTGTCATGGCAGGCATGGCCGACCAGTTGCAGGTGGCGCCGAATTGTCCCAGTGCCGGCCCCGAGTTGCTCATGGTGGCAATGGCAAGACCCAGGGCGGAAGGAATGTCCGCGCCGCTTGCAGCAATAAGGGCGGCCCATAAAAAGATAGACATCGTGTAGACGAAGAAGAAACAGAAAACCTCGAGGAGCATGGACTCGGAAAAGTTTTCTCCCCCTGCACGGGTTTGTATGACTGCCCGGGGGTGGAGTTTCTGGCGGAGAACGGCGGTCATGGATTTGAAAAGCAATATGATGCGCGTTACTTTCAGGCCGCCCGAAGTTGATCCGCCGCAGCCGCCGATGAACATGAGTATGAGCAGTATGACCTGGGAAAAATGGGGCCACATTTCAAAGTCGTAAGAAATAAATCCCGTGGTGGACGAAAGAGACGCCGAGGTAAAGAGCGCTTCCAGCAGTGCGGAAGGGGCGTACAGTCCGCTTTCCAGCATTAAATTTAAAGAGATAAGGATAGTGGCGGCGGCTACGATGGAAAGATAGACTTTAAATTCCGTATTTTCCCAAAGAACACGGATGCCCCGTTTCCAGGCAGCCACATAGATGCCGAAATTGGCGCTGGAAATAACCATAAAAAATATGATGGCCAGTTTCAGAGGCGTACTGTCGTAAAAAGCGATGCTTTCATTCTTTGTGGAGAAACCTCCGGTGGCGATGGTGGAAAAGGCGTGATTGACCGCGTCGAAAAAGTTCATGCCGAGGAGTGTGTAAATCAATGCGGCAGAAACAGTAAAAAGCAGGTACACCGCAAAAAGAGCTTTTGCCATTTCTTTGATCCGGGGAACGACACGGGAGGAATAAGGACCTGTGCTTTCCGCATCAATCATGCGGGCGCTTCCTTTTCCGGCCTGCGGGAAGAGCGCCACAAAGATGACGATGATTCCCAGGCCGCCGAGCCAGTGGGTCAGGGAGCGGAAGAAAAGAATGCTTTTCGGCAGAACGGTTAAATCGGAAAAAACGGTGGCGCCGGTGCCTGTCAGACCTGAAATGCTTTCTACCAGAGCGTCCAGCGGAGAAAGGAGACCGGACAGGAAATAAGGGAAAAGGTAAAGAATGGAAATACATATCCATGACAGCGCGGTCACCGCAAGGCCGTCGCGGGGATTCAGATTGATGACTTTTTTCTTGCCCTTATACCGCAGGAATGCGGACAGTAAAAAGCAAAGCGCCATGGAGTAAATAAAAGGAAGAACCGGCTCTTCCCCAAACAGGGCGGTCAGCAGGGGAAGCAGGAGGACGAGACCGCATCCCGCAGTCAATTTGGCGATGAGTGCTGAAACGACGGTGGTATTCATAACGATTTCCTGCCTTTAAAATAAGGAAGGACTTTTGCCGAGCAGGGGGTACGGATTAGGATGATGACCCGGTCTCCTGCGGCAAGAACAGAGCGGCCGTTAGGGATATGTGTCGTTTCATTCCGGACATAAGCGCCTACAAGACATTCCGCCGGCAGTCCCGCGTTCATGAGAGGAATGCCTTCGGCAGGAGCGCCGCTTTCCAGAATAACTTCCACCGCTTCCACCTGCGCCGATTCAAGAAGAGAGACGGAGACGACACTGCGGCTCCGCACATAACTCAAAACCTCGCCTGCCGCCAGAAGCCGGACCGACAAGGCGATATCCACGCCTACCTGTGTCATGAGATCCACGTATTCCCCGCGGACAACACGGACGATTGTCTTTTTCGCACCCAGGTGCCTGGCAAGGAGGGCGATAAGGAGATTCAGCCGTTCATCTTTTGTCGTGCAGATCACCACATCCGCTTCAGAAACGCCTTCCTGCATGAGAAGATCTATATCCGCCCCGTCGCCGCAAAGGACGATGGACTTTTTTAATTTGGAAGAAATATGCCGGCACTGCTCCGGATCGAGATCAATGACTTTTACGGATATACCGTCGGCTTCCAGCATGGGGGCAAGCGCCGTTCCTGTCCGTCCCGCGCCAATAACAATGGCCTTTTTGATGTGCCTGGTACTGCTTTCCGCCATACCCCGGCTGAATTTTTCTATATTTTCCGGCGCGCCGATGAAGTAAGCGTTGTCGTAAGGGAGCAGGCAGTCATTGCCGTGGGGGATAATCATCTGATGATCACGGAAAATCATGGCGGCAAGGATTTCATCAGGCAGTTCCAAATCTTTGAACGGTATATGGATATAAGGAGATTGGCGCTGTATCCGTGTCTCATACAAACGGACGCGGCCATTGGCGAAATCTCCCACGTTAAGGGCGGCGGGCGTCATGAGGATGCGCCGTATTTCTTTTGCCGTGACCAGCTCAGGACTCAGAACCAGGTCAATGTCAAAATTTTCCTGGAGATATTCGGTGGATTCCTGAAGGAATTTCGGGTCGCGGATGCGGGCAATCGTGTGGGGGATTCCATTTTTCTTCGCCAGCATGGAAGCAAGAATATTCACCTCATCCATTTCGGTCACCGCCACGAAAACAGATGCATCCCGTATATCGGGATCCCGTGTGAAATCCGGACTTGTCCCGTTGGCGGTGATCGTGAGTACATCCAGCGAGTCGCGGACTTTGGATAACTTTTCTTCATCAGAATCGGCGACAACCACATCATGCTGCTCATTGGAGAGAAGCTCGGCAATCGTATAGCCTAGATGCCCCGCGCCTAAAATTACGATACGCATGAAAACTCCTTAATCATAAAATGACAGGTAAAATATCTTGGGTAATTCATCTTTTCTTATTTTATCACAGAGAAAACCGCAATGAAAAAAATCCCGCCATATGAGGGAGCGGGATTTTTTCGGATCGAGGAGATCCGTATGAATCTGCCGGGGATGGAGGGGATCCTGTATACCGTTACCGATTCATCAGACTTTCATTAAATCAGAACAGTGGGTTTACAGTATATTAAAAAATATCTATTGAAAGGCACACAGGAGAAAATCCCCGACACGATGGTGGAAACAGTACTCTGCTTCCATCCCCATTGTACCACAAAAAGAAGAGGAATCAAACCGAAAGAAGAACCATGCAGCAAGCCGATTTCCCCTGCTGAAATTGGTACGTATGGCAAGAAGATAAAAGCTATCAGCTGTGAGCTGTCAGCTATAAGCTGTGAGCTGTTAACCGTTAGCTGTGAGTTAAAAGCCGAAGCATATGATTTCCGTTAGGTGTCATACGAAA
>ERZ773066.1612-NODE-1612-length-11438-cov-2.738382_pt1 | contig 11438 bp, 7 predicted proteins | sample MGYA00580573_ERZ773066 | MGnify/ENA primary metagenome ERZ773066 (study PRJEB29015, sample SAMEA2738128) | human oral metagenome | biome: human oral; feature: human-associated habitat; material: saliva | place: China | collected 2203 ... | reverse complement strand
GACGAACGCGGACGGATACGAGCGGGACGCGTCGACCAGTCGGGACTGGTCCTCTCCCTCTACGCTTGCGACCCGGTGCTGGGCACAATCCCCGTGGGGGAAGGAACCCTGGTCGTCCACCGCCTCGCACGCCGCGCCGTCGTGGTTGGCGAGGACCGGGTGACCAAGCACGTGCGCAAGGGCGGGGAGCGCATCGCCTGCAACACGGCAGTCGCCGGTCGCATCTACCGCTCATGGGGACTGGCCGTCGCCGACGTGACGGACTGGTCGTCGACCGCTCTGACCTACACGCGTCTGCCCGGCCGCTCCCTCGGTGACCTCGGGGACGAGGGGCTGGACGGGTGGAAGGCTCTCGCTCGGGCCTGGCAGCCGACTCGAGACGCCGCCCTCGAACCCCACACCGGCGCCCACGAGGCGCGCATCCTCGCCCGATGGGCCGAGCAGGCGCGCATCTTCGACACCATCGGCGAAGACCCACGTGTCACCGAGGCGGTCCTGGACGTGTCCGCCCGCCTCATTGAGGACATCGACACCACCCACGTTGTCTCCCACGCCGACCTGCACGACGGACAGCTCCTGTGGGACGGCACCAGCCTTGGCGTCATCGACCTGGACGGCGCCCGCATGGCCGAGCCCGCCCTCGACCTCATGAACCTGCGCGCCCACGCGGAACTGCACAACCTGCGCGGGCACCTCAGCGCCCACAGCCTTGACGTCGTCATCGGGCACATCGATGACGTCGCGTCCCGCATGCCCACCACGCGGGCGCGCCTGGAGGCCTACCTGCAGGCCTCCCGACTGCGCCTCATCTTCGTCCATTCCTTCCGCCCCGGGGCGAGCTCCTGGCTGGGGGAATGGATGGACCACGCACTCTCCGCTCACTCGAGCACTCACTGACCACAGACACCGACACAGAAAAGAGCACTTCCATGAAAATGACAGTTATTGGTTGCGGTTACCTCGGTGCCGTCCACGCAGTGTGCATGGCCTCCCTCGGCCACGAGGTCGTCGGCATCGACGTCGATCAGGCGAAGGTGCGGGCTCTGTCAGCCGGCAAGGCGCCCTTCCACGAGCCCGGCCTCGAAGAGATGATCGCCGCCGAAACCGCCTCGGGTCACCTGCGCTTCACCGCCGAGCCCACGGCGCAAGACTTGTCCGGCGCCGGCATCCACTTCATCACCGTGGGAACCCCGCAGTCTGACGAGGGCGGATCCGCCGACCTCAGCCACCTGATGGGAGCAGTCTCCATGCTCACCGAGCTGCTCGACCCCGCCGAGCGCACCGTCGTCGTCGGAAAGTCCACAGTACCCGTGGGCACCGCGCACATCGTCGAAGAGAAGCTCGCGGGCACGGCTGCCGCCCTGGCCTGGAATCCCGAGTTCCTGCGCGAGGGTTTCGCCGTCGCCGACACGCTTCACCCCGACCGCATCGTCTACGGTTTGTCCGCTGATCCTGCACGCGCGGAGCTGGGACGAACCCGGCTCGACGAGGTCTATGCCCGGCTGTTGGCCGACGGCATTCCGCAGATCGTCACCGACTACGTGACGGCGGAGCTGGTGAAGGTGGCCGCCAACTCGTTCCTGGCCACCAAGATCAGTTTCATCAACGCGATGGCGGAGCTGTGCGAGGCCACCGGCGGCGACGTCACCGCCCTGGCGGACGCTCTCGGGCACGACGAGCGCATCGGCCGGCGGTTCCTGGGGGCCGGGGTGGGGTTCGGTGGCGGCTGCCTGCCCAAGGACATCCGCGCCTTCGTCGCCCGCGCCGAGGAACTCGGTGTCCACGACGCCGTCTCCTTCCTGCGGGAGGTCGACGCCATCAACCAGCGCCGTCGCGACCGGGTGGTCGATCTGGCTCTGCGTAGCCTCGGCGACCAGCTCTCCGGGGCGAAGGTCACCGTGCTTGGAGCCGCGTTCAAACCCAACAGCGACGACATCCGAGACTCGCCCGCCCTCGACATCGCCCACCGCCTGCACATGCTCGGCGCGCAGGTGAGCATCACCGACCCCAAGGCCCTCGACGCCGCGGCCCGGCGGCATCCGGATCTCGTCACGGAACCCGACACGCACCAGGCGCTGCGGGACGCCGACCTGGTGCTGCTGCTCACCGAATGGGCCGAGTACGTCGAGCTGGATCCGTCCGAGGTCGCGACCTGGGTGCGTCGCCCCGCCATCATCGACGGTCGCAACGCCCTCGACCCGGCCCGCTGGCGCGCCTCGGGCTGGGACTACCACGGCCTGGGACGGTGAACCGGCCCTGGAATCCGGTTGAGCCGGCCCGATCGGTGGGGAAAAGTTCGCCGCGACCCGGCTCGATCGGCTTCCAGGGGATGGTGAATGGGCAAGAATGAGGCAATGAGGTGGTTTCGGCGTCGCGGCGGAGCGACCATTCGCACCAGGTTCATGGTCGCCCTCGTGCTGGTGGCCGGGATCGCGCTGACCATCTCCGGGACGATCGTCGGGATCCTCCAGAACCAGCACCTCTGGGACACCACCAAGGAGCAGCTGGAGCGGGTGCAGGGTGAATTGAGGGCGCTGGCCACTAAAGGGGTGGACCCGGAAACCGTTCACCTCCGCCCCCAACGTGCTGAAAACCTTCATGAGTCGCAGTGTCATCAGCCACGACTCCGGGGAGGCAGGGTTCATCGACGGTGTGCACCAGTTCATCACCCCCCTGGATGTGATCAAACCCGAGGACGATCCCGAGCTCCTGGCAGCCGTCCAGGACAACCTGGCGGGGGGCGACAACGTCATCAAATTCGTCCGGACGTCCAGGACGAGCTACCGGGTGCTCGTGGCGAGCGTGATCATCGGCAACCAGCGCGCCACCCTGCTGCGCGTCATTGACATGGATCAGGCGAGGGCCCAGCTGCAGCAATCCATGGCGCTCTACGCGGGGGCGGCGGCGCTGACGGTGGCGTTGCTCATCGCCCCCACGTGGCTGGTCGTCGGCAGGCTCCTGCGACCGATCGGGGAGCTTCGGCAGACCACCGACCAGATCGACGAACACGACCTGACCACCCGCGTTCCTGTGCGCGGCCACGACGACTTGACCGCCCTGGCGAAGGCCGTCAACCGGATGCTGGACCGGGTGCAGGGCGCGGTCGAGGGGCAGCGCCGGCTCCTCGACGACGTCGGGCACGAGCTGCGCACCCCCATCACGGTGGTGCGCGGACACCTGGAGCTGATCGACCACGACGACCCCGATGACGTCATCCAGACCCGGGAACTCGCCATCGACGAACTCGACCGCATGGGGGCGCTCGTCAACGACCTCCTCACGCTCGCGAAGGCCTCCCAGAGCGACTTCGTGACCCCCGTCACCTGCGATGTCGCAGAGCTGACCGATCAGGTGTTGGAGAAGTCGAAGGCGCTGGGGAACCGCGACTGGCAGCTGGAACACGTCGCGATGGTGCAGGCGGTGCTGGATCCGAGGCGCATCACCCAGGCCTGGCTCCAACTCGCCGCCAATGCCGTCAAATACTCCGACGAGGGAACCCGGATCGACATCGGGTCCCGGGTGGAGGACACATCGGTGCTGCTGTGGGTGCGCGATCAGGGCATCGGCATGACACCGGAGGAAACCGCGACGGTGCGGCAACGGTTCGCCCGGACGGCGGCTGCGGCGCAGCGGGCATCGGGGTCAGGATTGGGACTGAGCATTGTCGACAGTATCGTGGAGGCCCATGGCGGGCACCTGGACATTGAATCCGTACCGAAGGGCGGATCAGTGTTCACGCTGCGGGTTCCGATGAACCCCGCGAGTCCCCACGCCTCGCCCATCGGGCCACTGCCGGAGGGCGCATCCGAACCGAGGGAACCACAGCAGTGAGCAGCATATTGATCATCGAGGACGAACCCAGGATCGCAGGATTCGTAGCCAAGGGGTTGAAGTCGGCGGGATTCACATCCGAGACCACAGCCTCCGGTGAGACGGGGGCCACGCTGGCGGTGCATGGCGATTTTGCGTTGATCATTCTGGACGTCGGTCTGCCGGACATCGACGGGTTCGAGGTGCTGGAACGCATCCGCGGGCAGGGCGTGGCGACGCCGGTGATCATGCTCACGGCCCGCTCGTCGGTGGCCGACCGGGTGGCGGGACTGGAGGGTGGCGCCGACGATTACATGCCGAAACCCTTCTCTTTTGAGGAGCTGCTGGCCCGGATCCGGTTGCGGCTCAGGGCCGAACCCGAACCCGCCAGGACGTCCGCGAATCACCTGGAGCATCGCGGCCTGGTGCTGGACTACCGCACCCGTCGCGCCCAGGTCGACGGCCAGTGGGTGGACCTGTCGGCCCGCGAGTTCACCCTGGCGGAGGTGTTTCTGCGCAACCCGGGCCAGGTGCTCAGCCGTGAGCAGCTCCTTAGCAACGTGTGGGGCTTCGACTTCGATCCCGGCTCGAACGTCGTCGACGTCTACGTCTCCTACCTGCGCAACAAGCTGGGCAAGCAGCGCTTCGAAACAGTCCGGGGGATGGGCTACCGCCTGGTGTGAGGGGGTCGTCCCCACGCTGGGTGAGCCGATCTGCGAGCGTCAGCGACATGACGAGAGTGTCCCTCCCTCGAGGGGAGGTCGTTGAACTGCTGTCGAATGAGTCTTCCACGGGTGAGTGGGCCCAATTATAATCGTATGTATATTCGATAAGACTCTTGGGGGTGTGCTTCGCCCTTCGTGGCGCGTGATGGGGCGATTCGCCGTATCCGCAGTGCCGAGGTTGCCCGGATGTGCAATGCCGACCTCTGCGGCGTCGGTCTCTACCGCGCCGTGTGATGAAGAATTGATCGCCAGGTTGACTGAAGATTTGATTATCAAAATCAATTTGATGAAGGCTCAATGAAAAGATGCGTAGCCGCCGGTAAATCCCCTAGTCAGGAAGATCCTTCTGGTTGATGATTGTTTGTTAAGGGTTGTGAATAAGGTGTGGCGGATAGAGCGAAGTGGGTGGGGATCTTCCGTGAATCATGGGTGACCTCAGGGTGAATTTGGTTTGATGGCCTCGCAGGGGTTGACATGGGCTTGTAGAGTGTGTTGATGTGAAGATGTGAAACTGAATAGAAAGGCGTCCGGGTGCGTTGCGGATGGTGCTCCGTGAGGTTTGCTCGATGGAGTAACTTTTGGCTAGCAATCCTGTCCTTTAGGAGCTGTTGCTACGATTTCGACCCATGCTAGGGTTGGAGTCAAGTGAGATGTCAATCATCAGAAATGGGGGTGTAGCAAAATGGAAATCTTTCGCGAGGTTTCTGAGTGGCTCGGGGGAGCGAGCTTCATAGAGGATTATTCACAGCTATCCTCACGATGTGTCTGACTAGAGTTTTCGCTGGTTGACGCGCCGTTTGTGAATAACTCTCATACTCTCAAGAGGGGTTAATGTAACTTTACGGCATGTGGTTTTCTTCGGGAAGTGGAAGACAGGGATGATGCCATGCTAGTTACGTGAAAGATCAAGCGCTCGTTTCGTTTGGTTTCGAGGAAAATCAGTGATCGATGCCCGGCAAATCGTTAAACCTGTTTGGAAGACAAGGGGAAGAAGTAAGTGGCTGTGCGTTTTGAGTATTTTCAGGGTGCGGTGAAGGATTCGCCTTTTTATGGTCGACCGAGACCGCTTGTCGAGATGATGGCTGATTTTTCGGATCGGTGTTTGCAGTCGGTGGAGTTGCCGGCTGGGTGGTTGGTGCAGTGTTGGGGTGGCTGGGAAGGGTGGACGCCTCGGGATTGGAAGCCTCGATTGCAGGGGTGGAAGGTTCATGTGTCGGCGACTCCTGAGTGTGCTGTGGAGACTTTGGCGCGAACCACGAGGGTGTGTGTGGAGGCTGGGGTTTCGTTTAAGTTCTTGCCGACGTTGGCTGGGTTGACGGAGGCGTCGTCGAAGAATCAGGCTCGTGGGGCGGCGGGTAAGTTCATTACGATCTATCCGGATGATGACGGCCAGTTGGGTGAGTTGTTGAGTGTTTTGGCTGGTGTGTTGAAGGGGCAGGAGGGGCCTTATATCCTGTCTGATCTTCGGTATGTCCCGGATGCTCCTGTGTTCGTTCGGTATGGAGCGTTCCTGGGGATGCAGATGCCTGATGTGGATGATGAACCGGTTGAGTCGATTGTTGATCCTCGTGATATGCGGTTGATTCCGGATCATCGTGATCCGCGTGTTGTGATTCCTGATGGGGTGGAGGTTCCGGAGTTTCTTCGACCGGCGTATGAGGCGTCGCAGCAGTCGTGCGTGTCTCGGTTGGATGATTTCGTGAGTATCAAGCCGTTGAGTTTCAGTAATGCGGGTGGGGTGTATCGTGCGGAGTTGCCTGACGGTGAGGTCAGGATTCTGCGGGAGGCCAGGCCGCATGCCGGGTTGGACGGTAGGAATCGGTGTGCGTTGCAGCGTCAGTTGGTTGAGGAGGAGGTGCTGCGGGATCTTGTTGGTGTGGATGGTGTGCAGCAGCTTCGGGGGGTGTTTACCGCGTGGGAACACCGCTATCTGGAGGTGGATTACATCCCCGGTGTGACGTTGTCATCGTGGATGGTGCGGAACACTCATCTGCAGGAGAAAGATCCCGTAGAGTATGCCCGTCAGGTGGTGGCCATCGTGGATCAACTCATCGCGATTGTTGAAGCGATTCATCAGCGTGGGTGGGTGTTTGGTGATCTTCATCCTGGGAATGTGTTGGTCTCCGATGACGGGACGGTGACGATGCTTGATTTGGAGGATGCCAGCAAGGTGGACTCGCCGCGTGAGCCTGGTGTCAGGGTGTTTCAGTATTGTGCTGACAAGTCGGCGGATGCTGTGCAGGCTGATTGGTTTGCGGTGGCGCGTTGCATCATGATGCTGTACTTCGCTGATTTTGAGATCGAGGCGGTGTCGCCGGCGTTTTGGGATCGGTGTCGTCACAGGGTTCGCGAGGTGTATGGCGAACGGGCGGCTGAGCAGCTGGCGTTGGTGGAGGGCCGCTACGGCGTTGGTGTTCGTCCGGTGACGGCCAGTGATGTCACTGTGGGTGTGCCATCACAGCGGCTGAGTGTGGATTCTGGGATTTCCGGGTTGTTGAGTGGGATTGAGTGGTCGCGACAATTCGGTCCGGATGGGGCGTTTCCTGGTGATATCACCCAGCTTACGGCGGGTGTTCATGAGGTGATCACGACCGGGCGTGCTGGCGTGGTGTTGGCTCAGCAGCGTGTGGGTGTTGTTCCTGCTGATGGTGATGTGGAGGCGTTGCGTAAGACCGCTCGGGAGTGGCCGGGGCGGGAGGCGCCGGGTTTGTTGAATGGTTTGGCCGGTGTTGCGTTGACGCTCAGCGAGGTGGATGCCCAGCGGGATGATGCTCAGCGGGATGCTGTGGCTGCTGCCGGGAAGGCACTTGAGTCGGCTTTGGGGCGTCGCAGGTTGGATCTGGCCGCGGGGCAGGCGGGAGTGATCCTGGCCGCGTTGGAGGTCGCGAAAACGGTCGGGGACTCGGAGTTGATGGATCGTGCGGTTGCGGCGTATCACAGGCTGGATGCCTGCCTCACGCCGGATGGATCAGCGTGGACTGTGTTGTGTCGCCGGCGGGGTTTGTTCTGGGGATTGACTGGGGTGGCGTTGACGGACCTGGTTGCCCATGCCGTCACCGGTGCTGAGGAGCCTCTTGTCAGGGCGAGGGTTCGGTTGCGTGCGGATCTGGATGCGTGTGTGACCACCGCTACTGGTGAGGTGATGGTCGATGACCGCGAGAAGAATCGGGTGCTTCCCTACACCGAGTGGGGATCTGCTGGTGTGCTGCTGATCGCTTCAGCGCTTGAACGGATCACGGGTGAGCCGGTGCTGACCCCGCAGGAACGTGACGGGATCATCAAAGCCTGTTCTTCGGAGTTCTACATCTATCCAGGTTTGGATCACGGTCGCGCTGGCATCCTGGTCACGCTGACAGCCGCCGGAGAACACTATCGGGCAGAGGCCGATCGGCAAGCGGGTCTGCTGCTCGACAGCCTCCTGACCCACGACGAGCACGCCCTGGTGATCGGTGACGGCATGATCCGTCTCAGTTCTGATCTGGGTACCGGTGTTGCTGGAGTCGCGTTGGCTCTGCACGCCTACCAAACCCGGCAGCCATATCTGGGTCTGCCGATCAGTACCCGCACGGCCGGGCTGTTACAGCAGCCGGCGATTTCAAAACCTGGCTCGGAAACACGCGACCTCATCGGGGTCGTACCGAGTCACTAGCTCCCCACCCCCTCAACAACAAAGGACGGAGGGTGAGCTACCCAAATCCAAACACTAAAACCCTGTGAGAGGAGGTGAAAACCATGGCCAACGTTCTCAACCTTCAGGCTGATGCCGTCGAGCTGGCCCAGGAAACCAAGTGGTCCCACAGGAGCTGGGGTTGGTGGTGCGATGGTGGCGGCTCGTACAGGAGCTTCTACTACTGCGAGTGGTGGTGAGTTAGTTCATCGCTTGTGTATGTGAGGGCCGAGTTGATGGGGCTGGTTGTGGTCGTGTCGCTTGGTTCGTTTGGACGGTGGTGTGCTGGAGTTTCGGCTCTGGTGGGCCCCGTATGTGGCGGGTGGTTGGCGATGGGGGTTGCCGGTCGCCAACCGTCCGTCTCTGGTTCGACGAGTGCCGCTCGAGTTGAGTGTTGAATGAATCAGTTGCCGTAGAAACTGTTGGGGTACGGGTTGTTCCTCGTGGTCTGTCGGGGTTTTGCTTGATTGAGTAAGGAGGCTGTGAGGCATCACGGCGAGTCGTGTAAAAAGACGCTCGGGCAGTGGGCCGTGTTCGTGTGAAGGCAGGGGCGGGTGTAGTGCTGAGGGGCGGTTCCGGCTGAAAGGGAATCGCAAGGCATGGTAGGAGTTGCCGTGCGGTGAATTCGGTTGGTCGTAGTGACTGCTATAGGGAGACGGGAAAATTAATGGCAGCTTCGGGTTTGGCGAGGCGGGTGGATTTATCACGTATGGGGTCATCCGATAGTGGAGTGATGCCTAGGCGGGCGTTGCTGGAGTCGCATCATCAGGCTCTACCCGAGTCCTTTGGAACGCTTCCAGGTCCTCGGGTCCAGGCGCCTGGAGGAGAGTCGCGTGGCCGAGGGTGCAAGGCCGGTTTGGTTGGGATGTTCCTCGCTGATCCGCCGAGGGGTGGTCTTCGTCGTTTGGTGAGGATTTTGCGGTTGGAGCCGCGGGCGTTGGTTCTGATTTTTGTTGGTACGGTTTTGTCGTCTCTTGTGTCGTTGGCGCAGCCTTTGTTGGCGGGGTCGATTGTGGGAGTGTTGCAGAGTGGGGGCTTTTTGGCTGCGCTTCCGTTCGGGTTGGTTTTGGCTGGGTTAGCTGTTTTCGCTTCCGGGATTACGGCTGTTGTGAATGTTGTGGGTGCGAAGGCTGGTAATCGTACGGTGCGTGCTTTCCGGGATGAGTCTGCTGCGATTGCTTTGCGGGTTCCTGCGGATAAGCTTGTGCAGCATCCTACGGCTGATTTGGTTGCTCGGTGCAGTATTGATTCGGAGCATTTGAGTAAGGTTTTCAGTCAGGGGCCTGTGCAGGCTTTGGGTGGGGTTGTGATGGTGGTGGGGGCGTTGTTCCAGATGGCTGTGTTGGATCCGGTGCTCACCATTTCTGCGGTTGGGTTAACGGTGGTGTGTTTGGTTTTCATTATTGTCATTTCGAATAGGTTGACATCGTTTTCGTTTCATCGTCAGGAGGCTCAGGGGGCGTATGTTGCGGAGGTGACCAGGGCGTTGGATTCGGTGTTGACGTTGAGGGCTTTCGTGGCTGATAAGTTTGCTGTGCGGCGTTTGGGCAAGTCGAGTGGTGAGCTTCTCGAGGCGTCGAATCGGGGGGATCGGGCGCATGCTTTCATGACTCCGGTGGTCACGATTTGTGTGCAGGCAACGTTGTTGGTGATTGTGTGTATCGCGGTGGTGCGGGTGCAGGCGGGAGTTTTGTCTGTTGAACAGTTGGTGTCGTTTTTCATGTATATGATGTTGATCATCACTCCGATCACTGGGAGCGCGGGCACCGTGATGGAGATGGCGGAGTGCTTGGGGGCGTTGCAGCGGATTATTGATTTGCGTGCGGTGACGGACCAGCCTGTCTCTCGGATCCAGATCAGGCAGCCGGTTGTCGCCCAGGTTGGTGGTGTGTCGACAGAAACTGGTTTGGTGGGTGAGGTTGGTTTCCGTGATGTGTCGGTGCGGTACCCGCAGGCGGGTGGTGGGAATCGTGAGTATGCGTTGGCGGGGGTGACGTTTAGTGTTCCGGCTGGTTCGTGGGTGGCGATGACTGGTTCGTCGGGTTCGGGTAAGTCGACGGTGTTGTCGTTGTTGGAGAAGTTCATTGTTCCTACTGAGGGGGCGATCATGGTGGATCGGGTGCCGCTTGGTGAGCATGATGATGATGAGTACCGGCGTCAGGTCGGTTACATCGAGCAGGCGTGTCCGTTGTTTAGTGGGACGGTGCGTGACAATTTGTTGTTGGGGCGTGATATTGATGATGATCGGTGTTGGGAGATCATTCATCAGGTTGGGTTGGGTGAGACGATCAGTGCCCGTGAGGGCGGGTTGGATACCCCGGTGGGGGAGTCAGCGTATGCGTTTTCTGGTGGTGAGCGGCAGCGGTTGGCGATAGCTAGAACTCTTGTTGGTCAGCCTCGGATGTTGTTGTTGGATGAGATCACCTCGGGCCTTGATGTTGTAAACCGGGAACAGATCATGAACCTCATTCGAACCACGATGGGTGGGATCACCACCTTCGCTGCCGGACACGGCCATTTCGGTATGAACATCGCCGACCTGGTCCTCGTACTCGACAAGGGCCGGTTGGTTGAGTTCGGACCCCCCGCCGAGGTACACCGACGCTCCGCACTGTTCCGCTCCCTCGTCGCAGCCTGATGAACAAGAGGGGTGTTGTTCACGGGCATTCTCCACCGTGTTCTGGTCAATGGGGTTTGCTGGTGGACATGCCGTGTGTCGATAAGCCATGAAGATTGAGAGTGAAGTGATGGATATTCCTGTAGGTCCGGTTGTGAGTGGTTCTTCCTCTTCGTGGAGTCGGTGGCTGGAGGTTGATGACGCCACATTCATGCAGTTGTTGGAAGAACACGGCCACGACGTCAACACAGTCGACAGTGACTACGAAGTCCCTCGAGGTGGGCGGGGTGATGGTGGTGAGGTGGTGCCGTTGGCTGGGGGCTGGTTACGGCTGGCCGCGGGGGAGGACGGCGACATGGTAGGGCAGCGCGTCTCGGATCCGGTGGAGCAGCATCTGGTTGGTGCACCTGTGATTTTCGGGGAAACCGACATCGAGGGGTTGCCGGGCTGGGAGACGCGCAGGCGTTCGGCGGCACGGGTGATGTTTTTCAGACGGCTCGCCATTTGGAAATATTCGAGTTGCCGCAGTTCCATGAGACCATTCCTCCAATAAACTTTCTTTATGTGAACTCTATTATATCATACTTTAGACCAATATATGATAGGATAAGAAAAATTT
>ERZ773066.1610-NODE-1610-length-11440-cov-2.233377_pt1 | contig 11440 bp, 9 predicted proteins | sample MGYA00580573_ERZ773066 | MGnify/ENA primary metagenome ERZ773066 (study PRJEB29015, sample SAMEA2738128) | human oral metagenome | biome: human oral; feature: human-associated habitat; material: saliva | place: China | collected 2203 ... | reverse complement strand
TTCTGCCTCGGGCGTTTGCTCTACGATATGCTGTAAGATAGGAGCTTTCTTCTCGCCAGTCGTATGGAAGAGGATACGCTTTGCAGCAAGAATCGTCGGTCCAGTCATTGCGATGCGTAGCTGTCCCTTTGGGCTTATCCCAACGGCATAAGGTGCTTCCTCTGTGAGGAGCTCCATCTGGTGCGGGAAGATAGAGGACGTATGACCGTCTTCTCCCAAGCCTAAGAGCACAATATCAAAGACGGGGAAAGCACCATCAAATGGAAGCTCCGAGCCCACAAGCCAGCAGTAATCCTTTGCTTCGCGCTCTGGGAGCTTCTCTCCTGCGATACGATGCACCTGATCCTGTGGAATGGGGACATGACGAAGGAGAGCCGCTTCAGTCATACCATAGTTGCTATCGGGATCTGTAGGTGGTACGCAGCGCTCATCTACCCAGTAGAGATGGACACGTGACCAATCTACGGCGCTACGTAGAGGCTCTTCGGCGAGCAACTCAAAGAGTAATCGGGGCGTAGAGCCTCCAGAGAGTGCTATATGTACCCAGCCAGCCTGCGAAGGCTTCACGAAGGCCGTCTCAGCTACAGCTCGTGCGACAGCCTCGGGGGAAGGATAATGATGGTAGATCATAGTTCGCAGTAGAGCTCCGAGTGAGTAAGATTGCGGCAGGGATTCGTCCAGCAGTGCTCGCGTTCAATGATTAAGTCGCTCTGTTTAGGTCCCCACGTGCCAGCAGGATAGCCATAAAGCGGGAAGTCTTCCTCCTTCCAGAGGTCGAGGATCGGATCAAAGAAGCGCCAACTCATCTCTACAGCGTCGCTACGTGTGAATAAAGTCGGGTCACCCAGCATACAGTCCTCGAGCAAACGTGAGTAAGCATCGCCCGAAGCTAAGCCACCCATCTGCTGGTCATAGGTAAAGTCCATGGAGACCTTCTTGACTTCGAAGCCAGAGCCTGGGACTTTCGCAGCGAACTTCAAGGAGATCCCTTCGTTCGGCTGAATGCGAATCACCAGCTGATTAGGCACGGTGCTACCGTCAGCCGTAGTAAATACGCGGTGAGGTGTAGGCTTAAAGTGCACGACGATCTCGGTGACCTTGGTCGGCATCATCTTACCTGTGCGGATATAAAAAGGTACTCCCTGCCAGCGCCAATTGTCGATGTAGAGCTTCATGGCGACGAAGGTCTCCGTTCGGCTATCAGAAGCGATCTTATCTTCCTCACGATAGGCGCGCTGATGCTCTCCCTTCCACTCGCTCTCTGTATATTGTCCGCGGACGACACGGCGACGAATCTCCTCGGGAGTCATTGGGCGGAAGGACTGATATACCTTCACGACCTCGTTGCGAAATAGATCAGCGTTGAACTGCACAGGCGGTTCCATAGCCGTAAGAGCTACAAGCTGCGCCAGATGATTCTGCACCATGTCGCGCAGAGCACCTGTCTGATCGTAGAATCCACCTCGACTCTCGATGCCCATATTCTCTACGGCCGTGATCTCCACACGCTCGATGTAGTTGCGATTCCAGAGAGGCTCGAAGATACCATTAGCAAAACGCAGCGCCATGATATCCTGTACCGTCTCCTTTCCGAGGAAGTGATCGATACGATAGAGCTGATGTTCGTGGAAGGACTTGCGGTAGATCTCGTTCAGCTCTCTTGCTGACTGGAGGTCATAGCCGAAGGGCTTCTCGATGACGATACGTCGGATCGCCGAGGGCTCACCATTAGCATCCTCTTCGCCCTCTTCGTTGAGTCCGACTGAAGCCAAGTGCTGTGGGATCACGCCATAGAGAGAAGGCGGCGTAGAGAGATAATAGATGTAGTGTCCAGGATTATTGATTCGCTCGTCAAGCGCCTTGAGATGCTCACGGAGCTTAGGATAGTCCTCGGCAGAAGCAGGGTCCATCGGGAGGTAATACACTCCTGAGAGGAACTGCTCGGCAAGAGAAGCGTCGTACTCTCCATCGCTGAGGTAGCGCTGAAGGGCTTCGTCGAGGTGCTCGCGATAAGCTACATCCGAGTATTCCGTACGCCCAAGTCCGAGGACACTGAAGCGAATGGGGAGCTTATCTTGTTTGAAAAGCTGATAGAGCGAGGGGATGAGCTTGCGCTTTGTCAAGTCACCTGACCCGCCGAATATCACAAGAACGAGACTCTCGGGCAGATGATGCTGCATGGTCTGTGGCATATTCTCAGGAGGACTATACATTATACGTGGTCGAAGAGGTATCACTTCCGTGACCCGTCCAATTTTCGTGGAAGAATTCTCCACGAGGACGGTCGGTGCGCTCAAAGGTGTGTGCACCGAAATAGTCTCGCTGTGCCTGCACAAGTGAAGCTGGAAGGCGATGCGTCGTCAGTGATGTGAAGTAGCTAAGAGCTGAAGAGAAGGCAGGAACTGGGCAGTCCGAGAGCAGCGCCTTAGCGATGGTCTCGCGCCAAGAAGGGCGAGCGGCGGTGATCTCCTGCTGGAAGTACGGAGCTAAGAGCAGGTTCTTCAGGCTGGGATCAGCTTGGTATGCCGAGGCAATATCGTTGAGGAAGGCCGAACGGATGATACATCCGTTGCGCCAAATACGTGCGATAGAGGCCAGATTCAGCTCCCATCCACGAGCCTTTGATGCTTCGGAGAGGAGCGAGAAGCCTTGTGCGTAGGAGACGATCTTCGATGCGTAGAGGCTTTGCTCAAGAGCATCGACGTCGCTGTCACCGAAGGCGGGGCGGCTTGTTGCTTGCGAGGGGGCGTAGAGTGCAGCTGCTTCATGGCGCAGGTCTACTGTGGAGGAGAGGCTTCTCTCATAGACTGCCGTCGCGATAAGCCCCAGAGGCTGGCCGTACTCGAGGGAGTTGATGACCGACCACTTGCCAGTACCCTTCTGACCTGCAGCATCGAGGATCTTGTCGATAAGGTATTCGCCCTCGGCATCACGATGACGAAGGATCTCGGCTGTGATCTCTACGAGGTAGCTACGGAGCTTCCCTTCGTTCCAGCGAGCGAAGATTGCGCTCATCTCATCGTTAGTCTTGCCACCGATGTGCCGGAGATAAGCGTAGGCATCAGCTATGAGCTGCATGTCGCCATACTCGATACCGTTGTGCACCATCTTGACGAAGTGGCCGGCACCGCCTTTACCTACCCAGGCGCAGCAAGGAGTCCCGTCCTCGGCCTTAGCTGCAATGCGGGAGAAGATCGGCTCAATGCTGGGCCAGGCTTCTTCAGCGCCGCCAGGCATGATGGCAGGACCGTTCAGAGCACCCTCTTCACCGCCCGAGATACCACAGCCGACGAAGTAGATCCCGCGATTACGTAGCTCAGCTTCTCGACGCTCAGAGTCTTCCCAATTTGAGTTTCCTCCGTCGATGACGATATCACCTGGCTCGAGATGTGGCAGGAGTGCCTCGATGACGTAGTCGACGGGCTTGCCGGCTCTGATCATCATCATGATCTTACGTGGACGCTCAATGCTCTCGACGAAGGGCTTGATTTCGGTGAAGCCAAGGAAGTTCTTCCCTGCGCCACGACCTTGAAGGAAGCGCTCCACGACGGTGGCTTCGGCACCTTCTGCACGGTTGTAGACGGAGACTTGAGAGCCATTGCGCTCCATGTTGAGGGCGAGGTTCTCGCCCATGACTGCAAGGCCGATGAGGCCGATATCTGATCTCTTGTTCATTTGCTTTGTGCTGGGAAGGCCCCATGAGCTCGCCTCGCGCGGACCTCACTTGGGGCGATGGATGTACTTCTAAAACACCCACTCGAGAGTGAAGGTTTAGGCGCACCCAAGCCAAGGAGCTTCCCAGTGTGATTACCTTGAGATGGCTTCGGAAGTATCTCCACTTTATACGGGAAATCACTGCACTTCAGACAGGATGTAATTCGCTCACCTTCAGGAAGTAATTGCACTTCCTCTCGGATATACCTCTACTTCCTCTGAAAAGTAGAGGTATTTTTGATCGAAAGTAGAGGTGTTTCCGAAAGGAAGTAGAGGAACTTTCGGAGAGAAGTAATATAATTTCTGACTGAAAGTAATATAACATTTGACCGAAAGTAATATAACATTTGACCGAATGTTATATAACATTTGCCAGCCCCTTCAGACACCGCGCTACAAAAGGGAAGTAGAAGCCTCCCCGAAGCCCCTTATTTCCTAATCACTTTCGGGTATAGATAGCGGAAAATATCACTACTTAGGGGGATGGATAGGCCTTCGCAATCAGTCTATCTTTGTAGCCCATTCAGTTATAGATTCACGTATGCGCCGTAAGCACACCTATATCTTCCTCCTTCCTTCGCTTTTAGCGGCTAGCTTCTTCCAAGGCTTTGCCCAAAGCGTGAGCGATAGCCTTGCCCAAGATCATCGGGTCGAAGACGTCGTCGTCACAGGCACTCAGACGCCTCGCACACTGAAGAAGCTCCCCATCATCACCCGTATCATCTCACGTACTGAGCTGGATCGCCTCGCACCACGCTCTGCTGCCGACGCCCTGCAAATGAGTTTGCCTGGGATCAACGTCACGGCACACGGCGCTCAGTATCGTGTCTCGGTCCAAGGCTTCTCAGGAGATCACGTCCTCTTCCTTGTCGACGGCGAGCGACTGACCTCGGAGGGCAACGGAGTGGTGGATCTTAACCGCATCGATATGGCCAATGTCGAGCGTATCGAGTTGATTAGTGGGGCGGCTTCGGCTCTGTACGGGTCGAACGCTATAGGTGGCGTCATCAACTTCATCACACGCCGTGCTCAGCACAAAGAGGAGCTCTCGGCGACCTTCGACCACAGTAGCGAGGGCGTCACGAGATACAGTGCGTCGGGGCAAATCGTACGTGGCGCCTTCAGCTCGATGACCTCCATCAGCTACATCGACCAAGCAGCCTACAGCGTAGCCACACAAGGTGAGCGACCTGAGACCACTCCCGTCATGGGCAGCAAGAGTCTCAATCTCTCTCAGCGTCTACGCTACCGCACATCAGACTTACGACGCGAGCTGGCGGGCTATATTCGCTACGGCTATCGTGACCAAGATGGCGACGGACTTAGACGTAATAAGTACCTCAGTCATTCGCTGGGCGGGCAGGCTTATCAGGCATTTGGCGAGCTGCACAACTTGCGCCTTGACTACAATCACGAGCTCTACAACCGCGATAATTTCCTCTCCGTAAGCAAGGAGCGAACACCTATCTTCCACTTCACGGGCAATACCGTGCGCCTGCAGTACAACTTCGGCGCCGAAGAGAAGACACCCGTCCTCATCAATGAAGGTATCGAACTCTACCACGAGCGTCTGAGAAGCGAGCGATTCACTACAGCCGCCACACGACACCAAGCTACAGCCGGCACGCTCTACGGGCAGGCCGAATGGCATCTGGTGCCCAAGCTCTCGTTTGTCACGGGATTTCGCCTCGATAGACACTCCAGCTTCGGCGCACACTTCTCGCCGCGCGCTTCGGTACTCTATCAGTTGGGGCGCGTAAGGCTCCGCACTTCTTATGCGGAAGGCTTCCGTGCACCGTCGATCAAGGAGCAGTTCATGGACTGGGATCACTTTGGTATGTTCTTCATCAAGGGCTCAGATCACCTGCGTCCCGAGGTAAGTCGGATGCTAAGTTTCTCCCCCGAGTGGCAGACCTCGCACTTGAGCCTGACGGGTATCGCTTCGTACAATGTCATCTCCAACCAAATAGGCACGCTGATGACCAAGAGTACGAACACCTATCACTATACGAATGTGAGCGAACGTAGCCGACTCCTGAACCTGCAGACAAGCCTTCGCCTGCGCCTTCCTCTTGGACTGACGTTCAATGGTGACTACAGCTACATCTACGACTTCTCCAGAGCTGAGAGCCGCGCCAATGGTCAGCCCTTCGCTCCTCTTCGTCCGCACAACTACACTGCAGCGCTTTCCTACGAGACCAAGACGGGGAGTGACTGCGATCTCACCGCAACCTACGCTCTGCGTGGAGCAGGAAGTGTGACGCTCAGCGAGCTCGACGAGACGACGGGCAAGTATTCCTACTTCGAGCACGAAGGCTATCTCCTCTCCCGCATGAGTGTCTCGGCACGCTATAAGCATCGACTCACGATCACTGTCGGAGCAGATAATCTCTTCGACTACCACCCGACACAGGTCAATATCACTGGGAGCCTCTCACCAGGCCGCACATTCTTCTCCTCGCTCACCTATAACCTCTGAGGCATATAAGCGCAGGAAGACGGAGCACTTTGCATATCTTTGCTCCTGATATGAACGCTTATCCTACCGCATCTACCCCACGTCTGTGGGTCTTTAACCCTGGTCACGAAGAAGCCTTGAGCTTCTCTCGGGAGAAGCGCTATACACTCTCCAAGGAAATCCGATGGATGCGCCACGAGCTATCACCGCTCTTGCGCCTCTTAGCTTCTGGAGAAGACCTCATCTATGCACCTGCTTCGCCCGAAGGAATACCAGCACGCCTGCTGAATGCTGAGGGCGATGACCTACCGGCTGGATGCGATCTCCCCGCTGAGCTGAGTGTCGTCCTTTGGGGACTGGATGATCATATCGTGAGAGAGCTGAGAGAATGCCCGCTCTTTGACTCTACTACCCTACTCTTTCCGCCCATCACACCGAGCTATCTACGGCTAAGTCACCGACGTGCCAGCTATGATCTGCTGGCATATCTGACGGATCAGCTCGGCTATCCCAGTGACCTCCTACCCCGTTGGATCGAAGCGGGAGTAGACAAATCAGATACCGAGCTACGACTGCGTACCGCTATTGAAGGCATCAAATCCCGTCCCTTGGGCGATCCTACTCGAGTCCTCATCAAGCGTCCTTATAGTTCCTCGGGCCGTGGAGTATTTCCACTCCCCCTTCCCCTGCAGGAGAAGCACCTTGAAGCGCTTGTCGGGAGCTGTACGCGAAGTGGAAGCGTCAGCATTGAGCCTTACCTCGAGGTCGTAGATAATTGGGCGCTTGAGTACGCACGAAGTGAAAGCGGCGAGGTAAGCTTCTTTGCCCTATCCCATTTCGACACACTTCCCTCGGGACGTGCCTATCTTGGCAACATACTCACATCGCCAGAAGACCTGTGGGAGCGACTTACTTCGCTCATGAGTGAAGAAGCTCTGCTCGCTCTCATCAATGCCCAGTGTACGTGGCTCGAGGAAGAGCTCTCCGACTCTCAGTACACAGGCTATATCGGCATCGACCTCTTCTTCTACCGTGATGGGGAGAGTCTGCGCCTTCATCCTTGTGTGGAGATCAACCTCCGAACGACTATGGGCGTACTCGCGCACTTCGCCTACGAGCAATACGTACCAGATGGCCGCAAAGGTGTCTTCCGTCTCGAGCGAGGACCACGGCAGCAGGCAAGCCAAAGCATTATACCGCTCCTACTGACAAGTAGTGAAGCCCACTTCTCCGCCTATATCGAGCTGGAGAAATAAACTGATCCCCCTTGGCCATCCGCAGATAAGCCAAGGGGGATCACCGTATATATACGTAGCGCGCTACAGCGTGCGCCTTAGTAAGCTATGTCGATAGCTGCAGGGAAGAGACGCTCGGGGTCGAAGAAGCGTGAGCAGCTCTCTACGAGATGTGACCAGTCAGCCTTCACCATCCCCGAATAGACCTGCTGCCCATTGACTAAGACTCGGACAGGCTTGCTAAGATCAAGAAGCTCGGGGCTGAGATAGACGCGGAGCTTTCCACCCTTAGCAGGCTCGTAGACCTTATCATAAAGCAGGACGAGGTGGAAGTACTGCTTGTAGTAATCACTGACCAGCTTCTCTACATACTTCACCGTGTTGATCTTCAGATCTACAGTATTCCCCAGGATATTCTCCTGATAGTAAATGCGCTCTTTTCCTTCGGGGCGCTTGAGTGGAGCAAGATTATAGCATCCCTTACGGTAGAGCCCATCGATGGGATAGTCTTCCCAGTTCACTTGGTTGGGCTGAGGAGTGCGCACGTGCTGCGAGAGGTAGGGCGTCGTATACTGATAAGGTATAGCGTGACCATACTTTGGGATGATATCGATGAAGTGCTTGTAGTAGCCTGGGTATTGTGCAGCTAAGCTTTGAAGTGCATCACGCGTGTAGCCTGTCAATTCGCTGCGGTGGAACTGAGTATCATTGTATCCCGTGCGAAGTGAGAAAGCTACGTGCTGGAGGTTCTCTACCGGAGCATTGATAAGAGGTTCACCGCCTGCCATAGGTCCAGCTCCAGCGAGATAGTCCGCATAGTATGATGCTAAGCGCTGTGAACCATATCCGCCTTCAGATATCCCAAAGAAATAGATGCGCTTCGGATCAATCTGATCAGAGAGGAAGGCTTGACGCAGGAGTTTCTCCCACGCTTCGAGCTTCGACTTCTGCCACCAGCGATAGAGTTGACCATCCGCTACGCCTTCACCATTAGGTATCTGTGGGATGAAGTAGGCGGAGGGGCTGTCCTGAAAAGAGAGAGCCAATGCCAAACCTGTAGACCATTCCCCCTTCTTCTCCCCCGATCCATGCAGATAGAGATAGAGTGGATAGCCTGCTTCTGGCTTATCCCCCTTCGAGCCGTAGTAGAAAGGCATCACAGCCTGATAACTCTCCCCATTATATCTCTCTGGAGTTAGTAGCCAGCTATGAGCTACACTCTGCTTAGAGAGAGGAGTGAGCGCAGGCAACTTATCCTCACTGAGTGATTTATTCGCTTCAGCCCAAAGATGCCATACCTGAGTACGCGCCTTCTTGATATCCTCAAGCGCGAGGGTGGATGCGGGTAATGCCCCCTTCTGATCAATGAGAGTCGAAGCAAAGTACTTCTGAATTGCCTCATCGCTGGCGCGTACAGTGGGAGTACGTGGAGTATCGGAGGATTGAGCCTTCTCAGGCTCGGGGGCAGTACGAGCTGCAGAAGCGCCACAGCTGGAGAGCGTCCCTAAGGTAAAGCAAAGGAGGTAAGTTAGTAGTTTCATCGAAGTGAATAGGATAGGTAATAGTTGCGTGAGTAGATAGGAGCTTAGTATACTCCTTTGTATCGAGATGGTGTCAGCCGCTTATCATAGAAGTACAGGCAGAGATCCATCAGGTCAAGTATGAGGCGTGGAGCGACTTGCTTATCAAGGCCACTGACGAAGCGACGCCAGCGAGGGCTGGGCGTATAGAGTGCGACAGCAAGCGTCGGGGAGGTGGAGGTACATTGGCTGAGGAGCTGCTCCAATGCCTCCCGTTCGGGCAGGTATTCGCAGATCAGAAGATCACAGCAGGGAAGGCTCGCGCCTTGCAGTTCGTCCATCGAGAGCACATGGATCGCTTCGGTATAGCCCGTATGGCGGAGATAATCAGGCAATAGACTCGTCGTAGGCTGAGAGGTCACGACGAGGATGTTCTTTGCCTCCAGCTCGTGAGCCGTACGGAAGAGTAGCTCCAGCGTACGCGCTCGATGGATAGGAGGGCAAGTCTTCGCATCCTTTCTACGTCGCTTTACCTCGCCACGAAGCTCTTCGAAGCAGTAGTATGGGCGACGATTTCGTACGACTCGAGTGATGAAGTGGAAGGCAAAGGGGGAATGAACGCCGTCCCCACGGCGGTTGATGAGTAGGCGCTTGGAGTATTGTAGGCGTCGGACGACCCCACGAAGCGTGATAGGAGACTTCATCTCAGCTTAGAGAGCAGGTGTCTTATCCTGCGGGATCTCCTGCAGATAGCGGTAGAGGATGAAGAGGTAGAGAGTCGCGACAGGCAGGATGATGACCGTGGCCAGCTGCAGTGTCATGGCATTCACTGCCGCGAGAAGAAGCACGATACCAAGTGCACCGAGGAGCGTGTAGAAGTGCCCCTTCGTGCGTGTCCACGACTCGCGGAAGGAGGCAAAGATACCCGCCTTACCATCGAGGTAAAGCATAGGTGCTAAGAAGCAGCGATTCAGGAAATAAAAGCCTGGCACGAAGAAGAGAACTAAGCCCACACCAGCCCCCAAGCCAAAGAGTATCGCCAGAAGGACGAAGCCTACAAAGTGCTTGAGGCGTGCCATACGAGTACGTGAGGGATAGGCTTCGCCAGCGAAGAACTTCACCACCTGCATAAGGAAGAGGTAAGTCAAGATCCCATTCAGCGTCCCGACGACCAGCGGAAGATAGGAAGCCTGAGAAGAGGATGAAGCATGGCCAGAGAAGAACATATATCCCAGCGTCCCCAGCGTGAGAAGGCTGATGATGAGGGGATAGCGATAGAGGGACTTATTCTGCTTGAGGAGCTGCCAAGCCTGACGCAGGGCGGCAAGATGCTCAAAGCGGGGAAGAGGATACTGCATATATAATATGGTAGTACTAAGCGAAGCAAGATACTGCGACCAGCTTTCATACGGCTAGTCTTTGAGGAACAAATATACGTATTCCGAGGCGTTTCCTGACCGCCCATCCAGCACCTTCACCATACATAAGCATCCCTCCATCGCTCTCTCGCAAATATCACTGATAGAGCAGCAGGAGATGCTCATCACTTATCGCACTACACACAAGCAAGTTACCATAGAGGATAGCTGGGACTTATAGCGACACCTCAAATCAACCAGTACTGCTCGCTTTGGTGACCAGTACTGGTTCGTTTTCCCTCCCTATATAGGCCTTATCTCCAGACAAATATGGAGCATCTATTCTACAAGCCCAAAGGATTCACGATAAAGCACGCCCCTCTTGGTATGCTGAAACAAAAAGAGCCCCCTTCACCACACGGGCAAAGGGGGCTCTTCTTACCTGGGCTCAAGCTATCTCAGAGTTATATACTGGATATCTCCAGCCTTGAAGGTAAAGAGAATATCCTTGAAGCTCGGGAGACCATAGTCAGCAGGTGCATTATTGCTGAAGCCATACTTCTCAGAGGGGATATAGCCATTGAAGTCGAGGGTCTTATTCCCATTGACGTCTTGGAAGAGGCTGATACCATAGGAACCCTCGGGGAGGTCAATGAGGACTGTCTTAGTGAGAGAGTCGGCCTTTGCCATAGCCGTCTTGTAGGGGCTCTGGGGATAGCTCTCCGCTGAACTGTAGATGGCGATGAGTAGCTCTCCCTTGGAGTTCATTCGCCTCCTGTGCTTGCAGAGGCACACTGCTGACGAGAAGGAAGAAGATACTTAGGATGACGCTTCTATACATGTGTTGCTGGTATTAAGAAGCTTGCAGGCTTGATGACTACCTCAGCTTGATACTCATCTCTGTGTCTTCGCTAAGGGTGAAGGAAGCCGGCTTGTATCGGGGAGGCCCCATCTTAGGTCGCGCATCACGGCTGAAGCCACAAGGCTCGGTCGGCAAACGGAAGAAGTTGCGATCCACCTTCCCATTGCTATTCAGATCCTGATAGATGACGACAGCATAGGTACCAGACTCCAGCTCGAGGACAACACGCTTCGTCAAGGCATCGGCAGGAGTGATCAGCGTCTTGACAGGCTTCTTGAGGTAGTCCTCGGCGG
>ERZ773066.1609-NODE-1609-length-11442-cov-28.380083_pt1 | contig 11442 bp, 9 predicted proteins | sample MGYA00580573_ERZ773066 | MGnify/ENA primary metagenome ERZ773066 (study PRJEB29015, sample SAMEA2738128) | human oral metagenome | biome: human oral; feature: human-associated habitat; material: saliva | place: China | collected 2203 ... | reverse complement strand
ACCAGTACATGCGCGGTGAGGGCTCCGGCAAGGACTACCCGCTGCTGGGCGAGCTCGACCAGAAGGCGATCGATACAGGTGCCGGTCTGGAGCGTCTGGCCTTCGTCATGCAGGACAAGCCCAACATGTACGAGATTGACGAGGTATTCCCCGTCATTGAGGCCGCCATGCAGATGAGCGGTAAGCGTTACGGCCTGGGCGCTGCGGGTCCCGAGGCCGGTGCCGCTTACGATGACGACGTGCGTATGCGCGTCGTGGCCGACCACGTGCGGTCCTCCCTGATGCTCATTGGAGACGGGGTGCGTCCTGGCAACGATGGTCGCGGCTACGTGCTGCGCCGCCTGATCCGTCGCGCGGTTCGCTCGATGCGTCTGCTCGGCGTCGACGAGGCGACGATGCCCACGCTGCTCACGGCATCGAAGGACGCGATGAAGGCGTCGTACCCCGAGCTGGAGACCAACTGGAAGACGATCTCCGAGGTCGCTTACGCGGAGGAAGATGCATTCCGCCGCACCCTCAGCGCAGGTACGACGATCCTGGACGCCGCAGTTGCGACGGCCAAGGAATCGAAGGGTGCTCCCGTCATTTCGGGCGCGTCGGCGTTCTCGCTGCACGACACCTACGGATTCCCGATCGATCTGACCCTCGAGATGGCCGCCGAGCAGGGCGTGTCCGTCGACGAGGAGGGCTTCCGCACTCTGATGGCCGAGCAGAAGGAACGCGCACGCGCCGACGCTCGCTCGAAGAAGACCGGGCACACCGATGTTCGCGTCTTCCATGACATTGAGAAGGCGATGGGGGGCGGCTCGACGTTCCTGGGCTACACGGAGCAGGCCGCCGAGGCCACTGTTGAGGCTCTGCTCGTCGACGGTGTGCCGGCTCCCGCTGCCACGGCGCCCGCCGACGTTGAGGTCATCCTCGACCGCACTCCGTTCTACGCCGAGATGGGTGGCCAGCTCGCCGACCACGGCACCATTCGCCTCGCCGGCGGCGGTGTCGTGGAGGTCCACGACGTCCAGGCTCCGATCCGTGGTCTGAGCGTTCACCGCGGCACCTTGACCGAAGGCGGCATGACGGTCAGCGAGAAGGCGTACGCCGAGATCGACGGTCAGCGTCGCCTCGCCATCGCGCGCGCTCACACCGCCACGCACATGGTCTACGCGGGCCTGCGTAACGTCGTGTCGAAGGATGCGACCCAGGCGGGCTCCGAGAACTCGCCGTCGCGCCTGCGCTTCGACTTCCGCCACGGGTCCGCTCTTGAGGGCTCGCAGCTCAGCGACATCGAGGCACTAGTGAACGAAAAGCTCGCCGAGGATCTGGCCGTGACCACCGAGGTCATGAGCATCGATGCCGCGCGTGAAACTGGCGCGATCGCACTGTTCGGTGAAAAATACGGTTCCGAGGTCCGCGTCGTTACTATCGGTGATGGGTTCGACCGTGAGCTCTGCGGTGGCACTCACGTTCCCACGACCGGTCACATTGGCCGCATCACTGTGCTGTCCGAGGGGTCCGTCGGTTCGGGCGTGCGTCGTATCGACGCTCTGGTCGGCGACGGTGCGTATGAGTTCCAGGCGAAGGAACACGCGCTCGTCAACCAGCTCTCCCAGCTTGTGGGCGGGCGCGCCGATGAACTGCCCGAGCGCATCGAGTCGCTGCTGGCCAAGCTGCGCGAGTCCGAGAAGGAGCTCGAGAAGATCCGCACGGCACAGGCTCTGAGCCAGGGCGCCGATCTGGCAGCTTCTGCAAAGGCCGTCGGTCCCGTGACCCTCGTCGCTGCAGCAGTTGGTGAGATGCCGTCTGCGGACGCTCTGCGTACCCTTGCCCTCGATGTGCGCGACCGCCTCGGCAATGAGCGCGGAACCGTCGTCGCCCTCGGTGGCGTCGTCGGCGGCAAGCCCTCGCTTGTGGTCGCGACGAACGAGGCAGCGCGCGAGGCGTCGGTGAAGGCCGGCGCACTGGTGCGCGCCGTCGGTAAGCACATGGGCGGTGGCGGCGGTGGCCGTGACGACATCGCTCAGGGTGGTGGCACCAAGCCCGAGGGCATCGCGGACGCGATCGACGCGATCCGCAAGGAAATCGAGGCTCTGTGAGTATTCGTCGGGGTATTCGTATCGGCGTAGACGTCGGCACCGTGCGTGTCGGCGTCAGCCGGTGCGACCCCGACGGCATTCTCACGATGCCTGTTGAAACCCTTCACAGGGCTCCCGACCTGTCCGATCTTGATCGCTTGGCCGACATCGTGCGTAGCCACGACGCGATCGAAGTGATCGTGGGACTTCCTCGGCACTTGCGCGGGGGAGAGGGGACCTCTGCGAAGGGCGCGCGCAAGTATGCGCGCCGCATCAAGAAGCTTGTTCCCGATGTGCGTGTGGCGATGGTCGACGAACGCATGACGTCTAACCAGGCGCACGCACGTCTGCGTGCATCCGGGATCCCCGAGATCGAGCATCGCAGCGTCATCGACCAGGTTGCGGCGCAGATCATTTTGGAACAGGCACTTGAGCTCGAACGCATGGGCGGTCGTGCTCCCGGTGAGGAAATCATCTTCGAACCAAGTGAAGGAGCGCACGCATGAGTACGCCTCCCCCGTACCCCTTCCGTTCCCGTCGCGAGATTCATTCCGGCGAGCGAAAGGTCTATTCCGATGCCGATCTACACGAGCAGCTTGCATCGCAGGATGCGACCGCGACGCCCGCTGCGGGAACCGACTCGCGTGACGGTTTCTCGCGTGACGAGGCCGTGGCGCCCGTTTCGGCAAGGGCGCGGGGCGAGCGTACGCTTCCCTCTTTCGACGAAGTGAAGGATAAGGGCGCGACTCCTCGCGTGTCCGGTGCAGCGCTGCGTCAGCGTAGTACGGCGCAGGCGACAGAATCGCCTTCTGAGACGACGGGCATGCGTTCTCGCCGCCTCGCCAGTGAACGACGAGCGGCGCGCAAGCGCAAGCGTCGCCGTCGGGTGCGGTCCTTCTTCATTATTGTTCTGGTGCTCGGCCTGCTGGCCGGTGCCAGCTACGTCGCCTACGATCAGCTCTTCAACTCGTCGACGACCGCCTCGGATGATTTCCCCGGGCCGGGCTCCGGCTCGGTCGAGGTGACGATCGCTGAGAATTCATCCGGTCGCGATATCGGTCAGACGCTCGTCGATGCGGGCGTGGTGAAGTCCGTCGGAGCGTTCGTGCGTCAGTTCGAGAAGACTTCGGCGTCGATGTCCATTCGCCCCGGTACGTACCGCCTGAAGCAACAGATGAGCGCCGCCGGCGCGCTTGCAGGCCTGCTGGACGAGACGAACCGCGTCGATTCGACGATTACGATCACGTCGGGCCAGAAGATGTCGGAGGTCAAGAAACGGATCGTCGACATTATGGGCGTCACCGAGGAACAAGTAGACGCTGCTTTCGCCGATACGGAGGCGATTGGGCTACCGTCTGAGGCTGGAGGTAACGCCGAGGGATGGCTGTTGCCCGGTTCCTATGAGGTCGCCGAGGACGACACTCCGACGACCGTCATCGCACGGATGGTGAAGGGCACTGTCGATGAGCTTGATCGTCTTGGCGTTGCTCCTGCTGACCGTGAGACCGTCCTCATCAAGGCTTCTATCGTCGACGGTGAAATGAACATCGACAAGTACATGCCGATGGTTGCTCGTGTCATCGAGAATCGCCTCGCAGACACGAACGGGGAGACGAACGGCTACCTCGGCATGGACTCGACCGTCCTGTACGGCGTCGGAAAGACCAGCGGCGTTCCGGACCAGGCGGACCTGGACAACGACAATCCCTACAACACGCGCCTGCACGCAGGTCTGCCTCCGACGCCGATTGGGCAGCCCAGTGAGAAGGCCATCAAGGCAGTCCTGAACCCAGCTGATGGCAACTGGCTGTACTTCGTCACCGTCAACCTGGACACGGGTGAGACACTGTTTGCCTCGACTCTCGAGGAGCAGGAGAAGAACCGCGAACAGTTCAAGGCGTACTGCACCGCGAACCCGAAGATCTGTACCGCGTCATGATGTGGGCCGGTGTCATCGGTTCCCCGATCGAGCACTCCCTGTCGCCGGTGATCCACCGTGCGGCATGGGAGGACCTCGGAATTGAGCGATGGGAGTACCGCCGCATCGAGCAGGATGAGACGAGCCTGCCCGAGTTCATCGCAGGGTTGGATGGGTCTTTCCGAGGACTGTCGGTCACGATGCCCTGCAAACAGGCGATTATCCCGCTCCTGGACGCAATCGATCCGCTCGCCATCGGAGTTGGCGCAGTGAATACGGTGGTTCCGTCCTCTGGCGTGCTCGCCGGCTTCAACACGGATGTCACGGGGATCGCTTCGGCGATTCGGCGCGCGTGCTCACAGGCGGACCGAGCGCTTCCCACAAACGCCGTCGTGCTCGGGGCCCGGGCAACTGCCTCGTCGGCGCTTGCGGCACTCGGCGAACTTGGCATCATTGCCTCCACCGTCGCCGCGCGCCGTTTCGGGGGACCCGGTTCTGTCGTCGCTGCTTCCTCGCGACTGGGTGTCAGCATCGATCAGGTGCTGTGGTCGGATCACGACGTGGTTCTTCGTGCCCTCAGTGGCGCTGATCTCGTGATCTCGACGCTACCCGCAGGCGTTGCTGACCCACTTGCCGAGCAGATGAGCGTTCGCGAGGGCCAGGTTCTCCTCGACGTCGTTTACTCTCCTCGCGAGACGGCGCTTCGCAGCGTTTTCGAAAGGAACGGTGGCATCGTTGCCGAAGGCACCGACATGCTTATTTTCCAGGCGGCAGCGCAGGTTCAGCTGATGACGGGGCGCAGCCCGAAGACGGAGGTTATGCGTGGCGCGCTGGAGGCGGAGCTCGCCCGACGCGCCCGGGCGAGCGGGGGAGGAGCCGCCTCGTGATTCAGACGTGGCTGCCGCAGTGGCTGAGTGCTGATCTGTCTTTAGTTTCCGGTTTTTTTACCTGGATTGTCGTTCTTTCCTGGCTGTGGCGTTCCGGTTGGAAGATCCAGCGCCGATACTTTATTGAAGCGACGCAAAAGCCGCTCACGCGCAACGCGATCGTGTGGAGCGCGGGCATCGTCGGGGCAATCTTCTTTGTTGCGGCACAGATGCGTCCCGGCATGCCCGGTGTGATGACAGTTGCGATGATTGGCGCGCTGAGCGCTTACGTTGATGCTCGTACCCATCGGTTGCCGAACGCATACACGGTCGCGATGGCCATCGGCGTTGTCCTCGGTCTGGTCGTCGGTGGCGTAATTTCGCCGCTGTGGCAGGAGCGGCTCTTCGGGGCGCTCATCGGTTCGCTCATTTGGTTCGTGCCGATTGCTGTGTTGAATCGCTTGCCCGGCGGCATGGGCGGTGGCGACGTGAAGCTGGCTCCGGTTTTGGGAGCATTGGTCGGCTCCGTGGGACTGCACGCTGCGGTTTTCGCGCTCGCACTCTCCTTCATCTCCGCCGGTGTCGCGGCACTGTGGAAGATCGTCGTCGGATCAGCGGGAACGAAGAGCCGCGTCCCGATGGGCCCCTGGATGATCGGATCAGCGCTCGTCGGCACGATTGCATGGGGCGTTGTTCCCGACTGGCTGTAGGGATATGCGCAGGTCTCATCGTGGACCACGGCGGGACGAGTGCGCGTGCAGATGGGACAATAGAACGGTGAGTGTTTTGACGCCTTCGTATCAGTGCGAGCCTGTGAGCCTCGAGTGGGGCCAGACGTGGCCCCCGCGCGACGTCTTTGTCGATCTCGCTGCCGAGCGCCGCGTGATCCCCGTGGTGCGCCGCGTGCTTGCCGATGAGCTGAGCGCGGTGGGCGTCTATCGACAGCTTGCGCACGGCAACTTTGGCAGCTTCATCCTGGAATCTGCTGAGCATGGTGGTTCGTGGGGACGCTGGTCGTTCGTTGGAGCTTCGAGCGCCGGTGCGATCGTCGCGCGTGACGGACATGCGCAGTGGATCGGTTCGCATCCTGAGGGTGCCCTGGAGGAAGGCACCTTCCTTGAGGTCGTGCACTCTGCCCTCGACGCGCTTGCTGCGCCTGCAATTGAAGGAATGCCCCCTCTGACGGGCGCGCTTGTTGGATCTCTGGGCTGGGGCATCATCCCTGAGTGGGAGCCGACGCTCGCAGCGACCGCTCCGAAGGAATCTGATATTCCGGATGCGACGCTCGTGCTAGCCACCGAGGTTGCTGCGCTCGACCATGCGACTGGTTCGGTGTATCTGATGGCGATTGCCTGGAACCTGAATGGCTCTGCCGACGGCGTGGACGGGGCGTACGACCGCGCGATTGAGCGCCTCGACGCGATGACTGCGCAGCTTGCGAGCCCGATCACCCCCGCGGTTCTGGGCAGCAGCGGTTCCACGCCGCCCCAGGTTCGCGAGCGGACGGCGCGCGCAGATTTCGAGTCCTCCGTCAACGCGGCCAAGCGTGCGATCGAAGACGGCGACGCCTTCCAGATCGTCGTGTCCCAGCGCCTTGACGTGTCGACGTCGGCCAGCGGCATCGATGTCTACCGCGTGCTGCGCACGGTCAACCCCTCGCCCTACATGTACTTCCTGGACCTGCCCGACGAGTTGGGCGGTCATTTTGAGGTTGTTGGCTCGTCCCCCGAGACCCTCGTGAAGGCTGAACGACGCCGCGTCTGGACGTATCCGATCGCCGGCTCGCGCCCGCGCGGCGCGGATTCGGCCGAGGACCATCGCCTGGCTGCCGAGCTTTTCGAGGACCCGAAGGAGCTGTCGGAGCACGTCATGCTCGTGGACCTGGCTCGAAACGACCTGTCGAAGGTCTGCGATCCCGCGTCGGTCGAGGTCTCCACGCTCATGGAACTCAAGCGTTTCTCTCACATTCAGCACATTTCCTCCACGGTGACGGGCGTGCTGCGCGATGATGCTGATGCGCTTGATGCCCTGGTTGCGACATTCCCTGCGGGCACCCTGTCGGGTGCGCCCAAGCCTCGTGCCATCCAGCTCATCGATGATTTCGAGCCCGCGGCGCGCGGCGTGTACGGCGGCGTGGTCGGTTACTTCGACCTGTCGGGGGACGCGGATCTGGCGATCGCTATTCGCACGGCTTCCTTGAAGGACGGTGTGGCCTCGGTGCAGGCTGGTGCTGGCCTTGTCGCTGATTCCGTGCCCGCCCTCGAGTACGAGGAGTCGCGTAACAAGGCCGCCGCAGCGGTCGAATCCGTCGTGCGGGCGTCGACTCTCGTTCCTCTGTCCTAACCTAACCCGTAGTGCGGGATGGCTGACTCGTTGTCGGCCATTTTTCGCTAGCCTAGGTGAGGATTGATCGTTTCTGCCTGAAAGGGGAGCGTCGTGAGCGTTCTCGATGACATTATCGCCGGGGTCCGGCAGGATCTGAAAGAGCGTGAAGACCGCGTCCCTCTGGCTCGAATCAAGGAGATGGAGACTCAGGTCCCGGAGGCGAAGGATGCGCTCGGTGCTCTGCGGGGCCGCGACGGTGCCGTCAAGATCATCTCCGAGGTCAAGCGATCGTCGCCGTCCAAGGGGGCGCTCGCAGCGATCCCGGATCCGGCTGCGCTTGCCTCCACGTACGAGGCCGGGGGAGCGACGGTCATTTCCGTGCTCACCGAGCAGCGTCGTTTCAATGGTTCGCTCGCGGATCTTGACGCCGTGCGTGCGGCCGTCGATATTCCGATCCTGCGCAAGGACTTCATCGTGACGCCGTATCAGATCCACGAGGCGCGTGCTCACGGCGCTGACCTCGTTCTCTTGATCGTCGCCGCGCTCGAACAGAACGTACTCGTGTCGTTGCTAGAACGCACCCGTTCGCTGGGCATGGAGGCGCTTGTGGAGACGCACTCGCGACTTGAAGCCCTGCGCGCGATGGAGGCCGGTGCCTCGATCATTGGTGTCAACGCACGCAACCTGAAGACCCTGGAAGTGGACCGCTCGACCGTCGAGCAGGTCATCGACGTGATCCCCCAGGACGTCGTCGCGGTCGCCGAGTCCGGCGTCGCGAATGCTCACGATGTTTTTGAATACGCCAAGTGGGGCGCGGACGCTGTGCTCGTTGGTGAAGCGCTCGTGACGTCGGGTGATCCTCTCGCGAGCATTCAGGACATGGTGAGCGCGGGCCAGCACCCCGCGCTGCGAACGGATCGTAAGGCTCGCGTCGCCGCGGCACGTCAGGAAGGACAGTGATGGAAGCCGAGAACTTTGCGCAAGGACCGTACTTCGGTGATTTCGGTGGACGCTTCGTCGCCGAGTCCCTCATGGGCCCCCTCGAAGAGGTTGAGGCAGCGTGGAAGCGCTTGTGGCGCGATAAGTCGTTCCAGCGCCGCCTGCGCGACCTGCTCCTGAACTATGCCGGACGTCCCTCTCTGTTGACCGAGGCCCCGCGTTTTGCGGCCGACTTGGGCGGCGTGCGCGTGTTCCTTAAGCGTGAGGACCTGAACCACACGGGCTCGCACAAGATCAACAACGTGCTCGGTCAGGCGCTGCTCACCAAGGAGCTGGGGAAGACGCGCGTTATTGCGGAGACCGGCGCAGGGCAGCACGGTGTCGCTACCGCGACCGCCGCTGCTCTCCTTGGCCTCGACTGCACGATCTACATGGGGCGTGAGGACACCGAGCGTCAGGCCCTGAATGTTGCGCGCATGCAGATGCTTGGCGCCGAGGTTATCGCTGTGACCGCAGGTTCTGCGACGCTTAAGGATGCGATCAACGAGGCGTTCCGTGACTGGGTGACCAACGTCGAGACGACCAACTACATCTTCGGTACGGCGGCTGGTCCGCACCCGTTCCCAGAGATGGTGCGCGACCTTCAGCGTGTCATCGGCGACGAGGCGCGCGCCCAGCTGCTCGCCACCGAGGGGCGCCTGCCCGACGTCGTCGTGGCCTGCGTGGGCGGCGGCTCCAACGCGATTGGCTCATTCACCGCATTCCTCGATGATCCCAGCGTCGAGCTGCTCGGTTGCGAGGCGGCCGGAGACGGCTTCGAGACTGGGCGACACGCCGCGTCGATCACTGCTGACGAGGTGGGTGTGCTTCACGGTGCCCGCACGTTCGTCCTGCAGGAGCGCGACGGCCAGACGAAGGCCTCCCACTCCATTTCCGCCGGCCTGGACTACCCGGGTGTTGGCCCGCAGCATGCGTGGTTGGCGCGCTCCGGTCGTGCCTCGTACATACCTATTTCCGACGCCGAGGCCATGGATGCTTTCCTGCATCTGTCGCGCACGGAGGGCATCATCCCCGCTATCGAGTCCTCGCATGCCCTCGCCGGTGTGCGCGCCTGGGCGCGTGCAAAGGCGGAGGCTGAGGGGCCCTTCGCACCTGGTGAGGAACCCATCGCGATCGTGACTGTGTCGGGTCGCGGCGACAAGGACGTGGATACGGCATCGCGGTGGTTCGGCTACGGTCATGCGAAGCTGCAGGTCATCGACCCCAGCGCTGGCCCGTCGGGCGTCGCCGTCTTGGATGAGAACGAGGAGAAGTGACATGACGCGTGCACCCCATTCCGCTGTCGCTATCGATGCTGCCCTCCAGCGCGGAGATGCCGCGCTCATCGCCTACCTGCCCGTCGGCTTCCCGTCGGTCGAGGACTCGATCCGTGCGGGAAAGGTCTTGGCCGAGCGTGGCGTCGACGTCATCGAACTCGGCTTCCCGTACTCGGATCCGGGTATGGACGGCCCGACGATCCAGCGCGCGTCCGTCGCGGCTCTTGAGCGCGGCACCCACCTCGAGGATCTTTTCCACGCGGTGGACGAGCTGACCTCGTACGGCATTTCGACCTGCTCGATGACCTACTGGAACCCCGTCGAGTGGTGGGGCGTCGAGCGCTTTGCTAAGGACTTCGCAGCAGTTGGCGGCTCCGGCCTAATTACGCCGGACCTGCCGCCCGAGGAAGGAGCGCAGTGGGAGGCCGCGTCGGACAAGTACGACCTCGAACGCATCTACCTGAGTGCCCCCTCGTCCCCCGAGCATCGGCTCAAGCTGATTGCTGAGCACTCGCGCGGCTGGGTCTATGCGGCCTCGTCGATGGGCGTGACGGGCGCGCGTGCTGCTGTTGGTGCTCACGTCGCCGACGTCGTGGAACGCACCCGCGCAGCCGGTGCGCAGCGCGTGTGCGTTGGTCTCGGCGTGTCCAACGGCGCTCAGGCCCGTGAGATCGGTGCCTACGCGGACGGCGTCATCGTCGGATCAGCGCTCGTGAAGACTCTGTTCGGTGAGAACGTCGACCGGGGTCTGAAGGCTCTGGGCGAGCTTGTCACCGAGCTGAAGTCCGGCGTCAGCGGGGCGCGCTCGTGAGCGCCCTCATCGCGGCCGGTATCCCGTCGCCCTCGCAGGGTGTCTGGTACCTTGGGCCGATTCCGTTGCGGGCCTACGGCATCATCATCGCCGCAGGCATGATCATCGGCGTCTGGTGGACGGCCCGCCGTTACCGCGACCGCGGTGGAAACCCGGACACGCTGTACGACGCCGCGCTCTGGGCGATCCCGCTCGGCATCGTCGGTGCGCGCATCTACCACGTCATCACGTCCCCGGATGCTTATTTCGGCCCGGGCGGTGATCCGATGCTCGCCTTCCAGATTTGGCGTGGAGGCCTGGGTATCTGGGGTGGCGTCGCCTTCGGCGCGCTCGGCGTGTATATCGCCGTCAAACGTGCGGGTGTCCGCCTCGGCCCCATCGCCGACTCCCTGGCTCCGGCTCTGCTGATCGCCCAAGCGATCGGCCGTTGGGGAAACTGGTTCAACCAGGAGCTCTTCGGTGCTCCAACGACTCTGCCGTGGGGCCTCCAGATTGACGCAGCGCACATGCCCGCCGGATACCCTGCAGGGACGCTGTTCCATCCGACCTTCCTCTACGAGTGCCTGTGGAACCTCGCCTGCGCCGCCCTCATCGTGTGGCTCGACCGGCGTCACCGCTTCGCCGGCGGCCAGGTCTTCGGGCTGTACCTGATGGCCTACACGGCCGGCCGGTGCTGGATCGAGATGCTGCGCATCGACGATGCGCACCGGGTGTTGGGCCTGCGTCTGAACGTGTGGACGTCCCTGCTCGTGTTCGCACTCGGGCTGCTCGTGTTCGTTGTCGCCGGCCGACTTGGTCGTTCGACGCGCGTCTTCGCCGACGACCTGGAAGACCCGGATGCCGAGAAGGAAGACGATGCGTCGTCGGTCAACGACGGGGGAGAAGCCGGTGCATCCATCGAGGAGTGTGGGAAGAATACTGCGAGCGCAGCAGATGCATCCAAGGATGGCGTCACGAAGTAGCCGTGGTTTGGCACCTGTCCGGGTTTTGTGTGCCTGAGGTCCCACAACAGGTTGATTCATGGGAATGATCACGTTGTCTCGTTGCTGATCCTCCTCGTTTCAACTGTGATTGGACGGTAAACTTATACCTATGCGTCGAGCTAAGATTGTCTGCACTATTGGACCTGCCACTGAATCCCCCGAGCAGCTCCAGGCACTGGTGGACGCCGGCATGGATGTCGCGCGTATCAACCGGT
>ERZ773066.1608-NODE-1608-length-11444-cov-2.796997_pt1 | contig 11444 bp, 8 predicted proteins | sample MGYA00580573_ERZ773066 | MGnify/ENA primary metagenome ERZ773066 (study PRJEB29015, sample SAMEA2738128) | human oral metagenome | biome: human oral; feature: human-associated habitat; material: saliva | place: China | collected 2203 ... | reverse complement strand
AGCAGCGAGAGCGACCCGCGTGCTATTCCCCTTCAGCCCACTCTTCTTGGTAAGCTGGTCTGCGATGAGCGCCTTCTCCTTGAGGAGCTTCTTCAGCGCAGCGAAGGATAGCGAAGCGCTTGACTGGAGATGTGCGACGATCTTAGCACGCTCCTCGGGTGTGATATCGCGTGGCGAGCCGTCGGGACGGGTCAGACGGATATTATTCACCGCCTCATAGATACGGCAGAGCTGGAAGAGGGGTGAGGACTTTGGGGCGACCTTCGGGCCGAACTTGACCCTACGCTCGACGAGCTGCCGACCGCCCTTGCCGTCATCCTGCTGGACGCGCATCACCTTCTCCTGCTTCTCGAACTCGCACAGCGAGACCAGGTGCTTGCAGGACTTCAGCGGGCGCTGCATGAAGATGACTTCATCACGCAGCATCCGGATGAACTCGTCTGTAAGGATATCGGGATAGTGCACGCGCTGAGCCGCCATGATCTGATCGTACTCATCGATGTAGCGCTGACGGGAGAAGATCTGATCCTTGATGCGGTAGCTGATACCACCCGTGGGGCTCTCACGCTGACTCTGACGGAGCTGCTCGGCGAAGTACTGCCCCACCGTCTTGTGCTCGTCCTGGAGCTTCTCATCATTCGCACGGATGCCAGCGAGGTAGGCACTATTCGAGTCCTTCTTCTTCTCGCCCTCATCACCGACGATGGCAGCAGCATCGCTCTTGACGTGCCGGTAGCCACGCTTCTGATTGATGTGGCAGAGCACACGCCCCAGCTCGGGCAGCGTCAGGCGCTCACCAGCGGTAGCCGCCCGCTCGCGGAGCTCCCATAGCTCCAGCAGAGGGAGCTGAATGAGTGCAGCATCGGGGAGCATCCCGACCTTCTCCAGCTCCCGACGCAGACGATAGCGACGCAGCTGATAGCGGGCAAAGCCTCGGCGCATCGTACGGCGCGCCGTCCGCTCTTGGTTCGCCGTGAAGGCCTTCCCTACAGAGAAGTCCGCAGCATCGGTAGCATTGTTTAAGGGGACGACACGGCTCCCCATACCTAAGATTTCGGCAGGATCTCCCTGCGCATCGAGGGCGATAAGGCACCACCCTATTGATCCTACTCCGAGGTCAAGACCAAGTACATGTTTGCTCATAAGCATTGGTTGTGTTGATATTAAGAAAAATGGCTACATTTGCAGTAACGAAATCTGAAAGCTAATCACAATAAGGATTTATTCCGTTGTGAGAACATCCAGGGTGGGGCCTCTTAAGTGAGGTTCTCACCCTTCTTTTTTGTGATCAGACCGAGAGGTCAGGCCACTACGATCAGCCGTAGCACTGAAACAAATGTAGCAACTTCCCCGCTGCCGAGCAAGCAACACCGCATCCATGAGTGACTTACATCTCGCAGGAAAGGTCACCATACTCCTACTTTCCCTTCGCCAAAAGCAAGCCATCCTGAGGCTATTTCTCATCAACTTCGGAGCATATACCCTGCGAAGTACATTTACATCTATTTACCATATCCTATTATACACAGACATATTTCCGCGAGAAGACAACATATTCATACATTTTCTCGTTTGTAGCTAAGGAAGGAGAAGAAGCCCGCCTTACACTCCTTCCCTAAGTACAATTCATTTAACGGAACCATTACTGCGGAGCTAGATAGCTCGGTCTACCCTCCCTCCGCCTCATCATCAACTACAAGCAAAATGGCTACAAAACAATCATTTCGCCGACTCGGCTTCCTTTCTCTTCTCCTCCTCTCCTTTGGCTTAGTGCTCAGCTCTTGCGGAGGCAAGAGTGACCTGCCAGGCGGAGAATTCGGGGGCTTTGGCAGCGCAGACCTCAAGCAAGAGGTCACGATCAGTGCATCCGCTCCGATCAGCGTCCACTTCAACGCCAACACCCAAGGGGGATCTGACATCTACCGTGACGGCAAGCTCGTCTCTCAGACGATCTACAACTCCGAGTGGAGAGACCCCATCGCGAAGTCCTATCACACGACCTTCACCCACAAGGGTTCGGGGCTATACGTCGGAGTCATCGCAAGCAGACCTAATAGTGGTAATTCACCCGCAGCCATCAAGGTGAAGATCGAGGTCAAGCAATACAATGGGAACAAGCACATCAGAACCTACGAGAAGGAAGTGACCCTCACCGCAGAGCCTCTACTCTCATCAACCTCGGAGATGTACCAACTCCAGGCTAGCGACAGAAAAAAGTAGCCAGGCATCACGGCTTAGGAGAGCCACGCTCTCTGGCACATCACTCCAAGCAAGATCCCACTTGATACCGCTCCATCCGAGGGTGCATCAAGTGGGATCTTCTCTTTTCGAGGAAGTGGCTTTGCCGAGCACTCTTCCCACCGACTGAAGTACTATATATAGGGAGTCAGCCATCGGACCTTCGCCGACCGCCCGCGTAGAGGCGGGAGATGAGGCGAGCTTTGACTAACTTTGTAAGCGTAATTCAAAAAGATAGAGAGAATGGATAATACAAGAATGAGCCGAATCAATCGACTCATCCAAAAGGAGGTCAGCGACCTCTTCCGCATACAGACCCAGAGCATGCCCGGCACACTGATCACCGTGACGTCGGTGACTGTGAGCCCCGACCTCAGCATCGCTCGTGTACGCCTGAGCATCTTCCCCTCGGAGAAGGCCGAAGAGCTACTCGAGTCAATTCGCTCCAGCGCGAAGACCATCCGCTATGATCTAGGCCTGCGCGTAGGCAAGCAGCTGCGTAAGCTCCCCGAGCTGACCTTCTTCATCGATGACTCACTCGACTACCTCGAGCGCATCGATAGCCTCCTCGGGCTGAACGACAAGTAACGATCTCCCCAGTCCCCGCCTCTCGCCCGTGCTCAGCTTCCGCATAGCTCTCCGCTACCTCTTCAGCCGCACCCGTCTACATGCAGTGAACTACGTGACGGCACTCTCTGCCGTCGCCATCGCTGTCGTCGCCATGGCGCTGGTGGCTGTCGTCGGCGTGTACAATGGCTATGTAGCGATGATCCTCGGGGCTACGGAGCAGATCGATGCCGATATCGTCCTGAGAGACACGGAGGGTGGGGTCTTCGACCTGAAGAAGTTCCCCGACTACCGCGCTAAGCTCACGGAGGCTGGTGCCGAAGCGATTGCCCTGCGTCTGGAGAGCAAGGGGCTCCTGCGTGTAGGGGAGCAGCAGTGGGTCGTGGATGCCGTCGGGGTGGACTCGGCCTTTGCCTCCGTCTACCCTATGGGGCGCGCAGCTGATGTGCCCGAGCTCCATGCGACGACGACCCTCGTAGATGCCGAAGGCGCACCCATCACCCCCATCCAGCTCGGCGCAGCGATTCAGCTCCCGCAGGATAGTACCCGCACAGAGCACAATGGCCCCGCTGCCGAAGTGCTCTTCCCCAAGCGCCTCGGCTTCACCAATCCCTTAGCCCCCGCCTCGTCCTTCCAGAGCCTCGAGGCACAAGTCATCGGGCAGTATCAGCCCACGAGCCAAGAGACGGACGCTGCGATCTACCTCCCCTTGGCTGACCTACAGGACGTACTCGACTATGAGGAGAGCGAGGTATCTGCCCTCGGCATTCACCTCCGCTCGGGCGTCAAGACCTCCGACTTCAAGCAGCAGGTGAAGGCGCTCTACGGCGATCGCCTTACCGCCCTTGACCGCGAAGAGCAGCACCCCGACCTCTCCTACCTCATCCGTATGGAGAAGGTCATGACCTATCTGATCCTCCTCTTCATCCTCCTCCTGGCGGCCTTCAATGTCGCCAGCTCGCTGGCTATGCTCCTCATCGAGAAGCAAGACGACAGCCGTATCTTCACCGCTCTCGGTGCACCACCCAGCTTCACGCAGCAGGTCTTCCGCCGTGTAGGCCTACTGATCGCCCTCACGGGGACCAGCGTCGGCATGCTCCTCGGCTGGATACTCTGCCTCCTGCAGGCACGCTTCGGCATCATCCGCTCCGGTAGCGGCATCGAAGCGATGGCGCTACCCGTGGATGTGCGCCCGCTGGATATGTTCGTCATCTTCATCTCGGTGACGGCGCTCTCCTTCCTCATCTCCCTCTACCCCACCCGCTTCTTCCGCCGCGGTTAGGCCTATCCCGACCTACCGCCTTTACCCTTCCCTATACATTATTATATATAGGGCGGTGTGCTGTACTCATGAATGCAGGGAAGGAGGGTGAAGTGAAAAGCAAAAGATTTGCCACGATACCGAGGGATAACACACGATTTTCACCAGCTATTTTGCCTTTCACCCCCCTATTCACACATAGCGAAAAAGCCGTGTAGATGCGCTTCTTTCCTAAGAAATTAAAAGAAGCTACGACATTTGTCAAGGTAAAAATCATTGCATATATTTGCTGTGAAATCAAGGCTCCTACACGAGCCGTACACGCAAAACTATTAGATCGATCAGTTATGAAATCCGCTGAGATTTTGGCCTCGCTCGAGGCAAAGCACCCTGGTGAAAAGGAATTCCTCCAGGCTGTGAAGGAAGTTCTTCTCTCTGTAGAAGAAGTCTACAACCAGCACCCCGAGTTCGAAAAGGCAGCTATCATGGAACGCCTCGTAGAGCCCGACCGTATCATTACCTTCCGTGTACCTTGGATCGACGATGCAGGCAAAGTCCATGTGAACATCGGCTACCGCGTACAGTTCAACAACGCTATCGGCCCATACAAGGGTGGTATCCGCTTCCATCCCTCTGTCAACCTCTCTATCCTGAAGTTCCTCGGCTTCGAACAGACCTTCAAGAATGCACTCACCACGCTGCCTATGGGCGGTGGTAAGGGCGGTGCCGACTTCTCTCCTAAGGGTAAGAGCGACCGCGAAATCATGACATTCTGCCAGAGCTTCATGCGCGAGCTGTGGCGCCACATCGGTCCTGACACCGACGTACCTGCAGGGGACATCGGTGTAGGTGGTCGCGAAGTCGCCTATATGTACGGTCAGTACAAGCGCCTTGCTAACGAGCACACGGGTACGATGACCGGTAAGGGCTTCACCTTCGGTGGCTCTCGCCTGCGTCCCGAATCTACGGGCTTCGGCGCTGTCTACTTCGTACAGCACATCTGCAAGCAGCACAACATCGACCTCAAGGGCAAGACGGTAGCTATCTCTGGCTTCGGTAACGTAGCTTGGGGTGTAGCTCAGAAGGCTACGGAGCTCGGTGCTAAGGTCGTCACTATCTCTGGTCCTGACGGCTACGTCTACGACCCAGACGGTATCAACACCCCCGAGAAGTTCCAGGCGCTGCTCGACCTCCGCTCCAGCGGTAACGACGTCGTCTCTGACTACGCTAAGAAGTTCCCCAACGCTCAGTTCTTTGCTGGCAAGAAGCCTTGGGAACAGAAGGTAGACATCGCTATGCCTTGCGCTACGCAGAACGAGATGAACGAAGAGGATGCTAAGATGCTCCACGCTAACGGCGTAACCATCGTAGCTGAAACGTCGAATATGGGTTGTACGGCCGAAGCTGCTGAGTACTTCGTAGAAAAGAAGATGCTCTTCGCTCCTGGTAAGGCAGTCAACGCTGGTGGTGTAGCTACCTCTGGTCTTGAAATGACCCAGAACGCTATGCACCTCTACTGGACCAACGAAGAAGTCGATGCTAAGCTCCACCAGATCATGAGCGACATCCACGAGCAGTGCGTGGCTCATGGCCGTGAAGGTGACTACATCAACTACGTCAAGGGTGCTAACGTTGCGGGCTTCCTCAAGGTAGCTCAGGCAATGCTCGAGCAGGGCGTCATCTAAGAAGCGACCCCTTCCCTCAAGTTTCATAAGGCTTACAGCCCGCATTCCCCACACTCGGGGGATGCGGGCTGAGCCTTTTTATAGCCCCGCGAAGGGCCGAGAGAAGGGAGCTGAGGAGCGAGGCTGATGCTTGGGCGGAAGAATGGCTTATCTTTGCGGGCAAACGGGAGCCGATGCTTCCATATCGCTTGCACAAGTCCTATGGCATATACTACCCTACTTCGCTGCACCCTCGTCGCAGCAGCCCTCAGCGCAGGCAACGCCTTCGCCAGCCCCACGACGGCGGCACCGCGGGCTAAGACGACTACCTCCGTAGACAAGGCTTACCGCGAGAGCCTCACCTATTTCTTCGATCGCCCCGCCACGAGCATGATGGAGGCGCTCCCCCTCGGCAATGGCCGTCTGGGGATGCTCTCCGATGGTGGCGTACAGCATCAGAGGATCACCCTCAACGAAAGCTCCATGTGGAGCGGCTCGGTCGACTCCACTGCTTGGAACGCCGAGGCCTACAAGCAACTCCCCGCTATCCGTAAGCTCCTCCTTGCAGGGCGTGCTAAGGAAGCCGAAGATCTCATCTACCGCACCTTCGTCTGCGGTGGCGTAGGTAGCGGACGCGGACAAGGCGCGAACACCCCCTACGGCAGCTACCAAGTCGGCGGCTTCCTTCACCTCAATTGGGACAAGGCTCCCGAGCTCAGTGGCTATTACCGTGGGCTGAGCCTCAGCGAAGGCGTCAGTAAGGAGAGCCTCGTCGTCGACGGGCAAGCCTATCGCACGAAGCGTCTGTACAGCGTCCTCGGCCGTGAGGTACAGGTCGTACACCTGACGAACCACAGCGAAGAGGCCCGCCGTGACACGTTGCGCCTCTCCCTCTCCCGCCCCGAGAATGGGCACCCTGCAGCCGAAGCAGGCTTCTTGACGCTCTCGGGTCAGCTCCCCGACGGCAAGGGCGGTCGTGGCATGAGTTACGCCATCGTTGTGCGCCCCGTCCTGCCTCAGGGCGGTACGCTCATCACCCGTGGCGATGAGCTACTCGTAGTGAATGCCCCCACGATCGAGCTCTACATCGCGCACAACACCAACTACTACGACAAGCGCCTGCCCGTCATGGCGCGCAGCATCGAGCAGACGCTCCAAGCTAAGGCCGTGGGCGAAGCCAACCTCTTCGCTGAGCACGTCCAGCGCTTCACCGCACAGATGGACCGTGTACAGGCTCGCTTCCTCGGCTCCGACCCAGCGCTCTCATCGCTACCTATCCAGCGCCGCCTCATCGCTTACTACGAGCACCCCGAGCGTGACCCTGCACTAGCCGCCCTCTATATGCAGCTGGGCCGCTACCTCCTGATCTCCAGCACACGCCCTGGTGCTCTGCCTCCCAACCTGCAAGGGATATGGACCGAAACCATCCAAGCGCCTTGGAACGGGGACTACCACCTGAATATCAACCTACAGATGAATTACTGGCCTGCCGAGAAGGGCGCACTCCCCGAGACCGTCGGGGCGCTCACGGATTGGGTCGAGAGCATCGTACCCTCGGGTGAGCGTACAGCACGCACCTTCTATCGCGCTAAGGGCTGGGTCACCCACGTCCTCGGCAACGTATGGCAGTTCACTGCCCCTGGCGAGCATCCCAGCTGGGGCGCTACGAATACCTCCGCTGCTTGGCTCTGTGAGCACCTCTACAATCACTATCGCTACAGCCAAGACCGTGCGTACCTGCAGCGCATCTACCCCGTGATGCAGGGAGCAGCACGCTTCTTCCTCACGACGCTGGTCAAGGACCCCAAGAGCGGCTACCTCGTCAACGTCCCCACGACCTCACCTGAGAACAGCTACTACACGCCCCAAGGCAAGGCCGTCGCCGTAGCAGCTGGCTCGACGATGGACAATCAGATCCTGCGCGAGCTCTTCTCCACGACGCGCGAGGCAGCGATGGCCCTCGGTCGTGACCGCACCTTCGTCGACAGCCTCTCCACGGCACTGCGCCAGCTCAAGCCCACTACCCTCGGCCCTGACGGGCGTATCATGGAGTGGATGGAGGACTACAAGGAGGTCGAGCCACACCACCGCCACGTATCGCATCTCTACGGGCTCTTCCCTGGGAGCGAGATCACGCCACACGGCACGCCCGAGCTGGCCGAAGGCGCGAAGAAGACGCTCATCGCTCGTGGCTCAAGTAGCACCAGCTGGTCCATGGGCTGGAAGGTGAACTTCCACGCACGACTGGGCGATGCTGAGGGTGCTTATGAGGTGCTGAACATGCTCCTCCGCCCCGTCGACGCCATCGATTCCAAGACGAATAAGCCCTACGGCAGTGGTACAGAGCCCAACCTCTTCAGCTCGCATCCGCCCTTCCAGATCGACGGGAACTTCGGCGGCTCTTCGGGCATCATGGAGATGCTCCTCAGCAGTGAGACGGGCTGCATCATCCCGCTGCCTGCACTGCCCAAGGCATGGAAGGCCGGTAGCATCGAAGGTCTGCGCGTCATCGGTAATGCCATCTGCTCACTCAGCTGGTCTGCTGGTCAGCTCGACCGCTTAGTTCTCGAGGCACACCACGCCTATCGTCACACGCTCCTTCTGCCTGACGAAGGTCGTGGCTACGCCCTCCGACTCAACGGCCGACCCTTAGACACAAAGACGCTCCTCCACCAAGGTCGCCTGCGCCTCCCCCAGATGCAAGCTGGCGATCGTCTGGAGGTCGTGAAGAAAGCCTAAGGCACACACGAGCCACGCTATCACAGGCTATCCTAAGAAGAGTCACACAAGTAAGGGGTACGAACCGACTGCGGTTCGTGCCCCTTACTTATATCCCTCTATACCAAGCTCTAATAGAGAGACATTTTGCGACCAGTACTGCTCACCAATCGAAGCAGTACTGGTTACTAATGTCAACCAGTATTGGTCGAAGCGCGAAGCAGTACTGGTCACTCGAGTGACCAGTACTGCTTGCTTTCCCCTCCTCCTGCAGTTGCTTCTCGCCACTTTCCCCAAGGAAGCTCGGCTAACAAGCTGTGTTGGGTACCAACTGCTTGCACTTTGATGTGTCAGCCCTGAAGCGTAGCTGGCCGAGATGTAGCTATTTGCTTCTTTAGCCGTATCTTTGTAGCCACGAGATAAGCGTAATAAAGCCTATGGTCATCAAGTCTGCAGAGTTCGTCATCAGCAATAGTCGTGTGGAGAAGTGCCCGACGACGGGACTCCCTGAATACGCCTTCATCGGGCGCTCCAATGTCGGGAAGTCTTCGCTCATCAATATGCTCACCGCACGCAAGGGGCTGGCTATGACCTCGCAGAAGCCAGGGAAGACGCAGCTCATCAACCACTTCATCATCAACGATGCGTGGTACCTCGTCGACCTCCCCGGCTACGGCTATGCCCGCCTCGGCAAGGATAGTCGTGATAGCCTCAGACGTATGATCGAGGACTACGTACTGGAGCGCAAGGAGCTGGTACTGCTCTTCGTGCTCCTCGACTGCCGACACGATCCCCAGAAGATCGACCTGGAGTTCATCCAATGGCTGGGTGAGGAAGGCGTCCCCTTCGCTCTGGTCTTCACGAAGGCCGACAAGCTCAGCAAGGGTCGTCTCGCAGCTAACGTCGAGGCCTACAAGACCAAGCTCCGCGAGGAGTGGGAGGAACTTCCCCCGATCTTCGTCACCTCCTCGGAGGAGCGTATGGGGCGTGACGAACTCCTCGGCTACATCGAAGAAATCAACACTACATTATAATAGACTCCACAAAGTAAGACAATGAAAGGAACCATTCTCGTCACTGGCGGTACCGGCTACATCGGCTCTCACACCACCGTCGAACTGATCCAAGCTGGCTATCAGGTCGTCAGCATTGACAACCTGTCGAACTCCAATATCGAGGTCCTTGATGGCATCGAAGCGATCACCGGCATTCGCCCCATCTTCTACGAAGCTGACTGCAATGACGAGGCTGCTATCGAGCGCATCTTCACAGCTCACCCCTCGATCCAGGGCGTGATCCACTTCGCTGCGAGCAAGGCTGTCGGCGAATCCGTACAGAAGCCTCTGCTCTACTACAAGAATAACTTGCTCTCACTGATCGTCCTCCTCGAGGCTATGCAGCGCCACGGCACCAAGGGGATCGTCTTCTCCTCGTCGTGCACCGTCTACGGCCAGCCCGAGATCCTGCCCGTCACCGAGGAAGCTCCTATCCAGGTAGCCCTCTCGCCCTACGGCAACACGAAGCAGATCAATGAAGAGATCCTCAACGATGTAGTCTACGCTGGTGTACCCTACAAGGTCATCCGCCTGCGCTACTTCAACCCCATCGGTGCTCACCCCTCTGCACTCATCGGTGAGCTCCCCAATGGTGTGCCTCAGAACCTCATCCCCTACCTGACGCAGACCGCCGCTGGTATCCGTCAGCAGCTCAGCGTCTTCGGTGATGACTACAACACCCCCGACGGCTCTTGTATCCGCGACTACATCAATGTCGTCGACCTGGCGAAGGCCCACGTCATCGCTATCGAGCGTATGCTGGACGACTCCAAGGGTAGCGAGCCTCTGGAGACCTTCAACATCGGTACCGGTCGTGGCGTCAGCGTGCTGGAGCTCATCCGCACCTTCGAGGCTGTCACGGGCGTGAAGGTCCCCCACAAGATCGTCGGCCGCCGCGAAGGCGACATCGAGAAGGTCTGGGCTGACCCCACGACCATCCTCGGCTGGGAAGCTAAGGAATCCCTCGCCGACACGCTCCGCTCTGCTTGGGCTTGGCAGGAGCGCCTCATTGAGAAGAATAAGTAATATACCGCATCATGCGCGCCGAGGGGTAGGACTTTTATCCGTCCTACCCCTTCGCATGGTGCTTAGACAGAAAGAATATAGATGGAGAAGAACTTCAAGCGTACCCTCATCACCGCCGCCACAATCTCATCCACGTCAGCAAACGTCATGCTCGACGAATCAAGGCGAGTAAGCTCCCGAACCTCACACACAATCGACGAATCCGCGAAACGCTCCGCCACCGGGCGCACCAAATCCTCGCCGCTCACCGTCGGAATGAGAGCACCATCCGGGCCCGCTGTACATGCAATCGTGCCGCCTGTGGTGAACACAACAATCTTCTTAGTCATGCACCCAAGCGTGCCACAACACCCAGGCCAGCGAACAAACAGGGGGATGGCTCAGCGGCAAGTGTTCAGCAGGGTTACAGTGAAATACATCTGATTTACTTAAAGATCTCATAAGAGAACTACCCCGTGTACCATGAAAAGCAGACCGTGATGCTAGGCGTGACGCTAGGCGAACGCACCACAACAACCAAGGAGAACTGTTGAAGTCTTTCACCACAAAAACCATGGCCATCGTCACCGCAGCTGCAGCAGCGCTCACCCTCAGCGCCTGCTCCAACGATGACAAAGACAGCAGCGGCTCCAAAGAAACCACCTCTGCGGCACGGACCACCGCCGCAGCTGCCACGCTTCCCACCGCAGCAGACCTCAACACGGTGCTGACCACCGCAACAGACCCGGCTGCCCCCGTTGAAGCCAAAATCCGCACCGTCCAAGGTGGCCAGTCCGCGCCGGAACTCTTTGAAACCATGACCCGCTCCAAGCAGGAATCCGGCGCAAACTTCCAGGTTGTTGACCCCATCCTCCCCGGATACACCCCCAACTCCGTCCTCGCCACCGTGAGCTTCAGCGTGCCAGGCAACGAAAA
>ERZ773066.1605-NODE-1605-length-11454-cov-6.935696_pt1 | contig 11454 bp, 10 predicted proteins | sample MGYA00580573_ERZ773066 | MGnify/ENA primary metagenome ERZ773066 (study PRJEB29015, sample SAMEA2738128) | human oral metagenome | biome: human oral; feature: human-associated habitat; material: saliva | place: China | collected 2203 ... | reverse complement strand
CGGTAGTCGAGACCGGAGTTCGAATATTTGTGATGCTTATGCCTATAAAGATACTCGTGTACACGTATATCATAAGGAGAATGGAGGGGTTAGTGCTGCCAGACAAAAAGGTTTGGAATTAGCCTCCGGGGCTTATATAATTCATGTAGATGCAGATGATTGGGTCGCTCCTAGCTACCTGGAAGTATTGTATGAAGAAGCTGTTAGGACAAATGCGGATATAACGATTTGTGACTATATCGAGGTTTATCAGGATAAAAAGGTCTATAAGGTTCAGAAGCCAACGAGTACCTCTGCAGATGATTTTGTTTTGGATCTCTGTACAAAGCTTCATGGGAGTTGCTGGAATAAATTAATCAAGGCTTCTGTAATACGAGAAAATAAGATCGATTTCCCGGATGGGATCAATTTGCGAGAGGATAAGTTATTTAATCTTCATGTAGCCTTATGTTCTTCGACTATTTCTTATGCCCCTAAGGCTTTATATTACTATTTTTGTTCGCATTTAGGAGGTTCGGCATCCTCTCGGAGGTCACTTGAGACTTCTATGAAGTCATATATTTATGGAAATAATCTGTTTGCTCATTTTTTATCAAATAAAAGTAATTCAGCATTGCTTACAGCTCAAAGGCGATTTAAATACCCTACAATTGCCTACCTCCTTATTTATGAGCAAGATTATGTCTCTCATGTCTCTCAAGAGATTTCAAGCCTATCTTTTACTTATATTCCAGACATTTGGGCTACAAGTCAAATCTCTGCACTGTATCGACTTACTCTGATATTGAGTACTTTTCTTCCTCTAAAGTTTCTCTATTCCATTATCAAAATATATAAATGGCTAACTTGTCGCAAAATACAGGGATAGTTGTATTGGGAATCTTTTCCATTTTTTTCCCTGTCTTACTTCTCCCGTTTTCATTGCTCCTTTTTCGAAAATCGCATAAGGTGGCTATGTTCTGTTTTATTCTCTTTGCCTTTTATTTTGGCTGGTTCTATCCGCTGCAGCTGGATCTATTGGTTCATTACGAGAATTTTGTTAGAGTGGCTAAATTTTCTTTTTTTAAGTTGTATAAAGATCCCGAAACATTATACCTTGGTAAGGAGCTGTACCCCATTCTATTTAAATTCATAGTAGGAAAAATTTCCATTGAACCTGCTTTTTTCTCTGCTATCGCATGCTCTCTTTATGCTTCGGCTTTTATGTTCTTTATGCGTGCTTTCCGAAAGGACTATATTAAGCCGATGACTACTCTACAATATATTCTACTGGTAGCATTGTTTGGCATCGTGGAGTATTATTGGTTTCTGGGTTTACGGTATTGGACAGGTTTTTTTGTATTTATAGGATTCTATACCCGATACTTGAGAGATAATAATCCTAAATACTTGATTTTTTCACTCTCTTGTCTGCTCTTTCATTTTGCTCATTTAGCTATCGTACTAGCATTACTCTTAGAGTATATACTGAGGAAGCGTCTATATGTAATATATCTGCTGGCTGCTGTTGGGTTGGTAGTTCGTTTCCTTGATTGGGATATCCCCTCTTTGATAGTTCCTTACGTAAGTAAATACGGAGTGCTTAATATTTCTTACACAGATCAGTCCATAGCAGAATCAACGAGGGAGTATACACAAGAATATAGGGAGGTTCAGAATCTTGTTTATGCTTGGAGAAATGAAATCTTGTTCTTCGTCGGTATAGTAACAGCTCGTCTATTGTATCGAAAAACTCGAGATATATCTCTGGTTGAGAATAATTTGTGGAGAATAAGTTGGCTTGTATATGCAATAGCTAATTTTTCATTTGCCAGTATTGTTCTTAATGACAGGCTGACGAAGGTCGCATGTGTACTATTGTATACTTGTTTGTGGTGCTTTGTTTCAAGGTTTGCTGCTCAGAGAAAAACTCCTATATCTATTCCTCCTTTTGCTCTACTATTCTTGGGGGTATGCGTTCTGTTTGGGTTTTTAACCACTTTGGTTTCTCAGAGAGAGAGCTTGCTTTCTCTGTCCTTATGGTTTAATAATTGGTTTCTATAGTCTCGCAAAATGAAACAAGGCGTTTTTGTAAATATTCTTTCTATCGGCTGTAATTATAAGCCTGTGCGAGGAGGGGTTGCTCAGGTATTGGATATATATGATAAGTATATATTCAAGGACTTTCGCTTCATCGCAAACTCCGGTGGAGGGGGATTCAGAAACCTCCGGATACTCTTGGTCTCGATATGCCGGCTGATCAAACAATTATTGAGCAAAAGAGAGATTAAGATTGTACATATACATACAGCCTCCTACAATAGCTTCTATCGCTCTGCGATTTTTGTGTCACTCTCCAAACTTCTAGGTCGCAAGGTAATTCTCCATATCCATGGAGGGGGATTTAAGGACTTCTATAAGACTAATCCTAGGATTATTAGGAAGATCTTGGAGATAGCAGATTGTTTGATTGTTTTGTCAGGGTCGTGGAAGAAATTCTTCGAAAGTATTACGAAGAAGCCACTTATTTGTGTAGTTCCCAATCCAGTCGTGCTACCGAGCAATGAGGACTTAGATCGCAGGGAGCATTCTCCTCTTCTTAGGCTTCTTTTCCTCGGTTTGTTGGATCAACAGAAAGGAATCTATGATTTGCTCCAAGTTCTGGCTGATCATAAGGAAGAGTTTGAGGGCAGAGTCCTGCTTAATGTCGGAGGCAATGGTGATGTCGCTACTTTTGAGAATACTGTCAAGAAGATGGGATTGGAGAAGCTTGTCATTTTTCATGGCTGGGTATCCGGGGATAAGAAAAAGGAGCTTCTGCTTAACTCAGATGTATTTATTCTGCCCTCGTATGTCGAAGGTCTGCCAATGGCTATTCTGGAGGCGATGACCTATGGTCTTGTGATTGTTTCGACTACAGTCGGAGCTATTCCGGAGGTTGTAAGTCAAGATTATGGCTATTTGATAGCTCCAGGAGATCAAGAAGCCTTGTTGGATAGCTTGAGGAGCTTCTCTGTGGAACATGAGCAACTACTAGAATTAAAGCAGGCATCCGCAAGAGAAGGACAGAAGTATTCTGTAGATAATGTTGCGAGGAATTTAGAGATAGTGTATCGAGATCTTTTATAATAGTGTGGGGCAATGATAGGTAAATTAATCACGAGAGTAGTAGATATCTGTAGAGGTGCTTGGAGTCAGTTTCAGGCACTTCGTTGTGTTCACAGAAAGAATGTAGCAGAAATAGAAGCTTACCAATTCCGAGAGCTTAAACGATTGATTGATTTTGCATGGGAGCATATTCCTTTTTATCGTAGATATTGGGAGCAATATGGTTTTACCCCAGAGAAGTTTCAGCAGCTCCAAGACCTCTTGTTAATCCCATGTATTGATAAAGAAATTGTACGTGTACACTATGAGGAAATGGTACCCAGAGGTTACAAATGTCATAGATTGGAGCGAGTAACTTCTGGAGGGACAACTGGTTTACCTTTGGCTTTTTACATCAATCAAGCGATTGCACATGGACGAGAATTTATTCACCAGCCTTGGATTTATTGGAGAGTTTGTCGTTACAGACTTGGGGTTGATAAAGTTGTTATACTGAGAGGAGCTCGTGTCGATGAGAGATTGCTCCAGCAGGGAATTTATTGGCAAAGGAGTTACGGATATCGAGGTCGAGGGCTTTTATTATCTTCCTTCCATCTGACAGAGGCAACTTATGAGTCTTATATGCACGAGATCAGAAAAGAGTCACCAAAGTTCATCGTTGCTTATCCTAGTTCCTTGACAGTCCTTTGTACTCTGATGAAGAAGCATAATGAAGCTCCTTGGATAGGACTAAGAGGTGCCATTTGTTCTTCGGAGATGGTATATGATTGGCAACGTCAGCTTGTTCGAGAAGTATTGGGAGTTGAGATATACTCTTTCTATGGACACAGTGAGAAGTCTGTATCTGCTATTCCTGATAGTCAACACAGAATGCTTTTTGAACCATCGTATGGCTATGTTGAGTTCTTAGATGAAGATTCCAATCCTGTTAATACTATTGGAGAAATTGCTCAGGTAGTTTCAACTGGTTTTCAAAACTATTATATGCCTTTCATTCGTTATCAAACATCCGACTATGTACGCGTAGGTAATTGTCCTCCTCTAGGAGTTACTCATGTTGCCCAAGAGATCATTGGTCGAGCTCAAGATTTCGTTTACGACAAGGATTACAATCGCTTACCTTTCACTTGCTCCGATGTGGTGTTTTGGGATATAAGTGGCATCGTGGCCTATCAGTATTTGCAATATGAAGCAGGAAAGTTGTTGATTCATATAGAGGTTGATAATACTTTCGTTCCCGAAAGTATTCAACACATACAGGTCGAAGCAGAGCAACTCTTTGCTAATTGTGACATAGACGTTTCGCTTGTTGATAGGATCGAACGAACGACTTTAGGTAAGTTTAGATATTTTATACAAACTATCAAATGAAAGTAGATGATGAATGAACAATCCTCCAGGAGAGTACTGATGATTGAGCCTGTAGCATTTAGGTTTAATCCAGAGACTGCAGCAAATAATTATTTTCAGAAAGAGACTGCTCAAGAAGATTTGCAGACTTTGGCTCTTTCGGAGTTTCGAAATATGGTAGAGATTTTTCGAAGCAAGAAGATTGAAGTTGAAGTTATACAAGATACTCTAGAGCCTCATACTCCTGATTCGATCTTCCCTAATAATTGGATTTCCTTTCATGAAGATGGTACGGTCGTAACCTATCCAATGTTTGCAGTCAATAGACGAGCAGAGCGTCGGGAGGAGATTATACAATGTCTACAAGAAAGAGGACTTCTTGTTAAGAGACGTATAGATTATTCCGAAGCTGAGGTTGTTCAAATCTTTCTCGAAGGAACTGGTAGTATGGTGTTAGATCGTAAGCATCGACGGGCTTATGCCTGTCTCTCCGCTCGGACAAATAAGGAGTTATTCCTTCGTTTCTGTAATGATCTAGGGTACAAACCAATCTGTTTTGATGCCGTACATCCTGTCGGCGAGGGTATGTTGCCGATCTATCACACCAATGTTATGATGGCTATTGGGACCACCTATGCTGTGATTTGTTTGGAGAGCATCACAAACCTAGAGCAAAGGGCCAGAGTTGTACAAGAACTTGAGGTGACAGGACACGAGATTGTTGAGATCTCTTTTGAGCAGATGAATCAGTTTGCAGGTAATATGCTTGAGGTAAAGGCTAAAGATGGTCGTTTGTATCTATGTATGTCTCAGTCGGCTTATGACGCTCTTTCTGTCGAGTATAGAATTAGACTGGCTAAGCATGCAACACTCCTTTCTGTTCCCATCCCAACCATTGAAACATTGGGGGGTGGGAGCGTGCGTTGTATGATGGCAGAACTCTTTGCCTTTTAGACACATTTACTCGCACAAAGTGTAGAAAGAAAAAAAGGATTTTTTGCTAAGTTTGTTACAGAACCTTCGAACTATACTGCCTAAGGACAGAAAAGGCAAGAAGGTTGATTTTTATCCATACTTAATAACTGAAATTAAGCTCTCCAAGGAAGAGCTTGTCGGTGAAAATCCGACCATCTCAAGAGGAGTATATACTTGTTTGAAAAATAGTACGTACTATTTGCTTGAATAGTATATACTATCCCGTGAAATAGTATGTACTATTTTGCTCAATAGTATATACTATTCGAGAGGTGCGACAAAAAGACATGGCAGAGAAAGCATTGAATTACACGCTACATCAGCGAAAAGCTGTTGCCGGAAAACTCAAGGGGCAGATGGTGCAGGTTGCCTTGCCTTCGGGCAGAAATCGAGTTAACTTTCGTCATTTCTGCGAACGCGTAGCCAAGGCAACTACATTCACCCACCATGAAGTTGCTGCAGTACTTAACTATGCTACAGAAATCGCCAAGGATATTGTTTCGCAGGGCGATATGGTTGAGTTCGGAGATTTGGGCGTGCTCAAGCCCAGTTTTAAGAGTATACTTGTGCCGGTGGGGGAGAAATTCCTCGCCTCGAAGCATATTCTCAAGCCGGTTGTCAAGTTGCAGCCTTCCAAGGAGTATTTTACCCTGACGAATGTCGACTATGAGCGTATTGTGCCTAAGAAGAAGGAAGGTAATTCGGATGCGGGTACTTCTTCGGGGGATTCGTCCGATACGGGCAATGGTGGACACGGAGGTTTGTAGGCCGATACATGGAGAGGACGACTCACTCCGGCGAAGATGGAGTGCTTTTGCCGGAGTGGGTCTTCATGTCGGATGTAGTTGGATCCAATGGTTTCTTATATAGATGTCTTTAAGTTTTCTCGTCGGTTATGCTTAACGCAATTTATTTCTATCGCGTGTCTCATTGGCTCTACTGTCATCATATTCTAGTATTGCCCAAGTTGATTACACTTCTTATTTTTTTGATTTATAACAGTAAAATTCCTCCACAGGCCAAGATCGGTAAGGGCTCGAAATTTGACTATGGAGCTATAAGTATTGTGCTGCATCAGGATTCGGTGATAGGGGAGAACTGTAGCATCGGCCAGTTGGTTACGATTGGAGGTGGAAACTCCAAATATCCGGGTGTGCCGACTATCGGGGATAATGTGAGAATCAGTTGCGGCAGCATTGTTTTTGGTGGGTTTACTGTCGGGAACAATGTTGTCATCGGTGCTCACTCTGTCGTCAACTTTCCGGTTCCGGATAATGCTGTGGTAGTCGGAAATCCCGGTCGCATCGTTCGTATTGGAGGTGAAAAATGTTAGGATCGTTCTTGAAACTGAAGCAATACTGCGAGAGGGAGGGCTTCAAGGGTTGGGATCCGTATGATGGACTGAACTCGAAGGTCTTTCGGGCATTGCCTCTTCTGAAGCGTTCGGCTCTGTGCAGACTGATCGTTATTCAGGGGTTCAAACGTTGCCCAATCAATCTGCGACGCCTCGCCTTAGTACCCAAGGAGTATAATGCTAAGGGGATTGGCCTTTTTCTTCAAGGTTATTGCAATCTCTATCGTTTAGTAGAGCGTAGCCCTCAGCGAACTAAGGAACTTGGTTCTCGGGAGAAGCTTTTGGTACAGGTCAAGAAGCTCGCCGATTTGCTTCTGGAGCTTCGTTCTCCTGGTGACTATAGTGGGGCTTGCTGGGGGTACAATTTTGATTGGCAAGCGCGCAAACTTTTCCTTTTCCCTAAATATACGCCGACGGTTGTGGCTACGAATTTCTGTGCTACGGCTCTGATGGAGGCGTATGAGGTTACACGCCAACAGCAGTATCTTGATGTTGCTCTCTCGGCGGCTCAATTTGTGATCAAGGATCTACATCGTACTGCTTATAGAGATGGTTTCCTGTTTTCGTATAGTCCTCTGGACGGCAACGATACAGTTTTTAATGCTTCTCTGCTTGGAGCGCGTCTCTTGAGCTATTGCTATCATTATACCAAGGATGAAGAGTATCGTACACTGGCGCGTCAAACGATCTCAGCTTGCTGTGCGGCTCAAGCAGAAGATGGTTCGTGGGTCTATGGGATGCTACCCGTGCAGTCATGGATTGATAGCTTCCATACTGGCTACAATTTGGATGCACTGATCGCCTATCAAGAGCTAACGGGAGACATTTCCTTTGCCGAGAATATAGAGCGTGGGTTGTCGTATTACTTAGAGCATTTCTTCGAGGCAGACGGTACGCCCAAGTATTATCACGATCGTACTTATCCGATCGACATTCATTGCCCCGGTCAGCTCTTCGTTTCACTAGCTAGACTTCATCGCTATGACGAACATCGTGAATTGGTGGATCGGGTTATGGCCTGGACAATCGACAATATGCAGGATAAGAAAGGTTATTTTTACTATCAAATGAAGCCCGGCCTAAGCTCCAAGATTCCTTACATGAGGTGGAGCAATGCCTTTATGTTTTGTGCAATGTCTTATTATTTATTAGACTAAAACTAATTATCATTATTACTATGGACAAGTCTTCCAATTTCATTCCCGAGTTATCGATCATTATTCCCGTTTATAATGTGGAGGATTATTTGCACCGATGTGTGGATAGTATTCTCTCTCAGGACTATGACGCTTACGAAATCATATTGGTTGATGACGGATCTACCGATAGCAGTGGCTCGCTCTGCGATGAGCTGGCAAGGCAGCATAAGTGTATAAGGGTGATTCATAAGCCCAATGGTGGTCTCAGCAGTGCCAGAAATGCAGGGCTGAGAGTAGCTCAGGGTAGGTATATCTGGTTTATAGATTCCGATGATTATATCGCCGAGAAGTGTTTGGACAAGATTATGACCCAAATTAAATCGGATGGCTCTGAAATAATCTTTTTCTCTCATATCAGAAGTAATGGAGTATCGACTTTCGGCTCCCCTGTCGGCAAATACTATCCCGGCTTTTACACCGGTATGGAAGTGTTGCAAGGTCATTTGGCCTATTTGACGGCCTGGTCTTATGTATCCTCAAAGTCATTGTGGGATGAGAACAATCTTTTATTCCTCGAGGGGATAAACTTCGAAGATTTTGAGATATGGCCCAGATTGCTAAAGACCCTGAAGAAGGGTAGTTTCCTAAAATCCGATATACCACCCTACATTTATTACGTTCGTCCCGGAAGCATTATGAATCAATCAGACCCAAATAAAAGGTTAAAACAAATACAAGATTACTCTCGTATCGAAAATTCTTGGAAAAAGTCATTTGATCTGGTTTCTCCCAAGGCTGATAGCTACGATATGCTTGTACTCAAGGAGGGAACAGCGACGCTTCATCGTTTTTTACTGGGGTTTACTCTGATTTCCAATCTTCCTATTCGGACAAAACTGAACTTGTATTTACAGTATAGAAAAAAAGGTGTTTTTTCCGGATATTATAATGGCCATCGTCGCAATCCATACGTTAGCTTTGGAAGATTGAGAATTTTTTGGAGTATTATAGGCCGATCTTTTATCTTATACTCTTTCTATTCCATTGTAAGAGATATTTCGAAGAAGTGGAAAAAGTAATATTACGACATCGGACAAATAACAATTTCTAAAATATTTTTATGCAGCAGATAGCACTAGGGGGTGTGGGGGTATATCCCTTTACTTCAGCAGATGAGTTGATTAGTTATGTGGCGGAGCGTCCAGCCATATTGGTGGCAATCAATGCAGAGAAAATCCTGCATGCTACAGACGAACTAAAAGCCATTTATAATCGCAATCTCGGCTATTCGGACGGGGCTGGCGCCGTGCTTGCCCTCAAAAAGAAGGGCCATCAGAAGGCTTGTAAAATAGCCGGTTGCGAACTTTGGCTTAAGATCATCGAGCGATACAGCCGAGAGAAAAGTTTTTACCTCGTGGGAGGCAAGCCGGAAGTTATTGAAGAGACAATTCAGAAGCTTAGAGCAGATTTCCCCCGGATAAATATAGTGGGATACCGAGATGGCTACCTTAAGGGTAATGATGATGAAACCCTGATTGCAGATATTGCGGAGAAAAAGCCCGATGTGGTTTTCGTTGCTATGGGGTCTCCCAAGCAAGAACTGCTGATGGAGCGTATGCAAAGGGTACATCCCGAGGCTATCTATCAAGGATTAGGTGGTAGTTTCGATGTATATACGGGGCGCGTAGAGCGTGCTCCGGAGTGGTGGATTCGCCACAATCTGGAGTTTGCCTATCGCCTTATCAAGCAGCCCAGTCGCATCAAGCGTCAGATACATTTAGTACGATTCCTGTTTAGAGTATTAACCAATAGAATATAAATTCCATGAAAAAAGTGATGTTGGTCTTTGGGACGAGACCCGAAGCGATCAAGATGGCTCCGCTGGTGAAGGAATTTCAAGCGAGAGCAAGTGAGTTTGATACCATTGTCTGTGTGACGGGTCAGCATAGAGAGATGCTCAAGCAAGTGCTGGAGCTATTTGATATCAAGCCCGATTATGACTTGGAGATCATGAAGGAGGGGCAGGATCTCTATGACGTAACTACACGTGTGCTGTTGGGTATGCGTGAAGTACTCAAGAAGACAAAGCCCGATGTAGTACTCGTACACGGCGATACGACTACAAGTACTGCCGCTGCATTGGCTGCTTTCTATCAACAGATTCCGGTAGGACATGTGGAGGCAGGGCTTCGCACGCACAACATTTACAGCCCATGGCCGGAAGAGATGAACCGTCAGCTCACAGGAAGAATGGCGAGTTACCACTTTGCTCCTACGGAATTGAGTCGGGACAATTTACTTGCAGAAGGGATTGCTACAGATCGTATATTTATTACAGGAAATACAGTAATCGATGCTCTACAACAAGTCGTTACACGAGTTAAGGGTAATGCCGATTTGCGAAATGAAGTGTCTCGAAAGCTACTTCAATTTGGATATGATGTGAATCGTTTAGAGGCTGGGCGTAGACTTGTTCTTATCACAGGGCATCGCAGAGAAAACTTTGGCGAAGGATTCCTTAATATCTGCCGTGCTATTCAAACTCTTAGCAAGCGTTTCCCGGAGGTAGACTTTGTTTATCCCATGCACCTTAACCCCAATGTGCGTAAGCCTATTCGCGAGATCTTCGGCGATAACCTTGGAGGCTTGGATAATCTCTTTTTTATTGAGCCGCTGGAGTATTTGCAGTTTGTTACGCTCATGGATCGTTCGTCCATTGTTCTGACCGATAGTGGAGGTATTCAGGAAGAAGCTCCAGGGTTAGGCAAACCTGTATTGGTAATGCGAGATACTACGGAGCGTCCCGAAGCGGTGAAAGCAGGAACCGTGAAACTTGTAGGGACAGATTATAATCAAATCGTCGACAACGTCGAAAAACTACTGACAGACAACGCCGCATATGCCGAAATGAGCAGAGCCAATAATCCGTACGGTGACGGAAAAGCATGTTTATACATAGCGGATGCTCTTACTCGATGCATTTAGCCGAAGATTGTAGTATAGAATAGAAGTAATTTTTTCTCGATCCGGTAGTATGCAACCTGAAAAATTCAGGACACTACTGCAATTTTACCCCCTAATAACAAGCTTTTTCTGAGAAAAACTTCTCTGAAAAGGCTAATTTCCGCTTGAAATCATTGTGCAGAAAAAAAAATCGTTACTTTTGGCTTGTTCATTTCCTATAGCTCTGAGAGCGAATCTCGTTGCTGTTTGTGTCAGAGAAGATAAACTTGCGGGGCGGTGATATGATCTAACTAAATTTTTTTGTCTAACTAACTAATCGTGAAAAGATGAACAAGACAGATTTTATTGCAGCTGTAGCTGAAAAGGCCAACCTCACAAAGGCTGATGCCCAGAGAGCAGTAAATGCATTTGCAGAAGTTGTAACAGAACAGATGAATGCCGGAGAGAAAATCGCTCTCATCGGATTCGGTACTTTCTCAGTGAGCGAGCGTGCTGCTCGCAAAGGCATTAATCCTAAGACGAAAAAATCTATTTCTATCCCTGCCCGTAAGGTTGTTCGTTTCAAACCGGGCTCTACTTTGGAAC
>ERZ773066.1604-NODE-1604-length-11457-cov-3.622698_pt1 | contig 11457 bp, 7 predicted proteins | sample MGYA00580573_ERZ773066 | MGnify/ENA primary metagenome ERZ773066 (study PRJEB29015, sample SAMEA2738128) | human oral metagenome | biome: human oral; feature: human-associated habitat; material: saliva | place: China | collected 2203 ... | reverse complement strand
AACGGCCAATACGGTTGCACACGGTTTCGGGGTTCAGCGGGTCACCCTCGCCGGAATCCAGGGCGGCACGCAGGCGCACCTGGTCGTCGTCGCCCAGCCAGGCGGGACGCTCGCCCGGCAGCGCGGGCAGGAAGTTGTAGGAGGCGCGCCAGGTGGTTTTCATCTGCATGCTCAGCTGCCACCATCCGGTGCCTTCGATGCGGCTCATGAGGGAACGGTCAAGGTTCTTCTCATCGGTCAGGCGGTTGATGAACAGGAGCACCTGCTCCGCCTGCTCATTGTGGTACAGGAAGGTAACAATGCGCTCGTTCTCGTTGACGGTGCCGTCTTCGCGGAGCACCGGCTCAATAATCGGGGTGCCCTCGGAGACAACCTCAACGATGCGGGCGTTCAGCTCCTCCCAGCTCACCGCCTCGGCAATCAGGGCGGTAATGAGGGGGCTATCCACGCGCGGCGCAGGTACGGGGCGCGGAGTCTTCGGCGGGGTCGGACGAACCTGCTGTGCGGCGGCCTTCTCGGCGGCCTGCGGGGTGGCGGTCAGCGTGGTGTCTGCCGGGGCGGTGTCAGTCTGCGTGGTGGTTGCGCTCTCCATGGTGCTTTCGGATTCGGGGTCGTGCGGTCCCTGTCCATGCCTCCTCATCGGTGATATTGCGCGTGAGCAACGTAGCGTGATGCAGTACTCCTTTAGCGGTGAGGAGGAACGTCAATATTGGTTAGCCTCCCCTACCTCACTCTATGGTATCCCTAACCCAAACCTGAGCGAAATAGCGAACAAAAATATGACGTCATCTGAGAGAGAAAAACGCCCCGAAAGAGCCGCGGGGCAATCGCATAGGGCACAGAAACAAATAAGGCACCGAGACCGTGCATCAAACGCAACAATGTACGCCTCATGCGGCAGTCTCGGTGCCTTACTCAGGGGATTCCCATGAGAGATGGAACCTACCCAGTGCTCGGGTCCGTTCATGCGTCAAAGACGGGCGAGCACCGGGTAGGCGCCCTACGCGCGGGGGATCCTGGGTCCCTCAGATCCTCTCGCTAGCTGCAGAGCGCAATGCCCGGCTTTTCCTCCCGTATAGATACGGGTGGCGCCAACTCCCACGCGGCTTAGGGGCGAAAACTATTCGCTTTCGCGGGCCGCCGAAATAGCGTCGGCGGCGATATGGATGTCCTGGTGTTCCTTCGGAATCACCAAAGGAGTTCCAGTACACGGATCAGGAATAATGATCGATTGAAGATCAAAAACTTCCTGAATTAGTTCCGGTGTAATTATTGCACGAGGATCACCTTGAGCGATAATCCGTCCCTGCTTCATTAACACAACATGAGTAGCATACCTGAAAGCGAGGTTCAGGTCATGCAACACCACGGCAACAGTTCGACCCTCGGCGTGCAATTTCTTGGTCAGGTTCAGCACTTCAATCTGGTGGGTGATATCCAGATAGGTCGTCGGCTCATCAAGTAGAATCAGCGGGGTCTGCTGCGCCAGGGTCATGGCGATCCACACGCGCTGACGCTGACCGCCCGAGAGCGCCTCAATCGGACGCTCCGCAAGCTCCAGGACGTTCGCGGCCTTCATCGCCTCCACGCAGGCCCGCTCGTCCTCCTCAGACCAGGAACGCAGCAGCGATTGGTGCGGGTAACGTCCGCGCGCCACCACATCCGCCACGGTCACGCCGCTGGGCGCCTCCGGGGTCTGCGGAAGCATCGCCAGAATCTTGGCGATGGCCCGGGACTTCATCTGCGGCAGCGGCGTGCCATCCAGGCGCACCTCGCCTTCCTTCAGCGGATTCACGCGGGCCAGAGCCTTCAGGGTCGTCGATTTACCGCAGGCATTCGGGCCCAGGATAACGGTCAGCTCACCCTCGGGAACCTGAAAGTCCACCCCGTTGAGCACCGTGTGCTCGCCGTAGGCCACCACCATCTGCTCGCCCTCAAGGCGGCTGGTCACGCTAGTCTTCGTGCTCACTAGCTCCTCGTCCTTTCACGATAAATCAGATAAATCAGGTAGAGACCGCCAATAGCGCCGGTCACCACACCCACCTGAATGATGCGGCCCGGAATAGCGAATCGACCGATGAGGTCGGAACCGAGCACCATGAGCGCACCCATGAGCGCCGAGGAGGTGAAACCCACCCCGCCGATGCGTCCCAGGCTCTTCGCGATGTGCGGCGCGGCCAGGGCCACAAAGGCGATGGGTCCGGTCGTCGCGGTCGCCAATGAGACCAAAAGCACACCGATAAAGAGGGCTGCAACGCGGTAGGAGTTCACACTCACGCCCAGGCCGGAGGCCACCTGATCACCAAACCGAATGGCGCCCAGCGGACGAACCAGCATCAGCAGCAGCGGAGTCACGACCAGCAGCAGGCCCAGCAACGAGTACGTGCGCTCCCAAGTCATGTCGTTCAGCGAGCCGGCCAGCCACGAGGCCGCCGTCTGCGCCTGCGTCAGGGAGGCTCGCACGACCAGTAGCGCGTTGAAGGCCGCCAGGGTCGAACCCACGCCGATACCCACCAGCACCAGGCGGAAACCGTGCAGGCCCGTATTGCGCGTCATCAGCCACACCAGAATCGAGGTCGCCAGGCCGCCAATCACCGCGCCCAGCGCAACCTCCACGGGCCCGGAGTTGAACACAATAATCTGCAGCAGGGCACCGGTCGCGGCGCCGTTCGTGAAACCGATAATATCCGGCGAGCCCAGGGCGTTACCCGAAATCACCTGGAAGATCGAACCGGAAAGGCCCAGCGCAGCACCCACCAGAAGGGCCGCCACGATGCGCGCCGCACGCTGCTGGGCAAAGGTCACCGCAATCGGCTTGCCCTCGCCCAGAAGCGCCGGGATGACCTTCTCGGGGGCGAGCTTGTAGTCACCCTGCAGCATGCCCCAGAAAGCCAGCGAAGCGATAGCCACCACCAGGATTACGTTCAGGATGACCACGCGCCACGGAATCTGCGCACTGAGCGGCCCACGCACGGTCAGAACGGGACGACCGCCCAGGTCGCGGCCGCGGCGAGGATACCCCGCCCCGGCAACCGCGGAAACAGTAGCCGAGGAAACAGTCGACGCGGAGCGCGCCGAAACAGAACTATTCGACATCAGAGCGCCTCCACCTTACGACGAGTCATCAGGAATAGGAAGACCGGGGCGCCCGCCAGGGTTGCCACAATACCCGCCTGTGTCTCCTGCGGGGCCACCAGCACGCGCGCCAGGATATCCGCGCCTAATAGCCACACCGGCCCCAGCAGGGCCGAGCCGTAGTTCACCCAGCGCACATCGTTACCGAGCAGGGCGCGCACCACGAACGGCACCGCCAAACCCACAAAGCTGATGGGGCCCACCGCGGCCGTCGCGGCACCGGCCATGTAGGCGACCGAGTGCGGGATCACCGTCACCGACAGCAGGGTCAGGTTCTGCGTGGTCCGCACGCTCACGCCCAGGCTCGTGGCCGCCTCCTCGCCCATGCCCAGGGCGTTAATGGCCGGGGCCACCACAAAGGCAATCAGCACGCCCACCGCAATCACGGGGCCAACGGTCGAGACGATATCCATGCCGCGACCCTCCAGAGAACCGGAAACCCACAGGCGGAACTCGTTGTACGCATCCTGATTGGCCAGCAGCAAACCCTGCGCGAGCGCCGACAGCGCGGCAGAAATCGCCACACCCGCCAACGCCAGCTTCACGATCGACCCGTCACGGCCGCGGCCCAGGGTGTACACCAGCATCGCGGCCAGCGCGCCACCAATCGTCGCGGCAATCATGTACTGCCAAATACCCATCACGCCAAACGCCACCACGGAGCCAATGACGGCCACCGAGGCGCCGGCGTTCACGCCCATCAGGCCGGGCTCGGCCAGCGGGTTGCGGGTCAGGGATTGCATGAGCGAACCCGCAATCGCCAGGGCCGCGCCCACGATAATTCCCACCAGGGTACGCGGAACGCGCTGCTCCATGACGATGGTCCGGGCCTCCTCCGAGGCATTCCCGGTCAACACCCCCACCACCTGATCCGGCGGCAGATTATTCGACCCGAACAGCAGCGAGGCAACCACAGCGACCACCAGCAGGAGCGCCAGCAGGGCCAGCCAGGCCAGGCGGCGGCCCAGCTTTCGGCCCTGCACCACGGAATCCTTCACGCGGGCCGGGGAAGTCGTCATCTCGTGCGGAGCGGGCCTGGGCGATGCACTCTTGACGGTCACATTGCTCCTATAGACATGCTCGATGAGGACAAAACAGGGGGCGCGGGCACGGTGCGTGCCGACGCGAGAAAACGCCGAGGGCGGGTGGGGCACTCCCCCACCCGCCTCCGACGTTCAGAGATATTAGCGCTTACGAATCACCAATACGGCTGCGGCGGCGACCAGGCTCAGACCCAGAACGATCACGCCGACCCACGGGAATGCGGCGCCGTAGGTCACGGTCTGCACGGTCTTCTCGGCGTTATTCACGCTCGAAGAAGATGCGGATGCCGAGGCCGACGGTACGGAGGCGCTGCCGCGTGCGGGGGCGCTCGAGGAGGCCGAAGCGCTCGCGGTAGCCTTCACGGTTTCCTTCGGCTCAGCCGATGCGGAAGCAGACTCGGACGAACCGGCTTCCGCGTTCAGGCGGTCATACTCCTCCTTGGAGATGACGTTGCCCTCGGCATCGGTGTACACGGTCTCGACCTCGCCGTTCGACTCATCGCCCTGCGAGCTCGAGGAGTCCTCGGAGCCAGTACGGCGCGAGGAAGACTTCGAGGAGTTCGACGAATCGGAACCGCCCTCGGAGGTCACGGTGAACTCGGAGCTGCGGTTCGTGTAGGCCTCGGTGCCCAGGTATTTGCCGTCCTTATCGTGCTTCTCACCCGTAGCCAGGAATCGCAGGGTGTGCTTGCCGGTACCAACATCCGGCAGCACGAAGGAGCCGGAGACGTTACCGTTGCCATCGCTCATCTGCTGGTGCACCACGCAGGCACCCTGCGCGGCATCGGAGGGGCACAGATCGCCGTCGTCAACCTTCACCGACACCTGGGTGTTCGCGGGGAAACCGCTCAGAGTAAAGGAAATCACGCCGTGCTCAGTCACGGAGGAGGAGACGGTCGAGGAGGTACCGGGGGTGGAAGCCTTCGCGCCGCCCGGGGGCAGGGCGGAGGCGGTACCCATTCCCAGACCCAGGGCCAGGGAGGCCGCGGCGCAGGCGGTCAGGGCTTTACGGGTGAAGGGTGCCTTCGAGGAGGCAGCCGAAAAAGGTGCACGCATGGTGGTCCTTTCACATTTTCCGGGGCGGCCGGCGGTCCCGTTGCCGGGCGCCCCGTTGGTTCTGGCCCGGCTCCGCCGCGCTCACTCTCGAAAAAGGCGGCGGAGGTCGGGTGAGCCCTTTCGGGAGCGGTCCCGGGCTCTTGGGGGGGGTTACTTGTTCGTGCGTCGGCTGGTCAGCGCCAGGGCCAGAATCACCAGGCCGGCCGCGGAGAGCAGCAGATTATTCGCGTTGTTCACGAACCACTTGGTCGCGCCGGTCAGCTCGGTGCCCTCAACGGTCGGACCCTGAGCGGTCAGGGCCGTGGGGCTGGCGGAGGCGCTGGCGGTCGAACGCGGCGAGGCGGAAGGCGAGCTGGTAGCCTTGGCGGTCGCCTTAGCCTCGGGCTTCGCGGCGGTGCTTTGGGGAGCTTCTTCCTTCGCCTTGGCCTGCACGCGGTTCACGACGGTCTCGGCGGGGGTGACTACCGTGGCAAGCGCCGGCTCTGCCTCGTAGGAGCTCAGGCCGTCATCGGATACGTCCTCGCGGGGTGCCGCGGCACGCTCGACGGTCATGTCGGCAAAGCCAAGCACGGCGTTCTCGGCGCCCTGGTTACCGTTGTGCACGACCACGCGGTAGGTGGCCGATGGCATGGACCCGCTGGTTTCGTAGCTGAAGCTGCGGTTATCGTCCAGGCGCTTCCAGCCGGAGGCGTACAGCGCCTGCGGGGAATCCCCCAGGTAGGTTGCGGCGTACACCCAGGTGCCCGGTTCAGCGCCCGGAACGGTCACGGTCACGGTGGAGCCATCGCGGCGCACCTGCACGCCCTTGCCGTCGGTCAGAGCGGTCGCGTGAATCGCCTCGGGTGCGTCAACGGGGGCGTACTCACCAATGGTGAAGGTGGTGTTGATGCCGCCCCGGCTGTTGGTACCGCCGTAGGTTCCGGATCGGTCGCCCTCACGCAGGCTACCGGTCAGCAGTCGCAGAGTGTGCTCACCGGAGGCGTACTTGACGGCGTCTTCATCATTCTTGAAGGCTGCATTGTCGCGGGTGGGCAGGTCAATCCAGGTGTCGATATGGCCGTTTTCATCGGGGGTGATGACAGCCCAGATGGTGCGGTTATCGTTGACCGCGGTGGCTTCGTTGCGGGACACCTTACCGTCGTCAATCTTCAGACCGATAACGGATGCCTTCTTGTCTTCGGGGTTGCACCAGCCGTCACCGGTCAGGTGCAGTTTGCCGCCCTGAACCGCCTTGGGGTTCTCGATGGTTAGGCGCGGGGTGAAGGAGCCGTCAGCGGGGGCGCAGGTTTTCGAGTCTTCGCTGGGTGCGGGGGTGGGGTCTGCGGTTGCGCTCGGCTCGGGGGTCGGCTCCGCAGTGGGCTCAGCAGTCGCACTGGGCTCGGCGGTTGCAGAAGGCTCAGCGGTAGCGCTCGGTTCCGTGGTGGGCTCTGCAGTCGCAGAAGGCTCTGCAGTTGCACTGGGCTCTGCGGTCGGTGCGGGGCTCGGAGCCGGGTCGCTCAGCGTAATATTCTGTGCCACAGATGCACGACGGTCGTAGGTGTTACCGTCCGCATCCACACCGCCCAGGGAGCCGGAAAGCACCTGGATACGGTGGCTGGTACCCTCCACGGTCCAGCCCTTGTTCTTCAGCTGTTCAGCGGTCAGACCGGTATTTTCGGGGGTCGGGAGGGATACCTCAACCTCGAAGGTGCCATCTTCATTGGCGGTTGCCATGAAGTTTGCGGGCGAGTTGCCGCCCTCATTGGTGAGCGGGTTACGTGCCTGGTGAGCCTCATCCGGCAGGGCGTCGAGGAACTTCACGGCAAACACTGCACCGCGGCCGGGAGCGGTGCTGGTAAAGCCGGTTCCGCGTAGCACGAGCTTACCTTCGCGCCACTTCTCGGTGGAGATGGTGACGGTAGCCTTATCAGCCTGCTGGGTGGCTGCGGGGGTCTCCGCGTAAGCGATGGTGGTACCGGTCAGAGCGGCTCCGGGGGTGATGAGCGCGCCAGCGAGAGCCACGACGGCACCATAGCGGGCTGCGGTGCGTGCGGGTCGAGTTTCGGTCATTGTGGTCCTTGAGGATGGTGTGGTGGGTCGTGCATCCCCTTCCCGCCGCGGGTCTAGGGTACGGCGGGAAGGGGGTTCAGGAAGCTTCAGCGGGTGATTGCTTCACGGGGTGTTTAGAACGGGGCGTTTAGAGCGGAAGCGCCTTCTTGACGTCTTCAACAATGCCGTTGAGCAGCAGCGGGCCGCCGGTGGAGGTCCACTTGGAGCCGTCCACGAGAATCACGTGGTCCTCCTTGACTGCCTTCAGGTTGGTGAAGCCGGAGGTTTCCTTCGCCTTATTCAGTGCTTCTTCGGCGCCCTGCAGGCCTGCGGAGCCCTGCGCGTTCGGGTTCTGCTGGCTTGCGCCGCCGAGGGTGCCCAGGAACATGTAGTCCGCGTCGATGGTTGCCAGGTTCTCCAGGGAGACGGGCTCGGAGTGGCCCTGGCCGTTGCGGTCCTGCGACTCGGGGCGCTTGAGGCCCAGGTCGTTGAGTACCTGGCCGGCGGGCAGTTCCTTGAGAATCAGGGCGGGGCCGTTGCCTGCCCAGCGGACGATGGAGAAGGTCTTGTCGCCGTACTTGGGGGCGAGCTGGTCCTTCAGCGCTGCGGCGCTTGCCTCGTATGCCTTGATGACCTCTTCGCCCTTGTCGACCATGTTCATGGCGTTGGCGACGTTGCGGAAGTTGATGCGCCAGTCGCCGCCCGCGTAGCCGCAGTAGACCACGGGGGCAATCTTCTTGAGGGTTTCGAAGGCGTCGGAGCGCTTGTCCACGCCGGTGGAGTCGACGAGGATCAGGTCGGGGTCAAGGTTGCCGATCTGCTCGTAGTTGACCTGGGCGACGGTGCCGATGATCTGCACGCCCTTGGCGCGGTCGGCGAGGTAGTTGGGCACGCCGGACTGGCCGCGGCCGGAGACGGAACCGACGGGAGTCACGCCGAGGGCGAGAAGGCCGTCAAGGGTGGGTTCGGAGAGGACGATAACCTTCTGCGGGTTGGCGGGAACTTCTACATTCTCGTCATCGATATCCTTGATGGTGCGGGTGCCGCTGTTACCGCCGGAGGTGGAACCGCCGGAGGTGGTGGTCGTGGTGGTCTCGCTGCTGCATGCCGCGAGGGCGAGAGCAGCCGATGAGGCGAGCGCCAGGCCGAAGAAGGCACGGCGGTTAACGCCCGGCGCGCCCTGGTTTTCGGTGTCGGTCAGCTCGGTTCGATTGAAAGACATAGTTCCCCCTAGATATGACTAAACTATACCTAACCTTACAGATATCTGAGTGTTACATCAAGACGCGTTCTATTTGTCTTCTCAGACCGTCAGGATGCCCGGTTTTGCCGCGGAATTCCGCGGGTAATATATTTCACTCTTTGTCACAGTCTTGCTGACACTATGTCTCTTAAATGGGTGACCCTCCCCACCAGTTTTCGCTATAAGTCTGCGGCGGTTGAGAAGCGTTGAGAAAGCAGAACACGCAAAACGCTCCGCCGCGAAAAACCGCGACGGGGCGCTCTTCACAACGGGGCGTTGAGGCTTTATAGATGCCGGGCACCATTACTGGCGGGCACAGTTACCGGCGAGTACCACTAACAGCCGCAACCACAACCGGCGCCGGAACGCTTGACCGATGCAGCCGCCGCATGCAGGGAGGCGATGGCCGCCTCCGGGCCGCCGAGCGCCTCGTCCACGCCGTAGACCGAGCTGCCGGCAACGAAGCAGGTTGCGCCCGCCTCCGCGGCACGCAGGATGGTCTCTTCGGTGATGCCGCCGTCCACCTGCACGGTCACCGGCAGGTTCGCGCCCTCAATCGCCTTGGCGGCGCGGGCAATCTTCGGCAGGGTCACGTCCAGGAACGCCTGGCCGCCGAAGCCGGGTTCCACGGTCATGATCAGCAGCATGTCCAGTTCGCTGAGCATGTCCAGGTAGGGTTCCACGGCGGTTGCCGGGCGCAACGCCATACCCGCCTTCGCGCCCTCAGCACGCAGGGTGCGCGCCAGCTTGATGGGGGCGATAGCCGCCTCCGCGTGGAAGGTCACCGATTCGCAGCCCATGCTGGCGTATTCGGGTGCCCAACGGTCGGCGTCCTCAATCATCAGGTGCACGTCGAACGGCACCGGCGAGATTTCGCGCAGACGCTTGACCACCGGCGGGCCCCAGGTGAGGTTGGGGACGAAGTGGTTGTCCATCACGTCAATATGCGCGGCGTCTGCGGTGGAAATGCGCTCCAGCTCGCGCTGCAGGTTCGCGAAATCCGCCGAGAGAATCGACGGGTTAATGGCAATACCCATGGGGTTCCTTTCAAATCCGTGCCGTATGGCGAATGGTGCTAGGCGGTGAAGCGGCTAGTTCTTGCGCAGCAGGGCGAGGAACATGGCGTCGGTTCCGTGCACGTGCGGCCACAGCTGTGCGGTGGTCGGGTTCTGCGAAGCCTTCACGGCCGGGGCGCCCTTCTTGACCTTGATCTCGGGGGTGTGGCCGGGGTCCTTCTCCCCCGCCAGCACGCTCACGGGTTCGCCGTTCGCGCCTTCGGTGTGCAGGGCGACTTCGCGCAGTGCGGCGGCGGAGTCGAGCAGGCTGACCGCGCCGCTTTCGAGCACCTCAGCCACAATGTTCTGGGTTTCTGCCGCGTGCGGGGAGCAGGTCACGTAGGCGATGACACCGCCTGGGCGGGTCGCCTCAATGGCTGCGTCCAGGAGCTGACGCTGCAGGGGCAACAGCTCTGCAATATCGCGCGGGGACTTGCGCCAACGCGCCTCGGGGCGGCGGCGCAGGGCACCCAGACCGGAGCAGGGCACATCCACCATGACGCGGTCGAACAGCTGACCGGGTTCAATGGAGCCGGGCAGGTTGGAGGCGTTCTTGCGCAGGGTCTCGCGAATCTGGCGGCCGTCGCCGGTGAGTACCGTGTAGCTGTCCTCGGGCAGGGGGCCCATGGAGGATTCCACGAGCTGGGCGCGGTGCGGTGCCGCCTCGTTGGCGACCAGGGATGCGCCGCGCTGAATACCGAGCGCGCCGAGGAGTGCCGCCTTACCGCCGGGGCCTGCGCACAGGTCGAGCCAGGCGGTGTCGGTGCCGTCCAGGGGTGCTGCGGCGAGCGCGCGTGCCACCAGCTGGGAACCGGCATCCTGCGCGCGGACGGTGCCTTCGCGTACGGATTCCAGGCGCGCCAAGTCTCCGGAGGCGTACAGTGCCGAACCCTCAACCAACTCACCATCGACGGCGCCCTGTTCGCGTGCCTCATCGAGGCTACCCAGGCCGGGCAGCGCAACCAGGTTCACCACGGGGGCGAGGTTGTCCGCTTCGAGCAGCTGCTCAATTTCGGAGGCGGGGCGACCGTGCGCGACTAGTGCCTGGCGCATGGAACGCACAATCCAGCCGGGGTGCGAGGCGAGCAGCGCCATGCGCTCGGTGTCGTCCTTCGCGTCCTCGATGATGAGTTCGTACCACTCTTCGGGGGTGCGCTCGGAGACGCGGCGCAGCACCGCGTTGATGAAGCTTGCCGGGCCCGCACCGATCTTTTCGCGTGCCAGGGACACGCTCTGGTTCAGTGCCGCGTGGGCGGGAACGCGCATGTTCAACAGCTGGTGCACGCCCATGCGCAGCACGATGAGGGTGGTCGCACCGACCTTCTCGAGGGGGCGGTCTACGCAGCGGCTGAGGATTGCGTCGTAGGTGCCCTGGTGGCGTAGCGTGCCGTAGGTCAGCTCGGTTGCGAAGCCTGCGTCGCGGTGGTCGAGGCGGTGGCTACGAATCGCCTTGGGCAGCACGAGGTTTGCGTAGGCGTCAGATTCTGCCACGGAGCGCAGTACGTCGAAGACGGTTGCGCGTGCGGTGTCTGCGGTGCGCGAGCGTGCGGAGGGTGCCGCCGCGGAGAATTCGCGGGCGGACATGGAGCGGCGGTTGCGTTCGTGGCCGCTCTTATTGCGCTGGGAGGTGCCGCCGCCACCGCGTTTGGTGTCGTCGTGCTCGGTCTTGGCGCGGCGTGCGGCGCGTTCGACGCTGGTCAGGCCGTCAAAGCGGCGACCGGTACGCGATTCGCTGCGGGAGTTGTCATCCCACTTCTGCTGGCGGCCCTGAGTGCGGCTATTCTGCGAACGCTGATTCTGCGAGCGCTGATTCTGGGAACGCTGAGAATTCTGAGACTGCTGGCGGTTCTGCTCACTCACACCAGAGCCGGAGCCGGAGCCAGCGCCAGAGCGGCGG
>ERZ773066.1597-NODE-1597-length-11475-cov-13.168301_pt1 | contig 11475 bp, 10 predicted proteins | sample MGYA00580573_ERZ773066 | MGnify/ENA primary metagenome ERZ773066 (study PRJEB29015, sample SAMEA2738128) | human oral metagenome | biome: human oral; feature: human-associated habitat; material: saliva | place: China | collected 2203 ... | reverse complement strand
ATAAGCTCCAGTTCTCATCAGCCAACTCTATGAATATCGGCCGTTTGGTACCACAGATTGTTTATTATGTTTATGCCTACGCTCAGTTGGTAAAAACTGGTGAGATTAAAGCTGGTGACAAGGTTAACTTCACTGTACCGACAGGAAACTTTGGAAATATCCTAGCTGCCTTTTACGCTAAGCAAATCGGTTTGCCAGTTGGTAAGTTGATCTGCGCTTCAAATGACAACAATGTCTTGACAGACTTCTTCAAAACTCGTGTATATGACAAGAAGCGTGAGTTTAAGGTAACCACTAGCCCGTCTATGGATATCTTGGTCTCTTCAAACTTGGAGCGTTTGATTTTCCACCTTTTGGGAAATGGTGCTAAAAAGACCGCTGAACTTATGAATGCCTTGAACACTCAAGGTCAGTATGAATTGACAGACTTTGATGCAGAGATCCTTGACCTCTTTGCAGCAGAATATGCGACAGAAGCAGAAACAGCTGCAGAAATCAAGCGTGTTTACGAATCAGATTCTTATATTGAGGATCCTCATACAGCGGTTGCCTCAGCTGTTTATAAAAAATACCAAGCAGCGACAGGTGATGCGACTAAGACTGTGATTGCTTCAACAGCTAGTCCATACAAATTCCCAGTCGTTGCAGTAGAAGCTGTGACTGGACAATCAGGTCTTAGTGACTTTGAGGCCTTGGCTCAATTACATGAAATCTCAGGAGTAGCAGTGCCACCAGCAGTTGATGGTCTCGAAACAGCTCCGGTTCGTCACAAGACAACTGTTGCAGCAGCAGATATGCAGGCTGCAGTAGAATCTTATCTAGGGATTTAAAACAGAGGAAGTAAACTCGGTTGGGCAACTAACTGAGTTTCTTTTCATCAGGAGGAAGGATTGTTTAAGAAAAATAAGGATATTCTCAACATAGCTTTACCTGCCATGGGTGAGAATTTCTTGCAGATGCTCATGGGAATGGTGGATAGTTATCTGGTGGCCCATCTAGGTTTGATAGCCATTTCGGGTGTATCTGTAGCGGGCAATATTATCACCATTTACCAGGCAATTTTTATTGCTCTAGGAGCTGCGATTTCAAGCGTCATTTCAAAAAGTCTGGGGCAGAAGGACCAGTCTAGACTGGCCTACCATGTGACAGAAGCTCTCAAGATTACTCTGCTACTGAGTTTATTTTTAGGAGCCTTGTCCATCTTTGTAGGACAAGAGATGATAGGTCTTTTGGGGACAGAAGAAGCGGTCGCTGAAAGTGGCGGACTTTACCTAGCATTAGTTGGTGGGACAATTGTTCTTCTGGGTTTGATGACTAGTTTGGGTGCCTTGATTCGTGCTACTCATAATCCTCGACTTCCTCTCTATGTGAGTCTATTATCCAATGCCTTGAATATTGTCTTTTCAAGTATGGCTATTTTTATCCTTGATATGGGGATAGCTGGTGTAGCCTGGGGAACCATCCTATCTCGTTTGGTTGGGGTTGTGATTTTATGGTCGCAATTAAAACTTCCATATACGAGACCAAGGTTTGGACTGGACAAAGACTTGCTGACTCTGGCTTTACCTGCAGCGGGAGAACGTCTCATGATGAGGGCTGGTGATGTAGTCATTATTGCCTTGGTTGTTTCCTTTGGGACGGAGGCAGTCGCGGGAAATGCTATCGGTGAAGTTTTGACTCAATTTAACTACATGCCTGTTTTCGGTGTTGCCACGGCAACAGTCATGCAGGTGGCACGAGCAGTAGGGGAGAATGATTGGGCAAGGGTGGACAAGCTCAGTAGGCAAACTTTTTGGCTATCCCTCTTTCTCATGTTGCCCTTGACGCTTAGTATCTATGCTCTCGGAACACCACTAAGTTACCTCTACACCAGTGATTCTGCGGCTATTAAAGCCAGTGTTTTAGTGACGCTGTTCTCTCTACTAGGGACTCCTATGACGACGGGGACAGTCATTTATACAGCTGTCTGGCAGGGTTTGGGAAATGCCCGCCTTCCCTTTTATGCAACAAGTATCGGGATGTGGTGTATCCGTATCGGAACAGGTTATTTGATGGGAATTGTTCTTGGTTGGGGCTTGCCTGGTATTTGGGCAGGAACGCTTTTGGATAATAGTTTCCGTTGGATTTTCCTACGTTATCGTTACCAAGTTTATATGATATCGAAAGGATAAGAAATGCAAAAAACAGCTTTTATTTGGGATTTGGATGGAACCTTGTTGGATTCTTATGAAGCCATCTTAGCAGGGATTGAAGAAACCTATCGTCGGTTTTCTCTTCCTTATAACAAGAAAGAAGTTCGAGCTTTTATCTTGAAATATTCTGTCCAGGATTTATTGGAGCAAGTGGCAAAAGAACGAGGACTAGATGTAGGGCTTCTCAATCAAGTTCGAGCTCGGAGTTTGTCCGAAAAGAATGCCCAAGTCGTCTTGATGTCAGGTGCACGTGAGGTTCTAGCTTGGGCAGATCAGCGAGGAATTCAGCAATTTGTCTATACTCATAAAGGAGAAAATGCCTTTACCATTTTACGTGCTCTAGGATTGGATTCTTATTTTACAGAAATCTTGACTAGCCAGAGCGGATTTGCCCGCAAACCAAGTCCAGAAGCAGCCACCTACCTTATCAATAAATACCATTTAAACCCAGATCGCACCTATTATATAGGCGACAGAACCTTGGATATCGAATTTGCTCAAAACAGTGGCATCCAGAGTATCAATTTCCTTGCCTCTCCCGCAGCTTGTAATCAACAGATAGAGCAATTAGAAGATATTAGCTCGCTTTCTTTCTAGAGTATTTTAGGAAGAATGTGTCAGCTTGATGACAAGAAACTAACAAACTATTTCAAGTAATGTGATTTGTTACAACGAATGTACAGTTCTGTTAAATAGCCCCAAAAGGGCTTTTTTTCTTTTTTCTTTATGTTATGATAGACAGGTACTACATTTGAAGAAGGAGTTTGAATAGTATGAAGAAAAGAATTATTTTAGCATCAACGGTAGCTTTATCAATTGCCCCTGCCTTGGCAGCTCAAGCAGAGGAAGTTGCATGGTCACCACGTACAGTTGAGCAAATTCAAAACGATGTTGCTAAAAGTGAGAATAAAACAAGTTATACAATTAAGTATGGAGATACCTTAAGCACGATTGCGGAAGCTTTGGGAGTTGACTTAAATGTCCTTGCTAACTTGAACAAGATTACGAATATTGACTTGATCTTCCCAGATACTGTATTGACTACAATCGTTAATGAACAAGAAGAAGTAACAGGTGTTGAGGTATACACACCTGAAGAAGTAGGTTCTGATGTAGCAAGTGCAACAGCAGATTTGAAAAAGAACCAAGTAATCGTAGATGACCAAACTGTAAAAGTTGAAGATTTAACTCAACCAGTTGAAGAAACAGAAGTTGTAGCAGAAACAACAGATTCACAAGCTAATGAAGAAGCTGTAACAGAAACTGCAGCACCAGCTGTAGAAGCTACTACCGAAGTAGCAACACCAGTAGCAGAGCCTGTAGCAGAAGCAACAACAGAAGCTACTACTGAGGCTGCAGCACCAGTAACAGAAACACCTGTAGTGGAAGAAACAACCACAACAGTTGCTGAAGCAACTACGGAAGCAACAACAGAAGCTACTACTGAGGCTGCAGCACCATCAACTTACCAAGCTGAAGCAAGCCAAGGTGCATCAACAACTTATGCAGCACCAGCAGCACCTGATTATGCAAGTATCGCAGCTTCGAAATCAGAAAATGCAGGTCTTCAACCACAAACGGCTGCCTTTAAAGAAGAAGTTGCGAACTTGTTTGGTATTACATCATTTAGCGGCTACCGTCCTGGTGATAGTGGAGACCACGGAAAAGGTCTTGCCATTGACTTTATGGTTCCAGTAAGCTCAGCTCTCGGAGACCAAATTGCGGATTATGCTATCCAAAATATGGCTAGCCGTGGCATCAGCTACATCATCTGGAAACAACGTTTCTATGCACCATTCGATAGCAAATATGGACCAGCCTACACATGGAATCCAATGCCAGACCGTGGTAGTGTTACAGAAAACCACTATGACCACGTTCACGTATCTATGAACTAATGATTAAAAAGAAGCGGAAACTAATTCAGTCTCTGCTTCTTTTTTTGTTTTCAAACTCTTAGATAGCGTAAATCAACTCCAGGTATAAAATAGAAAAACATAGCCTTGAGGGATTGTGACTAGGAGACTAATTTAACGGAGTAAGCAAAATACTTGCAAAGTCAATTTATTTGTATTACGCTTGATAAGTCAACTATTGATAAATCAATCATTGACAAGGAGGAAACAATGTCAGAAATGCATGAATTACTGTACCAGCTCCATTTAACAGATCAGACCATCACTCAACTTTTTGAAAAACAATTGGGAATTAGTTTGACCCGCTATCAAATCCTGCAGTTTTTACTACAAAAATCACCTTGTACCCAAATTGCTGTTCAGGAGAAGTTACGGATTGACCAAGCAGCCTTGACCCGCCATTTTAAGATACTGGAGTCAGAAGGCTATGTCAGTCGTAAGCGTAATCCGGTCAATCAGCGGGAAGTTTTAGTTGAATTAACCCAAGAAGCCAAGAATCAACTCTTGCTTAGTCCACCTAGACATTACTTGAAAGTGAAGGAGCAGATGGAGAGCATCTTATCGACAGCCGAACAGAAAAAACTGACGGCTTTACTGACGAAACTAGTCTCAGGTTTAGAAAAAATAGAATTTTAAGGAGAAAACGATGTCAATCATTACTACTATCTTAGCAACTATCGTTGCCCTCGAGCATTTTTATATTTTTTATTTGGAAAGTATCGCAACCCAATCAGACGCAACCAGCCGTGTCTTTAATATGAACAAGGAAGAATTAGCACGACCATCTGTCACCTCACTGTTTAAAAACCAAGGAATTTACAATGCCTTGATTGGGGTGTTTCTTATTTACGGAATTTATTTCTCACATAGCTTAGAAATCGTAACAATCTTTGTTTTATTTGTCATAGGAGCAGCGACCTATGGTGCCTTAACTGCAGATAAAAAAATCATTCTCAAGCAAGGTGGACCAGCAATCTTAACGATCTTAAGTATCCTTTTATTTAAATAAAAACAACCAGCACTCTCCATAGAAGGTGCTGGTTTTTAATAACTAGTATTAAACTTTTCTGCGTTTGATTTCAAGTAACCTTTGATAGAAGAAAATCTGGCTACTATAGATATAAGGGAAGATAGAGATACTTGCAATTCCAAAGCTTATCCAGATAAGGAGATACCATGGAAGTAGCTGTAAATCAAGGACGAAGCGTTGAAACTTATAGCCTTTCATGAGAAAGCGGCTGGTATGTAGCACACGACTTGGTTTAGCAATTCCGATAGCAAGGGTGTCACATAGGAGTAGCTCAACTTGGGAATAAGCGTAGTATTGCGGAAGATAGAGAATGGTTCCCAAAATCATTACAAGGACACTACCAAAGAAGTAGAGTGCGAAAGTAAGCAGGAAGTGTTCGATATCTGGATTTGTCACGTCGACAGATGGAAATTCGGGATGAAGTTCCACAAATTTACGAGCCATGGCACTGCTATAAAAGAGCAAGTAAACTCCAAAAAGACTAGGGATGCTCCATAAAAAGAGATAGAAACGCTTGAGTAAGAGAGTTAGAAAAGTCTGGGTAAAGAAGCGGTTGTCAAGCAAGGACAGGCTATCTTTAAAGGAAAGCTCTATCTCAGAAATTCTGTAAAGATTAATGGTAGTAAAGAGAGCACCAGCTAGGATAATGGAGCTTGTAAATCCAACGGCAATCGGAAAGAGAGCAGACTGGATTGTGATGCCTAGAAAACTCAAGAAGGACTGCTCAAGAATGCCCTCGTCGAGCAGGGATAAAGGCCTGATGAAGCTCGATAGAATCAAGAGAATACTTGGCAATAAAAAGACAAGCAGCAGACGAGGATGCTCAGCTTGAAATTGTCTAGCCTGCTGGCGAACTTCTTTTAAATTAATTTTTGGGTACTTCATTCTTTCATTATACCATAGTTCGTGACAGTTCCTGTTTTTTTTGATAGAATCATACAGTATGCCCTTGGGCACAAAGTATGAACTGGGACTGTCTTTCCCAGCTTCGGAGGTAAAAAATGTCAGATTCGCCAATCAAATACCGCTTGATCAAAAAAGAAAAACACACGGGAGCTCGTCTGGGTGAAATTATCACGCCACATGGGACCTTCCCAACCCCTATGTTTATGCCAGTAGGGACTCAAGCAACGGTCAAGACTCAGTCACCAGAAGAATTAAAAGAGATGGGGTCAGGAATAATCCTATCCAACACCTATCACTTGTGGCTTCGTCCAGGTGATGAACTCATTGCCCGCGCTGGTGGGCTTCATAAGTTTATGAACTGGGACCAACCAATCTTGACAGATAGCGGTGGTTTTCAAGTGTATTCTCTAGCGGATAGCCGTAATATCACAGAGGAAGGAGTAACCTTCAAGAATCACCTTAATGGTTCTAAGATGTTCCTTTCACCTGAAAAGGCCATCTCAATACAAAATAATCTAGGTTCAGACATCATGATGTCCTTTGATGAATGCCCTCAATTTTATCAACCCTATGATTATGTGAAAAAATCAATCGAACGTACCAGCCGTTGGGCTGAACGTGGCTTAAAAGCTCATCGTCGTCCACATGACCAAGGTTTATTTGGGATTGTACAGGGTGCAGGCTTTGAAGACCTTCGTCGTCAATCAGCTCAGGATCTTGTCAGCATGGACTTCCCAGGCTACTCTATCGGGGGCTTAGCAGTTGGAGAAACTCATGAGGAGATGAACGCTGTTTTGGATTTCACCACTCAGCTGCTTCCTGAGAATAAACCTCGTTACTTGATGGGAGTGGGAGCGCCAGATAGCTTGATTGATGGGGTGATTCGTGGGGTAGATATGTTTGACTGTGTCTTGCCGACACGTATTGCTCGTAACGGTACTTGTATGACCAGTCAAGGTCGTTTGGTTGTGAAGAATGCTCAGTTTGCAGAGGACTTTACACCGCTTGATCCTGAGTGTGATTGCTACACTTGTAAGAACTACACTCGTGCCTATCTTCGCCACTTGCTCAAGGCCGATGAAACCTTTGGTATCCGCTTGACAAGTTACCATAATCTCTACTTCTTGCTCAATCTCATGAAGCAGGTTCGTCAGGCGATTATGGATGACAATCTCTTGGAATTCCGTGAGCATTTTGTTGAAAAATATGGGTATAACAAGTCTGGGCGAAATTTCTAAATTTTGCTTAATATCAGCTAAAAATCCTAAGTTTTATCTTAGGATTTTTCTGTTTTTTTTGATAAAATAAAGGTACTATCGATTGAAATTAGATGGCTTTTTTGCCAATCTAATGAATGGAGAATAAACTCGTATGCGTATTAAATGGTTTTCCTTGATTAGGATTACAGGTTTGCTTTTGGTACTCTTGTACCATTTCTTTCAGACGGTTTTCCCAGGAGGTTTCTTCGGGGTTGACGTCTTCTTCACCTTCTCAGGTTTTCTAATTACATCTCTCTTATTAGAAGAATTTGAACAAAAAGGTAAAATTGATATCCTAGGATTTTTTAGACGACGCTTCTATCGGATTTTTCCGCCGGTTGTTTTGATGGTCCTCGTCGTTATGCCCTTCACTTTCTTGGTTCGTCAAGATTATGTGGCAGGTATCGGTGGCCAGATTGCTGGTGTTCTTGGATTTATGACAAACTTCTATGAAATGTTGACAGGAGGAAGTTATGAGTCCCAGTTTATCCCCCATCTCTTTGTTCACAACTGGAGCTTAGCTGTTGAAGTTCATTATTATGTTTTGTGGGGCTTGGCAGTTTGGTTCTTGGCCAAGCGAGCAAAAACAAGTGGACAACTACGAGGAATGATTTTCCTACTTTCTTCAGCGACCTTTATGGTTAGCTTCCTTTCTATGTTTATTGGTAGCTTTATCGTTAGCTCCTACTCAACACTCTACTTCTCAACTTTGACTCATGTTTATCCATTCTTCTTAGGAAGTGTGCTTGCGACCTTGGTAGGTGTTCGTCATGTAACGCCTCTTCTCAAACGTTTGAATAGAATCTTGGATTTGAGACAAACCTTACTAGTCTTTGGGGCGGGTCTAGGAGTCTTGCTCTTATTGACCTTCTTTGTAAAATTTAATTATCTTTTTGCTTATTTATTTGGTTTCTTGTTGGCAAGCTTAGCTGCGCTTCTGATGATTGTTGCAGCACGACTGTTGCACGAGAAAACTCCGACAATCGAAGAACCAAAGGTTATCGGTTTTTTAGCAGACACTAGCTATGCCGTCTATCTTTTCCACTGGCCGTTTTATATTATTTTCTCTCAATTGGTGGGAAATATACCGGCAGTGATTCTAACGACCATCTTTTCTTATCTTTTTGCTACCCTTTCTTTCTATGTGATCGAACCTTTCATTGCAGGGAAATCCAGCAAACTCTTGCGGATGGCAGAAGAAATTCCTAACATCAAACCAATCTTTGCTGGTAGTGTTGGAGTTCTTAGTTTGATTACCTTGGTTGTGATTCTGATAGCTCCACAAGTAGGTGCTTTTGAAACGGATTTGATGCTTACTGGCCTTAATCAAGCTCAAACTAATATCACTCGAACAAAAACTATGGCAGAACAAGCAGAAGCAAGTCGCTACAACATAGCTGATGGTGTATCTATCATTGGAGATTCTGTAACCTTACGTGCTTCAGCTGGACTGAAAGAGCTCTTACCAGACGCTCAGATTGATGGCCAGATCAGTCGAAATACTAAACAAGCAAATGCATTGATGCTGAATTACAGTCAGAATAAAGCCTTGCCTAAAATTGTAGTCATCGCGACTGGTGTCAATAACCCTGAAAATTATAAGGAAGATCTTGATCTACTGATAACAAATCTACCTAAGGGACATCAGCTTGTTCTTGTAACTCCATATGAGGGTGACACAACACAGGAAACACAACCTTACGTAGAACAGTATGCAAGCTATGCGCGTGAATTGGCACAAAAATATCCATATATTGCACTTGCAGATTGGAATCAAGTAGCCAAAGATCATCCAGATATTTGGAAAGGGACAGACCAAGTTCACTTTGGTAGTGATACTACTAAGCAGGATGAAGGTGCTAAACTATATGCAGAAACGATTAACGCAGCTGTTAAATCTCTTGCAGATAAACCTGTCAAATCAAAATAATCAATGAAAAGTAGAGATTCTATCTCTACTTTTTTGCTTTAAACAGGATTGGGAAAAACTTGCCAAATTGTCAGAATTATGAGAAAATAGGAACAGTCAAAAAATGGAGGGAATACAATGAGAGAAGACATCAAGATTAATGACCGTGCTCTAGCATTGGAAGACCAAATCATTGAAGTACTCGAAAAAGTTTATGATACAGATGTAGAGCTAGATGTATACAATCTTGGATTGATTTATGAGATTCATTTAGATGAGGCTGGTCTTTGTACAGTTGTCATGACCTTCACTGATACTGCCTGTGATTGTGCAGAAAGTTTGCCGATTGAGATCGTAGCAGGTTTAAAACAAATTGATGGCATTGAAGATGTCAAGGTTGAAGTTACTTGGTCTCCAGCCTGGAAGATTACACGTATTAGTCGTTATGGACGTATAGCTCTGGGATTGCCTCCACGATAGTTATCTATTTTGAAATTACAAAAAAAGCAAGCCATTTAGGCTTGCTTTTGATTTGCTTATTTTTTACCAGACTGTTCCATATTCCAGAAGTCTGTAACAGCACCACGTGATGCAGAAGATACAGTATGGGCGTACTTACCGAGGACACCACGGCTATAGAGTGGTGGCAAGGTTGTTTCTGCCTTACGTTTTTCAAGTTCTTCATCAGATACAGCCATGGAAATTTCTTTTGTATCTTGGTCAACGGTGACGATATCGCCAGTGCGGAGGTAGGCAATTGGTCCACCATCCTGAGCTTCAGGTGCGATATGTCCAACAACCAGACCATAAGTACCACCAGAGAAGCGTCCATCTGTCAAGAGGGCAACCTTGTCTCCTTGACCTTTACCAACAATCATTGATGAAAGTGACAGCATCTCAGGCATACCAGGACCACCCTTAGGTCCAACGAAACGAACAACGACAACGTCGCCATCAACGATTTCATCAGACAAGACAGCTTGGATAGCATCTTCTTCAGAATCAAATACCTTGGCTGGACCAACGTGACGACGAACTTTCACACCAGATACCTTGGCAACGGCACCATCAGGAGCAAGATTACCGTTCAAGATGATCAATGGACCGTCCGCACGTTTAGGATTTTCAAGTGGCATAATGACTTTTTGACCTGGTGTCAGGTCTGCAAAATCAGCCAAGTTTTCAGCAACTGTCTTACCAGTACATGTGATACGGTCTCCGTGAAGGAATCCGTTTGCCAACAAGTACTTCATAACCGCTGGTACACCACCAACTTCGTAGAGGTCTTGGAAGACATACTGACCAGAAGGTTTCAGGTCGGCTAAGTGAGGCACACGCTCTTGGATGGTATTGAAGTCCTCAAGTGACAAGTCAACATTAGCCGCGTGGGCAATGGCGAGCAAGTGAAGAGTGGCGTTAGTAGAACCACCTAGAGCCATTGTAACAGTAATGGCATCTTCAAAGGCTTCACGAGTCAAGATATCTGAAGGTTTGATTCCCAATTCAAGCATTTTGACGACAGCGCGTCCAGCTGCTTCGATGTCTTCTTTCTTATCAGCAGATTCTGCCGGGTGAGAAGAAGAACCTGGCAAGCTCATACCCAAAACTTCGATAGCAGTAGCCATGGTGTTAGCAGTATACATACCACCGCAACCACCAGGGCCAGGGCAGGCATTACATTCGAGACGTTTGACGTCTTCAGCCGTCATGTCACCATGGTTCCACTTACCGATACCTTCAAATACAGAAACCAAGTCGATGTCTTTACCATCCAGTTTTCCAGGGGCGATAGTACCACCGTAGGCGAAAATAGCTGGGATATCCATATTGGCAATGGCAATCATAGAACCAGGCATGTTCTTGTCACAGCCACCGATAGCCACAAAGGCATCCACGTTGTGACCACCCATAGCAGCTTCGATAGAGTCCGCAATGATATCACGAGATGTCAAAGAGAAGCGCATACCAGGCGTTCCCATGGCAATTCCATCTGCTACCGTAATGGTTCCAAATTGAACCGGCCAAGCACCAGCTGATTTGACACCTTCTTTTGCAAGCTTACCAAAGTCATGCAAGTGAATGTTACATGGAGTGTTTTCTGCCCAGGTTGAAATGACCCCTACAATCGGTGTTTCAAAGTCTTTATCTGTCATTCCGGTTGCTCGCATCATGGCACGGTTTGGTGATTTTACCATGCTATCATAGATACTGCTGCGGTGACGTTTATCTAATTCTGTCATTCAAGTCCCTCCCATTTCAGTTT
>ERZ773066.1593-NODE-1593-length-11496-cov-3.872127_pt1 | contig 11496 bp, 10 predicted proteins | sample MGYA00580573_ERZ773066 | MGnify/ENA primary metagenome ERZ773066 (study PRJEB29015, sample SAMEA2738128) | human oral metagenome | biome: human oral; feature: human-associated habitat; material: saliva | place: China | collected 2203 ... | reverse complement strand
ATATATTATCACTCATTTTTAAAATTATATCACGAAATAACAGTGATGAAAAATGCTTGATATAATATAATATGATAATAATCATTAGCAGGAAATAAGCTTGCAAAACCCCCAAGACAAAATTTTAATTGGTGAAGCCTACTATTTTGATGTGGTAGGTAGGCAAATTGTTGCTAAAGGATTTGGTCAGTTTGACCCTGCCAATTACCATCTTAAGGCAGAACTTTCGACAACAGCCCCAGGCATATACAATAAGTTATTTATCGTCATAAAAACTCGCTCACAATACGTAACACCTTTTGCATTTTACCGCAAACAGCTTAGCGAAAACTCTATTTACACCCCCGCTTATGATGTTCGCGCCTACCTAAAATGGCCAGTCAACGCCGGCATAGAATCAATTCTTCGAAAATCAACTACAATAAATATTCTCATTAACGCAGAACATACACCTGATACCGTAATCACCAATGTCGACATGAAAAATATTACCAGTACAATTACTAAAAGAGCGGTCACTTCTAGAATATGTTATGCTACCTATAAAAATATTAACCTCATCATATCAGCAACTCATTCGATCCTCCGCACAAATAAATTGACAATCAATACAGACAAATCCCGGCTTCAGCCCTACCTCAATTATACCTTTTCTCACACAAAAGAATTTTTCCAGATAACTGATATCGGTAAAATACTTCTCGCGTTTCAACTATATTGGATCAACCACTTCGATAATACGCATTGTTTTATCCAGTCAGTAGACTTGCACGGAATTGCGACACTACATCTCGCGAACCCCTTTTTAGAAGCTGTATCTCCAACCGAATGTCGCCCCTCAGTAAGTCTACAAGATTCCATGAAACCATTAACTCTTATAAAAATGACCCATTTTTTCATCAACCCAAACCACCAAAAAGCTCTTGGATCTTATAGTAAAATTGGGCTAGCTTTCACGCGAATTATCGATTATCGTTTTCATACAAATTCAAATGTATTTCATATGAATATTGCAAATCTGATTTTTGCCCTTCAAAGTTTTGCAGAAGGAATCGCAGAAAATGAGCTGAAGAAGCAGTATAAAAAGGAAAAAAATGAAACAGTTAAAAGTATTGAAAAAGCTATTCAGTTAATTCAGCTCAGAGGCGATATTAACGATAATGTTAAAAAATTCTACAATAAGCCAACCAACATAGTCTACCATCTTTTAACTCGCCCAACTTTCAACCAGTCTCTTAAGATCGCCTTAGAAAAATTAGGAATAAGCATAGAAAATCATAAAACAATGCTAAAAGTAATACAGAAAGCTCGACAACAAGTTGTGCATAGCGAAGGTTATGACGTTGAATTTCTCTTAAGTATTCTTACTAGCACTGTATCCCAGATAGAGATTGGTGAAAAAGATCCAAAAACTAAATTCGTTCGTATTGACGGCCAACTCGAAAAACTTTATATACTACTACGCGAAATGATAATAAGATATTTTGATAATTACAGCAACTAGCGAACTTCCAAACTACCATCAACATGCGAGATCAATGGATCAAGTAAAAACTCAATGGCTCGTCGATTTCCAGTTGTTATTTCCACAACGGAATTCATGCCTGGAATCATTTTCAGCTCAATATTTTTCGAGGTTTTTAGGTTATCAAGCTTAACCTTAATCCGATATATTAACCCCAATTTATCGTTAACTATCGCATCTGGGCTAATCGATTGAACCGTCCCACTCAAATAACCATATCGCTGAAACGAATATGCGTCAACTTTTACAACAACTCGTTGGCCAACATTTACAAAACCAATATCCCTACTCTGCAGCGTAGCCTCCACAACAAGCGACTCTTCAAGCGGCGTAATCTCGGCAATTATTTGAGCCGCCGACACCACGCCACCAATGGTATTTGTCTTTAACGACAACACTGTACCATCAACTGGCGCCACAATTGTTGTCTGTTCTAACGCCACCCTAGCTCTTGACAGAGAATTTTCAAGTTCAATAATTTTATTGTCCTGAGAGATTGCAATAGCTGTATTGCTCATCCGAAGTTCATTTAAGCTCATTGCGGCTTGATTTTTTGCATTGTCTATTGCAGACTCCACCTGGGCCATCTGCTGCTTTTGTGAAGATAACGACGATTCAAGAGAAGAAATCTTCTGTCTTACAGAATTAAGATCACTACGAAGCTGCATTTGCTGTAATGGTGTTCCATGCTCCATTAGTTTATTGATCTGCTGCTCTTTAGCTTTATCCTTAGTCAACATATCATTAAGATCCTTGCCTACACTATCCAATTGGGAAAGTTGCTTCTGAAGATTTGTTAAATTTGTTGAGGAGAGAAGCTTCCTGAATTCCAATATATCATTTTGCGCATGCATTTTTTCAATCAAACTTTGCTTCGTTTCCTCTGTTAAACCTGACTTATTGATATCATCCATGACAATTGAAGACGAGACTCCTTTTGCGATAGATCTCTCAATTTTAGCAATAGCTAAAGTCTTCTCCACCGATTCAACATTCTGCTGGGCGACTTTTTTATCTAACTCAACCACAATATCACCTTTTTTAATGCGCTGACCTTCACGCACTTTTATATCAACAACTGTTCCCGACGCTGACGATTGTAAAATTTTTGTACCGCTTTCCGATGCTAATTTCCCTTGACCTGAAACAACCACGTCCAACTTTCCAAAATACAACCAAGCTCCAGCAGTCATCAATAATAAAACTGTCATCCAAATAACAATATGTCCGAGCGGAGAGGTTGGTGTTTCAATAATCTCTTGAGCGGCTGGCAAAAATTCATATTGCAAGCGCCGATCTCGATATCGCCAATACGCTGACAACTTAGACATCTTCACCTCCCATTTGCTGGTTATGTAAATAAGCATACAAGCCATTCTTTTTTAGCAATACCCGAGGTGTTCCGTACTCCACTAATTGCCCTTTATCAATTGCCATAATTTTATCAACTGATTTCAATGTTGATAACCGATGTGCGATTATAATAACAGTCCGTCCGGCAACAATTTGTTTCAAGTTTTTCTGAATGATATTTTCTGATTCGTAATCAAGCGCGGAAGTTGCCTCATCAAAAATCAATATCTTTGGATCATGGAGTAGTGCTCTTGCGATTGCTATGCGCTGTTTTTGCCCGCCAGACAGACCCTCACCACGCTCACCAACTTGCGTATCATAACCTTCTGGTAGCTCTAATATAAAATCATGTGCTCCCGCAATTTTTGCAACACGAACAATTTCTTCCATGCTCGCCGAAGGCTTGTGTATACAAATGTTTTCACGAATGCTAGCATTAAACAGAAAATTCTCCTGTAGAACAACACCAATTTGCCTCCTCAGCCAAGATGGATCAGTTGTCGCAATATCAACCCCGTCAATGAGAATTTTTCCTGATTCTGGAATATACAATCTTTGCAATAGTTTTGATATTGTACTCTTTCCAGATCCACTTCGCCCAACTACGCCCACAACTGTCCCCGGATGAATACCAAAAGACACATTACGAATCACCTCTGACCCATCTGGTGTGTATCGAAAATAGACCTTATCAAAACGAATGTCGCCTTTTATACTTGGTAGGCGAGATTTAGTTGGATCAAGGGTTGGTTCGGTTTTGTTATTAAAAATATCGCCCAATCGCTTAATCGATATCCCTGCTTGCTGAAAATCCTGCCAAGATTGCACCAGCCGCAGTACTGGCCCACTCACTCGACCCGACAACATCCGAAACGCAATAAGAGCACCGATAGTCAAGCTGCCAGACATTACCATATGCGCACCAAACCATAAAATAGCAATATCAGAAATCTTCTGAATAAACTGACCGATTATACCGGCATTATTTGATAAAATTGATGTCTTATAACCAGCTCGAACATAACTAGCAAGTCGCCCCTCCCACTTCTTTTGCAGTTCCGGCTCTAATGCAAAAGACTTAATGGTTTGAGCTCCATTGATTGACTCCACCAGATATGATTGTGCTTCGGCGCCAGCATTAAATCGCTCGTCCAACCGATATCTAAATAGAGGCGTCACAATAGCAGATAGTATTACGAACACCGGCAAGCTAGCTAGAACAACCCAGGTCAACGTCGTACTATACCATATCATTATGACGATATATACAAATATAAAGCACAGATCAATAACCGTTGTCATTGGCGTGCCCGTCAGAAAAGTGCGAACTTTCTCTAGCTCCATAACCCGAGCAGTCGTGTCGCCAACGCGCCGAGTCTCAAAGTATCGTAGCGGCAATGCAAATAGATGACGAAACAGCCGCGAACTTAAAATCACATCAATTCGACTTGTGGTGTGAATAAAAATATAACTTCGCGCAATGCCAAGCATCATCTCAAATAACGCAACAACAATCAGTCCAAATACAATCACGTCTAGTGTCGATACGCTATGGTGTGCTAGCGCCTTATCAATCACAACTTGCGTGAGAATCGGCGCAAGTAACCCTATAATCTGTAAAATAAACGCCGCCAGCAGCACTTCTAATAATGGCCTCCTGTATTTTATGATCGTCGGAATAAACCATTTGATATCAAACTTACGCTCGACATCCTTCCAAAACCGTTGCGCAAATAACAATACTCGACCAGTCCATTCTTTTTCAAACGCCGCTCTTTCGATAATTTGAGGTGGCGAACCGTCAGGCATAAGTATAAGTAGTTTACCGTTGTCAATGCGCGCCAAAACAGCAAACTTATCTTTCTTCATACCAACAATCACTGGCATTGGTAATTTTTCCAGCTGCTTATATTTCACCGTAGATATCTTAGCCTTTAACTTCAGAGTTCGGGCGGCACGAAGCATATCAACCTCATTCATAATACCCTCCTCCAATGCCAGGGCGTGCTTCAGCTGCTCAGGATCAGCTGCAATACCATGAAATTGCGCAATCGTAATAAAGCAGTACAAGCCTGGGTCTATTGAGTTTGATTTTTGTGACTTCTCCGACATATACGCAATCCAAGCCCACCAGATTTTATCAAAAGTGTAGCAGAAATTTTACAAAGACCAAAGCTTAAGCGGTTGGAGCTGTCCAGTATTGCGTAACTATAGATTCTACTTGAGACGGCTGGCTAGACAATGCCTGCTGCCAGGTCATTCCCGTATCCTTCTGGAAAGTAGACATTGCTTGAATCAAACTCTCGATCTGTGTATGTGTGATAAATTTACCATCTTCAGATGTAAACGTTTCAATCTTATAATTATCTCCTCGATACCATGAGTCAATTACCACTGAATCCAGAGATCCCGGCATATATACCACTAAATCGTCACTGCGCCGCTCAAAAATAACATCCTGTAACTTATGTTTCAACCGAACTTCATCAGCAAGGCCGTTCATGTCATAAATCCTGTCTACTCCATCTCCCTTGTTGAAGATGTAGAGGTCGTCGCCCTTGCCACCATAGAGTGCGTCATTACCAGTGCCACCAATGAGAGTGTCGTTACCAGAATCGCCACGGAGGGTGTCGCTGCCGGCATCGCCATAGAGAAGGTCGTCAGCAATACCGCCGTGTAAGGTGTCATTGCCATCAAGGCCGTGGTATTCAACAGCGCCATCGTCGTAAGCAACAAGTGTGTCGTTCTCATCACTGCCAGTACGGTTATGTAGCATCTGGTAGATGGTATCCTGTGTCCATATGGTGCCATCAGCAAAAGCAATTCTTTCTACTGCTTGTCCTGACGCATCTTTTTGACTTACACCAAACACGTTTCCATCGCTGTAACCTAATTGCCTTGCAATAGTTACCTTGTCGTTGGTTCCCTTAATGGAAAGTTCAAGATTGTAGTTAGTGGTGTAACCGCTGCCAGCTACAGCGCGTTTTACGAGGATATCCTCTGGGCTAATGCCTTCACCAAATTGAAGGGTATCGACGCCATCGGTCTCTTCAATATAGTCTACTCCATCTCCCTTGTTGAAGATGTAGAGGTCGTCGCCCTTGCCACCATAGAGTGCGTCATTACCAGTGCCACCAATGAGAGTGTCGTTACCAGAATCGCCACGGAGGGTGTCGCTGCCGGCATCGCCATCTATTAACGTATACTGACTACCCACACTGAGAGAATCTCCACTAGCCGTTCCGCGTAAAACCTGTTCACCAGCAAAGTCGATGATACGACCATATTCCGCCGATTTACCAGCATAATAACTTCTCAAAACAATAAACTCTTCACTGCTCTTCAGTCCGTAATATTTCATTGCCCGCACAAACTCGCTCAGCAAATCAACACCAGCAACAGAGTCTCGAGAGATAGCATCATCTATTATCTGTTTGGCTTTCTCGAATGAAACCTCATCATTGTCATCAGTCACACTATTCACTATATCTTTCAACTGCGCTTGAGAAACCAATGATACATACACAACCTCAAACAACTTAGTGTACGAAGATTTTAGCAAGGGCGCCGAGTTGACGTTTGGCGACCCTTGAAATTCTGCACCAAAAAATTTCTCCAATACAGCCAATTTTCGGGCATCAAACGCATCGCCGCGGCTTTTCGGATCAACGGAACCCACTCCCGCCCAACGCGCCAAAATATCCTCAGCTAACGCCTCGCGTTTTGCAACATCTTTTTCTGCAATAAATTGATTGACCAAACCGCGTAAAGAACCGGATTTATCCTGCATTATCGCCTTATGCAATGAACCGACATTGCCCGCTCCTTGTACATTTGGAAGCAGCGCAACATCATCGGAAATCTCTACCTGCGACGAATCCACCGAATACACCGGATTACGATTCAGCAGATATTCTCCAGTCATCCGAGTGCTGCCATCCGCCAAAGTAAACGTTCCTGTTCGCACTTGGATGTTATTAGCGCCGTCGGTCACGCCAGTGTTGTTATACGACAAGCCAATAGACACAATCCCCAAATCAACCAACTGTTTTAATTCGCCAGCGGAAGCAATACCGTCGCCGTCAGAATCTTGCCAAATCCGCAGCAGTGTATATATCGCATCATTGCTATCAATTTTGCCATCCTTATTGTCGTCATACTCTGCCAAGGCAGCGAAACCGCTTGATGCCAACGTTTTGCTATCTTTCATTAACGTACGGTCGCCGAACAACTCATTGCCGCTATTAATTATCCCGTCGCCGTTTTTATCATGTGCCAGCAAGCCTTCTCTGGCACCAACCCACGAGGTTTTTTCAGCGAAGCCATTATTATCCAAATCAAAGAAAGCGTTTGACTCCTCAAGTGAAACTGTCGTTATTCCGTCGCCATCCAAATCAAACACCAGCGGATCAATACGGCGGTTTTGCTCGGCTTGGGCTTTCTGAAAAATAACCTCAATATCTTTATACTCTCCACTCGAGAACATCCTTTCAAACTCTTTCAGCACGTAGTTCGCATAGCCAATTTGAGCATCTGTATAGCTGTGTCTAAATTTACCGTACTCTTTTGCTGGAGGATTACCGGGCATCTCTTCATATCTACCGGACCTATGTTCTTCCCATTTATAGAAAGGCAATTTATTGGTCAGTAATGATTCCTTATAATTACCTTCTCTTTTAGCTACCTCAATAACTTTGATAGCTCCAAGAAGCTTCTCGATCTTGTTCTCGTCGAGCTTAGCTAAGCCAGCTACATTCTCCTCTACGGTATCTGTTATATCACCCGTTGTCCTGTCTATTAGAGTGTCAAGCATATGATACCTTGCAACACCTGAGCCGCCTCCGCCGCCAAAGAACCCTGCGTATGCCAACATAGTGCTCCTATATTCATCTCCGTCTTTTAAGCTCTTTTGAATGTTCTCTATTTTAGCAAGATAATCGACATTGCGATTCTTGCCCGTAAGGCTATAGACCTTATACATCAGCATAGTTGTTAACGCCTTGACGTTCACCGATTGAGCTCGCACTCCACTTAATGCATCAACGTGATAAACTTGCCTGCCTAGTCTCATGCCGTAATTACCGGTAAGATCTCCAGAATTAATATGATTCGTTGAATTATACTTATATCCATTATTCCATATCTCAATGTCCCAAGTGTTTTGACCTATACCAACACCGTTAAAGGTTACTGACTTTGCCCCTATATCGCCACTTTCCATATCAGAAGTTACGTATGTCATATACTGAGCCAACCCGCCGCCTAGCGAGTGTCCAATAAAGCTAACATTGCTATTCTGGTTGAGAGCCTTGAACATAGCATCTTCAGTCTCGTAACATACTGGACCGTGTTCATTTAAAGTGTTAAACACAAAGTCTTTTGCTTGTTGGAATTGGCGAATGAATACCTGTGGAACGAAAGACGCTATTTGTATGTCCGTGCCCCAATCTTCTATATTATTAGTACCACGAAAGGCAAATACTATCTCACCTGTTTCGGGATTTTGAAAAGCAGTACAAGAAAAGGGGATAGAGCGAGTAACAACTTCCTTTCGTTTATACCCGCGATAATTTACAACTTTTACTTCACTGACGCTAGACGGGGATTGGGCTATAAGTTTCCAGGAGCGAAGTGGATTAGAAGGATCTTGGAGGGCGGAGAGTTCAGGGCTATTAATATCTTTTTCTGAAATGACTTTATCTCCTATGAGCTGGGCTATGTTTTTCCCTATTGCTAATTTATCAAAATCTAAATATGCTACAGCACTTAAATTCAGATAGTCTAACGTACTCAACGACATTTTCTACTCCCCTGTTTTATTGATGCAATTGTCTAAGCTATTTTCAGACCCTAAGTCTTTTTTGTCTAAGAATATTGTACATCTTCCGGTTGAACGATTTTTACTATTGGTATCTATTTTTATGCTGTAAATACCCTCTTCTCTCAATTTCTCTACAATTTTAAATATGTAAGAAGTCTTTTGGCTGTCGTTTGGGGCGTCTATTATTAATCTATAAAGGAAGCCTTCGTCTTTAGTTTTGTTTTCTTCATACTTAGATTGTTTATTGACAGAATCTACTAAACTACCAGATAGAATAACTTCTGCCCGTGCACTATCCGCTTTATAGCCATTGCCGCTACTGGCATTAACTTCTTTTACTATAGCTTCTAGTTCCTTGCTGGCTTGGACTGACCAGATGGCAGCGATGTATTGGTCGCTACAGTCAGAGGGATTTAAATAGCTGCAATCGATGTCAAATTTTAGTTTTGGGTTTGACACTAGGTATGCTTGCGACATCCATATACCGTTGACCCCAAAACCTCCGTGTTTATGCTCGGGTCTTTTGATCTTAAAGTCTTCTTTATATTTATTTTTCAGATACTCAGACATCCCATTCTGAGCATTAGATATTTTATTTTCATTTTTGACATGTAAGACAATCGCTATAACAACAATCAATATAACCAGACTACAGAAGACCATCAATAATTTATCCACCTTACATCTCTTCGTCTTATTGACTTTTTTTACCATCGCCCCCTCCGGTTATTTGCTAGATGATACTATTTTAACTTAAGCATAACTTATATGCAAAGAAATACTACTACACAACTTTCTATTAACACTAGAAGGGATTGGGCTATAAGTTTCCAGGAGCGAAGTGGATTAGAAGAATTTTGGAGGGCAGAGAGTTCAGGATTATTGATATTGAAATCTTTGCGTGATTTCTTTTTCTGCTCATCTCTAATAATCTCGTCCAGAGTTAATCCAGCATCAGATTCTTTAAAGTCAACATAAGCTAATGCTGACAAACTTAAGTACTCAATGGTTTTTACCATCTATCGCCCTCCTCTACTGGCATATTTTTTGACGTATCAATACAACCTTTTATCTCATTAATTGATGACAACTTATCTCTATTACAATATTCTCTTGAAATAAGCTTGCCATTCTTCGATAAGTATATATTTACAGATATATCTTTAGAGCTCACTCCCACGTTTTTCGCATGCTCTATCATCTCGTGTATACCACTAGCAAAACGACTCTCGTCTTTAATGTCACCATCATACTTAAAATCTAATCCATAAGCTAAATTGCCACGCTGCCCGACTTTATTTTCAGCCAAAAACACCTCCTCAAAAGTTGGCTTTTTCAGAGTGAAGGTACGCTCTATGTCTGAATCTATTACACCTAGTCTAACTTTAACATCAACGGGCATGTCTTTAAATATTTCTCTGACTTTGGGCTGAATTTTGGCAGTTTGTTCTTTTTGCCAAGTTCTTACTACATAGTCGTCGCTGTACTTCGTCTGGTTATCCCCCCGAGAAATATGCACCTTTATGCTTTTATCTGATTCAGGATAAGCATCAGCAGACCATACACAAGAAATACCAAAAGCACCGCCATTGCAACTAGGTTTTTCTACTTCAAAATCTTGGTCATATTTGTTTTTTAGATAGCTAGTCATATTAGCTTGTTCAGTCGTATCGCTAACAGAACGTTTATTAATTTCTCTATCTACTATAATCCCGCCTACGATATACACTACCGTCATCATCACAACTATCGACGCAACTATCGACGACAGAATATTTAAAATAACTTGCCAGGCTTTTTTATTATTTATACGTGATTTGTTAGTCCTTTTGTTTTTACTCTTCGCCATACAATATAGCCCCCTATTACTTAATTATTTATCATTTTACCTTAAGAATAAGCACGATGCAACGGACTGATAATTCTATAATTTATTTCTACACTAAACTTTTACCTCGCTGACACTAGACGGGGATTGGGCTATAAGTTTCCAGGAGCGAAGAGGACTAGAAGAGCTTTTGAGAGCGGAGAGTCCGGAATTGGAATTGTCTCTTTATTTAGGGCACCAGTTAACGTATCAACGAGAGTAAATAATCCTACAACAAACGTCATAGATACGACGAATGCCCATGATAATTTTTTAGATTTTTTATTATCATCGGCTTTAGACATATTGCACCCCTAGAACTAGTTAAATGCACTTGTTTTAACCGAAGAATAAACACAATACAATAAGATTAGTTTGGCAAATCTCGTCCTGGTCTGCTAATAATTTAATTATGTGTATTGTTCAGTTTAAGCATTATAAGAAATACATAGTCATCAAAGACAAACGAACTATTTCAAATCTAAATCAAAAAATCGCCCAGAAAGACGATGATTTTAATTTTTGCCTTGAAATGGCGACCTTACAAATATTAAATATGGAACTCCTTTTTCGCGATTTGTTTGCATTGCATGATCGTTTCAAGGAGCTGGGTATGGTCATTAAAAATGGCGAGGTGCATTTGCCGGATTTGGAGGAGCGCGATGTTTAATTTGCGAAGATCATATTCAAAATTCTATGACCAAAGCACTTTTGACGACCAGTTTATGCGTGACTTACAAAAGGCCCGAAAAAGTGCTATCATCGAAAGTCTGTTTCTCAGAACTGTCCGAGTCGAAAAATTTATTCCAATACTTCACCGGCTCAAAAAGCGCGGCGTGACAATATTACTTAACACCAAACCACTTGAAGAACACGACGAAATATACAGACTATAAGTCCAAAACTCTGAGTTTACTACAATCAGTAGGC
>ERZ773066.1592-NODE-1592-length-11499-cov-5.486893_pt1 | contig 11499 bp, 8 predicted proteins | sample MGYA00580573_ERZ773066 | MGnify/ENA primary metagenome ERZ773066 (study PRJEB29015, sample SAMEA2738128) | human oral metagenome | biome: human oral; feature: human-associated habitat; material: saliva | place: China | collected 2203 ... | reverse complement strand
TGTTGTCCCGCCGAACAAGCGCCCCATGTCGATGGTGTTCCAGTCCTACGCTCTTTTCCCGCACCTGAGCGTGCGCGAAAACGTTGCCTATGGCTTGCGTCTGCGCAAGAAGAGTGCAGAGGAAATCAAGGAAGAAGTCGACATTGCTCTTGCTGCGATGAACCTGACTGCGATGGCCGATCGTGCGCCGTCTCAGCTCTCGGGTGGTCAGCAGCAGCGTGTGGCACTGGCACGCGCGATGGTTGTGCGCCCCAAGGTTTTGCTCTTCGATGAGCCCTTGTCGAACCTGGATGCGAAGCTGCGCGTCAAGATGCGCGTGGAGATCCGCCGGATGCAAAAGCGTCTGGGTATCTCTTCCGTTTACGTCACTCACGATCAGTCTGAAGCTATGGCGATGTCGGACCGGATTGTCGTCATGAACTCCGGTCGCATTGAGCAGGTTGATACTCCCGAAGAGATTTACCTGCACCCCGCCAGCGTTTTCGTTGCGGACTTCGTGGGACGCGCGAACTTCGTGCCCGCGCAGGCTCAGGAAGTTAGCGAAGATGGCATGGTCGAGATCGAGGCCTTGGGTCAGAAGATCCGCGTTCACTCCTCTGAGGGCGCGAAGGAAGCCGTGCGCGAGGGCAAGGAAACCGTGGTCTTGGTTCGCCCCGAGTCCATGAGGATCCAGCCCACCGACGAGAAGCCTGCAACACTGACGGGTTCTTTGGGTCAGGTCGTTACCTCGATCTTCTACGGCGAAACGGTCGAATACGAAATCGAGACCGAGTTCGGTTCGCTCGTCTGTGTCGTTTCTGATCCGCGTGCCGAGGACCTCCTTGAAGAAGGTCAATACGTTCGCCTGGGTATCGAGGCCGAGAAGGCGTGGCTCTTGCCTTCGGGGCAGCTCGCATCGGCGTAACTGTTGTATGGGTCTTGAGTGAGTGATCAAGGCCGCCGGCCGGGGCCGGGAGAGGGGAGTGATTATCCCTCTCCCGGCCCCGACCTCGTCAATAGGCAAATGAATCCGCTACTCTGGTGACGTGGCCATTGAGTTTTCTGAAGAGATCCAGTCCTTGCGCACAACCATGGAGAATATCTCCGCAGTTGTGCAGCCCGAGCGTCTTCGCGCGCAGATCGAGGAGTTGTCGCAGCAGGCGGCTGCTCCGGACCTGTGGGATGACCCCTCGCACGCTCAGGAAGTAACCTCGCAGCTGTCTCACCGTCAGAGCGAGCTCGATCGCGTGCTGGCCATGGAAGAACGCATTGATGACCTCGAGGCCATTGTCGATATGGCGCGCGAAACTGCGGAAAGCGATCCCTCGGAGGCTGAAGATATTTTCGCCGAGGCCGAAGCTGATTTGGGTGCTCTCAAGGACGACATGTCTGCTCTTGAGATCCGTACCCTTCTTGATGGTGAATACGACGAGCGCAACGCGGTTATTACTATTCGAAGCGGTGCCGGCGGCGTGGATGCTGCTGATTTTGCTGAGATCCTCTTGCGCATGTACCTGCGTTGGGCCGAGCGTCATGGTTATCCGACGAAGGTCATGGATACGTCCTACGCGGAAGAAGCTGGCCTGAAGTCGGCAACTTTCGAGGTTCAGGCGCCCTACGCCTATGGCACTCTTTCGGTCGAGGCCGGTACCCACCGCCTCGTGCGTATCAGCCCCTTCGATAACCAGGGACGCCGCCAGACTTCTTTCGCGGCCGTTGAGGTTATTCCCCTGATCGAGTCAACAGACCACATTGAGATTCCCGAATCCGAACTCAAGGTTGATGTCTTCCGTTCCTCGGGTCCCGGTGGGCAGTCCGTGAATACGACGGACTCTGCGGTTCGTATGACTCACATTCCCACGGGCATCGTTGTTTCGATGCAAGATGAGAAGTCCCAGATCCAAAACCGTGCGGCTGCCCTGCGAGTTCTGCAGTCTCGCCTCTTGGTTCTTCGCCATGAAGAAGAACAGGCCAAGAAGAAGGAACTTGCTGGGGACGTGAAGGCCTCGTGGGGCGATCAGATGCGCTCGTATGTTCTTCAGCCCTACCAGATGGTGAAGGACCTGCGAACCGAGTACGAGTCGGGGAATCCGCAAAACGTTTTCGATGGCGACATCGATGGCTTTATCAATGCGGGAATCCGTTGGCGTAAGAACCAGCAGAACGCTGAGTAAAGTGAAAAGCCCGGGCGAAGGCCCGGGCTTTTGCGCGTGTCGCCGGTGCAGCGAGCCGCTGAATGCATAGGGTAAAAGGGACCATAACCCCGATCAGAGACGGCTCATGATTCGATTTGATCACGTGACCATGGTGTATCAGCCTGGTGCACGTCCGGCATTAGACGATGTTTCCCTCGAAGTGAAGCGCGGAGAGTTCGTCTTCCTCGTAGGTAAATCCGGCTCAGGTAAGTCCACGTTCCTGCAGCTCACCATGCGGGAGATTCGCGCGACTTCGGGAACCGTGTGGGTTCTCGGCCACGACGTAGGCAAGCTTTCTCGCTGGTCGGTTCCAAAACTCCGTCGCCAGGTGGGAACCGTCTTCCAGGATTTCCGCCTGCTGCCCTCGAAGAGCGTTTACGAAAACGTTGCGCTGGCTATGCAAGTGATCGGTAAGCCTCGTCACGCGATTGAGACCCAGGTTCCCGAGGTGCTGGAACTGGTGGGTCTTGCTGGCAAGGAAAAGCGCTTGCCCCACGAGCTCTCCGGCGGCGAAGAACAGCGCGTTGCTATCGCCAGAGCGATGGTGAACCGCCCCGAATTGCTGTTGGCCGATGAGCCGACTGGAAACTTGGACCCGGATACGTCCTTGGGAATTATGCGTCTTTTGGACCGTATTAACCGCAATGGGACGACGGTCGTTATGGCTACTCACGATGCAGCAATCGTGAATCAGATGCGTATGCGCGTGATCGAATTGCACGATGGAACAGTTGCGCGTGATCAGGACAGCGGCGTGTATGGGGCGGTGAAGTAATGAAGTTACGTTTTATTCTTTCCGAGGTTGGTAAGGGTCTGTCGCGCAACCGTGCGATGTCCGTTGCCGTTGTTATCGTGACCTTCGTGTCCCTTCTTTTCGTTGGTATTGCTGGGCTTTCTCAGATGCAGGTTTCGCGTATGAAGAGCCAGTGGTACGACAAGATCGAAGTGTCGGTCTACATGTGCGCCACCAATGATCAGACGCCGAGCTGCAATAACGAAGAAGCAACCGAGGCTCAGATTGGAGCTGTTCGCGACAAGCTTGCCTCTGCTGAGCTTGCTCCCTATGTGAAGGAAGTTTTCGAGGAATCGAAGGCGGAAGCCTATAAGAACTTCATTCAGATTTACGGGAATTCTTCGCTGGGACAGTGGACGACCGAAGACATGATGCAAGTCTCCTTCCGCGTCAAGCTGGTCAATCCCGAGCAATTCAGCATTATTCGCGACGAACTCACGGGATCTCCCGGTGTATCCGTGGTGAAGGACCAGCGCGAGATCGTTGAGCCCTTGTTCCAGGTTCTTGGCAAGGCCCGAGGCCTGTCGCTGGGCTTGGCGGGCGTCATGATCATCGCCGCGGTCTTGCTCATTACGACCACTATTCGCCTGTCCGCAATGAGTCGTGAACGTGAAACCTCCATCATGCGTCTGGTGGGTGCGTCGAACTTGTTCATCCAGGCTCCCTTCATGATTGAGGGTGCGATCGCCGCTGTGGTGGGCGCGCTCCTTGCTGTTGGAACGCTCTTTGTGGGCGTGCACGTTCTGGTCAACCAGTGGCTTGCACAGGCCTTCCGCTGGACGAACTTTATCGGCATGCGTGAGGTTTGGATCATGTCTCCGATCCTCATCATCGCGGCTGTTCTCCTGGCGCTGTCCGCCTCTGCTTTCTCCTTAGCGAAGTACACAAAGATCTGATCCTATGAAGCTCCCACGTTTTCACGGTCTGTCCAAGCGAATGACCAGTGCTGCGGCACTGCTCATTGTCCTTGCCCCCATCAGCTTTGCGCCCCCGGCCTTGGCTGATGAGGACCGTGATCGCGTAGCCGAGGCGCAGCGTCAGTCCGCGCAACACGTTCAAGAACTGCGCAACAACCTTGAGGGCTTAGATTCGTCTCTTGCCCAGGTCTATGTGGATCTTGAAACTGCGAACGCACAAATTCCCGTCGCTCAGGCTGAACTCGATACGGCGAATGAACGATATGAGGGGGCAAAGCGGGAACACGATGTTGCCCAGGCACAATTGGATGCCGCTCAAGCGGAAGCGAACCGTCTGAGTGACGAAATGACAAAGGCACGCAAGCAACAGGAGGCTGCGGAAAAAGCAGTAGGCTCACTTGCGCGCGAGATGTATCAGTCGGGGGGAACCAGTTCTCCCTTGCTCATTGCTTTGTCCTCTTCTGGGACCGAAGAGATTGCTGATCGCGCAGCCGCGGCTGACGCTCTCACTCGCGCCCAGGACAGCGCCTTGAGTCAAGCACAAGGGGTTCAGGCTTCCGCTCGCAATCAGCAAAGCCGGCAGAGCGCTGTAACCGCGCGTATCTCTGCGCTTGAGGAAAAAGCGCGCAAGGCCTCGGAAGAAGCAGAAAGCGCAAAGAACACTGCGGAAACGAAGCTTCGCGAGCTCGACGAACTGAAGAAGACCTCGGAAGAAAAGCGCGCCCAGTGGGATGCACAGAAAGCCCAGGCTGAAGAACAGCTCGGCCAATGGCAGCGTGAATACCAGGAGGCAACTTCGAAGCTCGCTGCGATTGATGAAGAAAATCGCCGCCAGAATCGGCGCTACACTTCGTCCTCGAACTTCTCCAGCCCGCTTCCCGTTCCTTTGGTCGTGACGTCACCATTCGGGTGGCGAGTCCACCCTGTCCTTGGGATCTCTCGTTATCACAATGGAACAGACTTCGCGGCGAACTGCGGTACTGAAATTTATCCGGTTGCCGAAGGTGTTGTCACTGCTGTAACCGTTGAAACGGCTGGCGGAAACGTTGTCTACGTCAACCACGGCATGATGAATGGTGCCTCGATGTCGACCGCCTACGTCCACATGCAATCAACGAATGTTCATGTGGGCCAGCAGGTTGGGCGCGACACTGTTTTGGGTTGGGTTGGAGCGACCGGCTATGCCACTGGCTGCCACCTCCACCTGTCTGTCATGCGCAATGGTGCTGATGTTGAACCTCTTGATTACTTGTAGGACAATAGATCTTCCGTAATCACTGGCCGAGGGAGGTGTTTTATGCCAAAGGAATGGAAAAAGCCAAAGCCTACCGAATCCGAGAGGCGTAAGGCGGCCTCGGACGCGAAGAAGACAATTGCACGCAATAAGAAGGCTCGCCACGACTATCTCATCGAAGATACGTGGGAGGCCGGCATGGTGCTTTCGGGTACCGAAGTGAAAGCCCTGCGTATGGGACGTGCGTCGCTTGTCGATGCGTGGGTAGAGATTAAGAACGGCGAGGCCTGGCTGTACGGGGCGAATATCCCCATGTATGCCCAGGGTTCGTGGACAAACCATGCTCCCACGCGGAAGCGGAAGCTTTTACTGCATAGCAGCGAAATTTCCACTCTTGCCGATAAGTCTTCTGCCAAGGGATACACCATCGTTCCCCTTGAGCTGTACTTCATCGGCGGCCGCGCAAAGGTAGAGATCGCCCTTGCTCGCGGTAAACAAGAGTGGGATAAACGTCAGGCCCTGCGCGAAAAACAGGACCAGCGTGAGGCAGAGCGCGCGATGCGTCGCTATGTCAAACAAGCACGTCGCTGATCGGCGGCGTGTTCACGAGGAAGTGCTGTGTGCCCTCCATGTGGAAGGTACACAGCCTGTTCTGTTTGAGGAGCGTTTATGAGGCCCGTTGTGCGATCGCTCAAGCGGGATATTCGGCGTATGGTGACCGTGCCCGCCGCGTGGATTGTCATCATCGGTCTTCTATTTGTCCCAGCACTGTATGCCTGGTTTAACATCGTCGGCTTTTGGGATCCCTATTCGAGTACCTCGAAGATCCGCGTCGCAGTTGCCAATGAAGACCAAGGGGCGACGAAAGACGCGATCGGTTTTGTCAACGTGGGCACAATGCTGGAATCAAAGCTGCGCGAAAACGATCAACTCGGATGGCATTTCGTTTCAGCAGAGCAGGCAAAGAAAGAAGTTGAACGCGGGGAATCCTATGCCGCTTTCATCATTCCTTCCGATTTCTCCACGCGCCTCACGGGTATTGTTGACGGCACCTATACCAAGCCCGATGTCCAGTACTACGTCAATGAGAAGAACAATGCCGTCGCTCCGAAAATCACCGGAGCAGGCGCGTCTTCCTTAGACCAGCAGATTAACTCGGCTTTCGTCTCGACCGTCGCGCAGACTCTTTCGGAGAAGATCACGGCCACGGGAAAGTCGATCTCTGAAGTTCTCCAAAACGGACGCTCAGACATCAGCGAGAAAGTAAAAGCCGCAAGCGAGCAATTGGGGCAGGCCGAAGAGTCCCTCAACGCAATGGGGGAGAAGCTCGATTCAGCCAAGGATAAGGTCAGCGGTGCGCGACGCTCAATGACGAGCGCCGACTCAGCGTTAAGTGATCTCAACGAGGCCTTGTCCCAAGCAGATCAACTTGTCTCCGATACCCGCTCCAGCATCTCGCAGTTCAGCGCGAATATGTCGACTTCTCTGGACGGGCTTTCGACACACGCCTCCTCAGCAGTCGCCAAAGCCTCAAGCGCTGGTGGAACTCTCAACGGGGGAGTGCAGGGGGCAACGACTTCAATCGGTGGCGTGCTCACCGAAGGGCAAGCCATCAACCAGACCAACGGTGAGATCCTTCGCGATCTACAGGGTCTTGGGATCGCGAATCTGCCCACGGCCTCGCAAGCTTTGCAGGACTTGAGCACGCAAAATGCGCAGGTCGGGCAGACTCTGACGAATCTATCTGCGCTCAATGGGAATCTTTCCTCAACCTCAGCGTCGATCGCTCAGGCGCTCAATTCGCTGGGTTCCGCCAGCCAGTCCTTGAGTGATGCTGCCGCGCAGGCGCGCTCAGGCGTGACGAATCAGCTCCCGGTCATTGCCAACGCCTTGGACCAGATGTCCTCTGCCTCAGCGGAGCTTCGCTCCGCGATCGGCGTTCTCCAAGGGCAACGTGAGCAGATTTCGGGCCTTCTGGACCAGCTCGATACCTTGCTTGATTCAACGAAGACAACGCTTGCGCAGTCTACGGCGAATATTGCCTCTCTCAAGTCCGATCTAGACAGCGCCAAGGGTGATATTCAGGCGATTTCCTCGTCCAATGCACTCCAGTCACTTGCGGGTTCGATGAATCTCAACCCTGAGAAAATCGCAGAATTCATGGCTGCCCCGACATCGATTACAACCCAGACTGTTTTTCCGGTTGCCACATACGGCTCCGCAATGGCACCCCTCTTCACGAACCTTTCTCTGTGGATCGGTGCCTTCGCGCTCGTGATCATTCTCAAGCTTGAGGTCGATGAAGAGGGCGTCGGCTCCATGACCTCGGCGCAAAAGTACATGTCTCGCTGGATGCTCTTGGCTCTATTCGCGATTGGGCAGGCTCTGGTCGTCTCCATCGGCGATCTGGTGATCGGGGTCCAAACGGTCTCGAAACTGGCCTTTGTGGGGACTGCTGTCCTTGTTTCTTTGGTGTTCCTTTCCGTGATCTACATGTTGGCGACCTGCTTCCAACATATCGGTAAGGGCCTGTGTGTCATCATTGTGGTCCTTCAGATCCCCGGAGCGGCCGGCTTGTATCCCATCGAGATGATGCCCTCCTTCTTCCGTTTCCTTCATCCGCTTTTCCCCTTCACTTATGGGATTAACGCGATGCGCGAGGCAGTTGGTGGTTTCTACGGGCAGGCGTACCTGAGAGCGATTGCAGTTTTGGGTATTCACGTGGTTATCGCTTTCGCCGTGGGCTTGTTGGTTCGTCCTTTCTTGGTCAACCTCAATGCGATGGTGAGCCGAGATCTGTCCCACTCGGGATTGTTCCTTGCCGAGGCCACGCATCTTCCGTCCTCGCGTTACCGCCTGTCTCAGATCGTTGCTGTCCTTGCCGATCACGATGGGTATTCGCGTTCGGTGACCCGTCGCGCGCGTAACTTCGAACGGCGTTATCCGAAGATGCGCCGCGCGGCTCTGATTGTGGGAATCGTGATTCCTGCGCTCCTTGCAGTTCTCTCCGTTGCGAGCGTTGCTGAGGTCCCACTCCTTCTGGGGCTGTGGATTATCTGGATTCTTGTGATTATCACTTTCCTTATTGCCCTGGAATACATTCGTGAGTCGTTGGCGCGTCAGCAGCTGCTCACCTCGATGAATGATTCTGATGTGCGTTCCTTGCTGCGTCGCAGACTCCACGGAGTGAGGGCTTCCGCTGCACAGCTGGGGAAGCACCGCCTCGGCAATGAGGAAGATACGGAAGAGGGGAGCGAAAAGTGAAAGCTGTGTGGCGGATTTTCCGGGCCGATCTCCATCGTGCTCATCGCTCGATCATCTCCATGGTTGTTGTCCTGGGGTTGGTCGTTCTTCCGTCGATTTTTGCGTGGTTCAACATTGCGGCCTCGTGGGATCCTTTCGCGAATACGAAGAATCTTCGAATCGCAATTGCCAATAGCGATGAGGGGTATAAGTCGGATCTGGTGCCTTTGAAGATCAATATTGGTGATCAGGTTGTTGCAGCGTTGCGTGCGAATGAGGATTTCGACTGGGTTGTTGATAGTGAAGCGCAGGCAGTTGAGAAGACTCGGTCGGGCGAGTATTACGCGGCGGTCGTGATTCCTCAGGATTTTTCGCGCGAAATGATGACTTTCTTTTCCTCGGATGCGCACAGCACCCCGCTGACCTACTACATCAACGAGAAGAAGAACGGTTTGAGCCCGAAGATTGCCGGGCAGGGAGCGGAGCATGTTTCCGCTCAGATCAATCAGGCTTTTGCTCAGACTTTGGCTGAGATCGCTGTCGATACTGCCTCCTCGCTTTCCGATTCGCTTTCCGACCCCAGTAACCTTCGGGGGATTCAGGCGCTCAATTCGCGTCTGGAGACGACCTCGACACGTCTTGCGAATGCGGCGGCGAGCGCGGATGCCTATGCGGGGCTTATTGGCTCGTCCATTCAGCTTGTCGATTCCACGCAGACGATGCTCAACAATGCCGCGCAGGCGAAGGACCCGCTTTCCAATGCAGGAAACACGGCTTCTTCTTCGATTGCGCAGATTTCTTCTGGTGCCTCGCAGGCTGCTTCTGCTCTTTCTTCAGCGGTGAGCGCGTCGGCTGGTTCCTTGGATGCCTTGGCTTCGTCGATTGATGCTGTTTATTCCCAAGGTGGGAACACCATAACTTCGGCCGTGGCGACCTTGCGCTCTCAGGCCGAGGCGGTGGGGAACCAAGCGACCCAGTATCTTCACGTCAAAGAGACTCTTTCGCAGCTCCCGGGTTCTCCCATTTCTCAAGACGTGTTGAATCGTCTGCAAGCTTCTGCTGATCGCCTAAGTGCACTTCAAAGCGCGATCAATGCGGCGGCGGATGACCTGGAAAAAAATGGGGCGGCGGCAGCCGCGAATCATCAAGAGGTGAAGAGTCTCATCGAACAGGCGAAAACGGCCGTTGGAACCCTCAAGTCTGATGTTGAATCGACGCTGCGCCCACAGTTGGAGCAGCTTTCACAAACGATGAATTCTGCGACCTCATCGATGACCTCGCTTCGCAATCAGCTTTCCGCAGCGAGCTCTCAAGTCGGTGACGGTTCAACGGGAGTGCGCGAGGGACTGACAAAACTTCAATCCACCTTCAGCAATATCGGGACCAACCTGCGCGAGGCCTCGGAAAAACTAGCGATGATCCATACGAAGCTCACTGACGCACTCAACGGTGGGAATCTTGCCAAGGTTCGAACGATCATCGGTTCGGATCCCCAGGCACTCGCAATCGCGCTAGCAGCACCGGTGGGGATCGAGACAATTCCGGTGTATCCGGTGGAAAACTTTGGCTCGCAGATGGCGCCTTTGTACACCGCGTTGGCGCTGTGGGTCGGCTCGGTGCTGATGATTGTTGCTCTGCGCAGTGACGTCACTGCCGAGAACGTTGCAGACGGGCTTGAAGAGACGCACCCGACGGCGCTCTATTTCAAGGGCCGCGAGGTGAAGCTGTGGGAAGGCTTCCTTGGACGCTACCTTATTTTCGGGCTAATCGCGCTTATCCAAGCAACGATTTTGTGCCTAGGTGAGCTGTTCTTCCTGAAAGTTCAACACACTCACCCGTGGGAGTTCATGTGTACGGGATGGTTCATGGCTGTGGTGTTCTCATTCCTGCTCTATACCTTCATTGCGACTTTCGGGAACGCGGGAAAGGCACTGGGCGTGCTGTTTTTAGTGCTCCAGATTTCGGCTTCCGGTGGTGCGTTCCCTCTGGATATCCTGCCGAGTTTCTTCCGGTCGATTTCGCCGTATCTTCCCGCAACGCATGGGATCACGGCGCTGCGCGCTTCGATTGCGGGGTATTCGGGTCATGAATATCTTGACGCAATGCTGTTACTGGGTGCCTTTGCCCTGTTTGCGGCGGTCTTGGGATTGGGGCTTCGTCCCTTCCTCGTCAAGAAGAACCGACTCTTGGTTGAGAAGCTGGAGTCCACAAAGCTCATGTAGAGCCTCCTTGGGTTTCTCTTGCCAGCTCAGCTGCGGGGACGTATGATTTCAAGTCCGGTGTTTGTGCTGCTGCTGTGGTGGCTGGGCGCCGGTGAGTGAAGAACTCAATAGGGGATGATCGGTTTCGACAGCGGTCGTCGATCGAGGGGAAGCGAGCCGAGGAGGCATGCTCTACTCGTTAACGATGTGTGCAAACAAATAGGTGCCGAACAGAATCGCACCGACTACGTTCTCGCCGCCTGATTGCCGCGTGAACCTTTAGTCCGTCAGCCCGGAAGGTGCTTCCGGTCCGGTGTCTGGCGTCGTCTAGGAAGCCACTGGGTGCCGTTCGTGTTGGTAGGACGGCTCCGACACTCAATCAACTGAGCCTATCTGGTAGCAGGTCTGCATGATGCCAGGGGCTGAGAAATAACTCGCAGACTGCGCTCGGAGAAGACCTCGGGGTCGGCTGTTGGACGGGGGTTCGATTCCCCCCATCTCCACGTGTAGCCTCGGGATTCCTATGGAATCCCGAGGTTTTCCTTTGTTATCAAGGGTTTCTGGGAATATTGGTTGAATGCAAGAGCGGCTAGAAAGAGCATGTTTGAGTGATTTTCGCCCCCAATACGCCCCCAGCGGCGCCCCCATCCGTAGGAGCCCCGATGGTGAAAAATGCCCGCTGGAATCGAATGGGATCCAGCACGCTCAAAATACAGAGTCACGGTCCATGTCAACGGGAAGCAGTACCGCCTAGGCACGTCGATACGCTGATGGATGCGAAAGTGGCTGTGATGATCGCTAAGGCGGACATCGCCCGAGGGAGCCAAGCCGATCTTGCACTCAGACATGGGATGGCAATACCAGCACGAGACCTACATCAGCACGCTCGCCGATAACGGTTTCATCCAGAGCATGTCACGCAAAGGCAACTGCATCG
>ERZ773066.1588-NODE-1588-length-11514-cov-57.217384_pt1 | contig 11514 bp, 9 predicted proteins | sample MGYA00580573_ERZ773066 | MGnify/ENA primary metagenome ERZ773066 (study PRJEB29015, sample SAMEA2738128) | human oral metagenome | biome: human oral; feature: human-associated habitat; material: saliva | place: China | collected 2203 ... | reverse complement strand
CTAGTGGATCACGTCACAGGTGTGGTAAATTAGTCAATAATCAGCCCTTTGACGGCTACCTGATCCCCAAACGAGGAGACGCAATATGGAAGACAGCATCATTGCGCGCATCCCACTCTTTGAGCGTATGTCGCCTGAGGAGCGAGAAGAGCTACGTGGCATGATGTCGCAGACAACTCTGCGCCGTGGTGAGGTTCTATTCAATGAAGGTGACTCCGGCGACCGCCTATACATCCTGCTCACCGGTAAGGTGAAGCTAGGTCACACCTCTGTTGACGGCCGTGAGAACCTACTAGCGGTCCTAGGTCCCGGCGAAGTAGTCGGCGAGCTAACTCTATTTGACCCGGGCCCGCGCTCTACCACTGCTACTGCCGTGGCCACCACTGAGCTGCTGGCTCTAGAGCACAACCAGCTAATGGGCTTTATTGACTCCCACCCCACGCTGGCCAAGGACATGCTGCGTGCCCTCGCAGTGCGTTTGCGTCGCACCAACATCGCCCTAGCTGACCTGGTCTTCTCCGATGTTCCTGGGCGTGTAGCCAAGGCCCTGCTGGACCTGGCTGAGCGCTTTGGTGCACCCACTGAAGACGGCATCCATGTCCCCCACGACCTAACCCAGGAAGAACTAGCTCAGCTAGTTGGAGCTTCGCGCGAGACCATTAACAAGTCTCTGGCCGAGTTCGTTTCCCGTGGCTGGATCCGCCTGGAGGGGCGCGCTGTAACCCTTATCGACGTCGAGCGCCTCAAGCGCCGCGCCCGCTGATAAACGCGCATAAATAGCGCTCACAAGCTTTAGTGCCCGGTCGTAATTAAACGGCCGGGCACTGATTTATGTAGTGGCGCTAGCGCTTAAGGTGGCCACTAGTTGGTGGGGCGCTTGAGGTAGGCGATTAGGTTTTCGGTACCTGCCGGGCCGGGAACGATTTGGACTAGTTCCCAACCGTCGGCACCCCACTGGTCCAAGATTTGCTTAGTTGCGTGCGTGATTAGCGGCACGGTTGCGTATTCCCAAGTAGTCATGATTACACCCTACCTGTTAGCTGGGTGAAAAGGGTGGGGCTGGGGGCGCTTTGAAGTGGTCTGATCTTAGGCTGCGGCGCGCGTGGTGGCGGCGTGAGAGGTAGCCTCGCTCAGGCTGGGCTTGCGCCGTAGTAGGGAGGTGCGGGCAGGCTTGCGTAGTTGGCGGATTTCCTCCGCCAGGGCGTCGTCGCTGGAAAGCCAGGCAGCCCAGTCAGTGATGTGGGGCATATTGCGGATCAAAGCGCGGCGTTCACGCTCAGTTAAGCCGCCCCAAACTCCAAAGCTAGAGTCGCCATTGAGGGCTTCGGCCAGGCACTGCAAACGCACCGGGCATGAGTAACACAATTCGCGCGCTTCCCGCTGCTCGGCCCCCTTCCCAAACAGCAGAGTGGTGTCTATACCGGCACACGCTGCCAATTGGGTCCAGGAATGAATTTCGTTATTCATTTTGGAACTACTTTCATTTGTCCAGGCGAGCACTTCTTTGTTACTCAGCTCACCCCCAGACTCTACGCCTGTTTGTCCGCGGATTCAAATTCTCGCTGCACGTTATTTCAAAATTTTCCAAATTGGCACAAAAACAGGGTGAAACCAGGTATTAGTCCTAACAAAAATTTTGGCCTGCATGTCAAAAGTGTTACCAAGCCGCTCTGTCTCATTGCTTGCACCATGACGTAGGCTAGGGACTATGTCGAAGTCTGCTAGCTCGAGAGTCTCCCTCTCCTCTCCCCGGGAGCTACTTGCCGCACTGCTCTCATTCTTTATGTTGGCCGTTGGTGGTGGCGTGTTCGCTGCCGGTTTCGCGTTGCCCTTTGTAGGGGCGGCTTCAGTTCTTACAGATGCCTCAGTGCAGCTGTTTGACGAGCTACCTAGCGACTTCAACGTGCTTCAGCCCTCCCAGATTTCCTATCTAAAGGGCTCAGATGGTCAAACCATCGCACAGTTCTACGCGGAAAACCGCATTGTTGTGCCGCTAGCCAAGATTTCCAAGAATGCCCAAAACGCTATCGTGTCCGTTGAGGACAAGCGTTTCTACAAGCACAAGGGTGTGGACCTGTCGGGTATGTTGCGTGCGGTAGTTACCAACGCAGCCGGTGGCTCCACCCAGGGTGCCTCTACCTTGACTCAGCAGTACGTTAAAAACGTGCTTATCGAGGCGGGTTTGCAGGCTAGCGACCCGGAGGCTGTGGAGGCTGCCCGCGCCGCCACCCCGGCCCGTAAACTGCGTGAAGCTAAATACTCTTTGACACTGGAAAAGCGCTACACCAAAGCGCAGATCCTGGAGGGTTACCTCAACATTGCAGCCTTCGGTCCTTCTACCTACGGTATTGAGGCTGCCAGCCGCCACTACTTCTCTCACGGTGCCGACAGTCTGAGCGTAGGTGAAGCTGCGCTGCTGGCTGGTATGACCAACTGGCCTACCCGCTACGACCCCATCACCAACCCTGATGCGGCTAAGACCCGCCGTGACTGGGTGCTCCAGAAGATGCTTGAGGAAAAGTTCATCACTCAGGAGCAGTACAAGGAAGCCACCAGTCAGAGCATCGACTCCATGCTGAAGGTAACCAACGCCGTCGGCGGCTGTGGCTCAGGCTCTAGCGGCGTAACCAAGAGTGCCGCCTACTTCTGTGAATACGTGGTGCGTGAGATCCTCACTAACGACGCCTACGGTAAGGATGAGGCTACTCGCCGTCAGCTGCTGCTACGCGGTGGTCTGCAGATCACCACCACCTTGGACATGGCCAAGCAGCAGGCCGCTTACGACACCATGGCTAACTGGCTGCCCACTGGGGATGAGTCCAACGTTAAGGGTGCACTAGTATCTATCGAGCCGGGCACCGGCAAGATCATCACCATGGTGCAAAATACCAACTATGGTGAGCCCAGCAATGATGACCCCACCGCCACTAAGCTGTCCTACGCGGCCGACTCTAAGCACGGCGGCTCTAACACTGGTGGTTTCCAGCCTGGTTCATCCTTCAAGCCGATTGTTTTGGCCCAGTGGTACCAACGGGGCATGTCTGGCTACACGGTGCTAGGCGGTGCCCCCCACACCTTCACTACCGGTGACTTCCACGCCAGTTGTGACCCGGGTTTCGCCATTGAAAACTGGAACGTGGATAACGCTAATGCTTCAGAAAACGTTAACCACACGGTTATTAACGCTACTGCCCTGTCGGTAAACGTTAGCTACGTATACATGCTTAGCCGTATGGACCTGTGCGCGGTCACCGCTATGGCTAAGGATCTGGGTATAACCACGGTTGATGGCGGGGAAATCGACCACAACCCCTCCATGGTGCTGGGCACCATGAACGTAGCTCCGATCACCATGGCCAATGTTTACGCCACCTTCGCGGCTCACGGCACCTACTGCCCGCCCACCGCCATCACCAAGGTAACCAAGGATGACGGCACTGAGATCAAGGTCCCCTCAACTGCCTGCCGTCAGGTTATGGACCCCACTCACGCAGATCAGGTGGCATTGACCCTGACTTATGTAATGAAGGGGAACGGTACTGGCGCAGCGGCTGCCCTTAACCGGCCTAGCGCAGGTAAGACCGGTACTACCGAAAAGATGGATAACGCCTGGTTCGTGGGCTTTGTGCCGCAGCTGTCCACCGCCGTGTGGGTAGGCCACTCTGAGGGTAACTTCCACATGGACGGCCAGGTTATTGGTGGTCGCTACTACTCCACCATGTACGGTTCTGACCTGCCCACCCCGCTGTGGCGCGACTACATGAACTCGGCTCTTTCGGGCACTGAAGTTCAGCAGTTCAACCAGGTCAGCCTGGGTGGCAACAGCGCCGTCGGCAACACCGGGGCCACCCCCCATGGCAACACCGGCAACAACAATAACAATAACAACGGCAATAACAACAACGGCAATAACAATGGCGGTACTAACAACAACGGTACCGGCAATAACGGTAACTACAACAACGGCACCAACAACGGTACCGGCACCAACGGTAACTACAACAACTCCCAGGGTGGCAACACCACCACCAACGGTTTGAGTGCTGACAACTCCACCGGTACCCCCCAGGACCGTCGCAACAGCGGGAACGGCCAGTGAGTGCGCTTAAACAACTAGCCTGCGCCGTCGGCACTGTCGGCGGCGTGGGGGTGGCAACCCTAGGGTGGAGCCTAATCGAGGCTCGCTGGCCGGTGCTGCGTCGCATTGAGGTGCCCGTACTGGCCCCCGGCTCGGCGCCCATCAAGCTGCTGCACATTGCTGACCTGCACCTAACCGGCGCCACCAAAGCCCGGGTGGCCTGGGTGCGGGCCCTGGCAGATATTGAGCCAGACCTGGTTATTAACACCGGCGACAACCTGTCCACCCTGGGGGGCGTAAGCGCCCTAGGTGAGGCCCTGGAGCCGCTACTGGCCTTCCCTGGAGCCTTTGTGCTCGGTGATCACGACCGTCACGGCACGGTTTTCCGTTCACCCACCCGCTACCTGCGCCGCGATCCGCGTAGCAATGATGATCCGGTTGCTGACTTGCCTGTACTGCCCTGGGAGGAAGTACGTGACATGCAGCTAGCTGGCGGTTGGAAAGACCTGGATAACTGCCGCGACACGGTGGAAGCGGCCGGTCAGCTCATCGAGCTAGTGGGTGTGGCTGATGCTCACGCCGACGACGACGCCTTCCCGGAGCCTGTAGCTGCGGGGGAGAGCGCTGCGGGGGGCGCTAGCGCCGCCGTCGTGAAAATTGGCGTAACCCACGCCCCCTACCAGCGCGTGCTAGACCAGATGGTGACTGACGGCGCCCAGCTAATTTTGGCTGGACACACCCATGGTGGTCAGCTGTGCCTACCCGGCTATGGGGCGCTAGTGTCCAACTGTGACCTGCCCCCAGCCCAGGCCAGCGGCCTAAGCACCTGGCCTGCCAGCTTCAAAGCCATCCACAAGGGCCTCGCCCCGGCTATTGAGGAGCGCCAAGCCTACCTGCACGTCTCGGCAGGTTTGGGGACCAGCCCGTTTACGCCGGTACGTACCGCCTGCCGCCCTGAAGCCACCCTGCTGACCCTCACGGCCCGCTAAGTCTGCCCTCACCGCCCGCTAAATAGCTGTTTGTAACACGCTACACACCCCAAGTTTGGGTTGCGATTGGCTTTAAGGTTGCTAAACACGCTATGATAGGCAGGCACCACGGGGTGTGGCGCAGCTTGGTAGCGCGCTTCGTTCGGGACGAAGAGGCCGCAGGTTCAAATCCTGTCACCCCGACTCATAAACTGCGTCTCAGGAGTAAAGCTCCTGGGGCGTTTTGTTTTTAACCATTGTCATAGTGTGCGTTGCTGATGGTTACTGGTAGCGTGCAATGTATGCACACTGAATCGGCACCCGCAACCGCGCGTTTACCATTCCTTGTGGCTGTTTGCCGTCCCACCGGAGACATTGCCACTGATGAGTTAAACACGCTGCGAATGTACGGGCGCCTAGGTGATGAGGATCTAGAGGTCATGGATCTGCTAGATACCGATGCATGTGAGCCGGAAACCCTAAACCTGCAACGCGACTACAGCGGGGTAATCATTACGGGTTCTCCCTTCGGCTTCCACGGCGAGGACAAATCCCCCGAGCATCAGCGCGTAGAGCGGCGCGTACGCGCGCTAGCTAAGCGCCTGATCGACCAAGACTTCCCCACCCTGGGTATCTGCTTTGGCTTGCAGGCGCTGAGTCTAGCTAGTGGTGGCAAACTGGTAGACGGCTTCGGGGAGGACCTACAGGCCCCCCGTATCAGCCTTACCGACGACGGTCACCGCGACCCGCTTACCGCCCACGCAGGCCCAGTTTTCTACTCCTACACTGGCCACTCGCAAGCTGTTGGGCTACTGCCCAAGGGGGCCTCCATCCTCGCCACCGGGGACTTTTGCCACGTGCAAATGCTGCGCTGGGGTAAAAACGTTTACGGCACCCAGTTCCACCCCGAAATCACCCGTAAAGGTATGCATATCCGCATCAACACCTACGGGGACACCTACTACCCTGCCGACCAGAAGGCCGCCGTCATAGCGCGTTGCGACAGCGCTGATGTACTTAGCGCTAACCAGCTAATTACCCGCTTTGTCGAGCGCTACCAGCGCACCGCCTAATCGCGCCTACTGGCCCAAAATAAACGGCGCCATATAAGCCCTAAAGCAGGGGCGGCGTCGTAAAGGAGAAAAAATGGCCATCGACTTTGCCAAGTCGGACCGTAGCAGCATTGGCGTGGAGTGGGAGCTTCAGCTAATTGACTGCGACGACGAAAACCTACGCCAATGTGGTGACTGGGTAATTGACCAGCTCCACCGCGCCCATCCCGACACCCCGCTGGTGCATGGGGAGATGCTACGCAACACGGTGGAGCTAGTTTCGCGCAAACAGTTCTCCGTGGCCGCCTGCGCCGCCGATCTACAAGAAGGCATAGAGCTGCTACGCCCGGTGCTAGAACCGCTGCGCATCGACCTGGCCAGCGCCGGCTCACACCCCTTTGCTGACCCGATTTTCCAGCGCGTGTCAGACTCAGTCCGCTACGCCGAGCTAGTTAACCGCACCCAGTTCTGGGGCCGGCAAATGCTGCTATTTGGCACCCACGTGCATGTGGGTATTGAGGACCGCGCCAAGGTCATGCCGATCTTGAACTACCTGGCCACCAAACTGCCGCATATGCAGATCCTCAGCGCCTCCTCCCCGTTCTGGGCGGGTGTAGACACCGCCTACTGTGACAACCGCGCCATGGTGTTCCAGCAGCTGCCCACAGCGGGTGTACCGCGCCTATTTGAGCGTTGGCAGGACCTGGAGCACTACACCGACGACATGCTCAAAACCGGCGTGATTGACCACTTCGATGAGATCCGCTGGGATATCCGACCATCGCCGCGCCTGGGCACAATTGAGGTGCGCGTGGCCGACGCCGCCACTAACTTAACTGAGGTGCGTGCCATTGCCGCTCTGGTACATGCCCTGGTAGAAACCGCCTCACGACGCCTAGATAAGGGTGAAACCCTAGAAACCATTTCGCCCTGGTTCCTGGACGAAAACAAGTGGCGCGCTGCTCGCTACGGCATGGAAGCGATTTTGATCGAAAACATCCACGGCGACGAGGCGCTCATTACCGACACCCTGCCGCTGCTGCTTAAAGAGCTAGAGCCTGCCGCTGCAGACCTGGGCTGCCTAGATGACCTGGCCACCTTGGACGACATCAGTCGCAACGGGGTGGGCTACCAGCGCCAGCGCCTAGTGGCCGCTAAGTTTGGCACTCTGGATGCGGTAGTGGCCCATATGCGCGCCGAAATGGCTGCCGGTAAACCCATCACCCCCGCCAACTTCGAGTACGACAACGAGGCTATTTTTGGTGCTACACAGCACCACCACATGGTTACCCGCTAGCGCGCTAACGCTTGCTACGCGGTGGCGCTAATGCCCTGCTGCGCGGGCGGTGCCCTGGCCGGACTCTAACCGGCCCGCTGGCCGTTAACCAGGTGGCCCTCAGACGGCGCTAACGCGCTAGCGCCCACAAAACGCAGTTGGCCCCCGGACCTTAAGTCCGGGGGCCAACGCTGCCCGCTAACAGGTTTTGGTGCTAGTTAACAGGATGCTTCTTAGCTAAAGGCTACTTTTTGGTGTTGGCACGATCCATCACTAGGCGCTCGCGGCGTCCAGCGCGACGGGTAGAGTGCGAAACCACGCCCAGCATGATCAGGAACAGACCAATGATCACCAGGCGGCCGCTGACGCCGTCGTTAAGAACGGCTTCAGACAGGATCCGGCCAAAGCGAGACTGCAAAGCCATATTGGCCAGGAAATCACCCAGGTACTGCTTGGTAATCGAAGGTACCACAACAAAGGGCAAACCAATCAGCAAGGTAGTAATACCGGTGACGAAGGTACCCAGAGAAGAGCGGGTCGCCGTCGCCATCACCACGATCAGCAGCACCGCCGCCATGCCCAGCTCAATGATGCCGGCGGTGGAGAAGACCTTAGGCCAGCCGTCAGCCAAAGCACCAGTGAGGGCATTAGCAGCGGTGTGCATCAAGAACCAGGCGATCGGGAACAGCACCAGCGCCAGCAGGGTGCCGCCCCAGTGAGCGGCAGCACGCGAGGCGGGCTTACCAACCACTGTGGAGCCAGCTAGCAGTACGTCGTCGTCAACCTCATTGCCCGCATCGGACTGGTTAGCCGAATCGCTGAAAGCAGCAGTGCGGGTGGAGGTGAAGATCGCGCTAGAGGGGCTGGGGGCCACCGGAGCCAGGTCCGCAGAGTCAGCCGTGGCCAGGTGGTCTAGGCGCTCAACCCCTACCGGGGAGGTGCTGGTAACTACCGGCTTAACAACCTCCTCCAGCTCCATGTCGGCGGCGTCCATAATGGTGGTTTCAGTGTGGTCACTGGCCACCACCTCATCGTCAGCAAAGTCAGCCTCGACGCTGGTCGCTTCAGGCTGCTCAGGGGCCGGGGGAGCCGGCGGCTCGGGTGCATCTGCAGTTGGGGTGGTCTTGCTGAGCTCGTTGCTGGCTGTGTCCGTGGCGCCGGCAGCCGGGGTGACGGGTACAGTCGGCGCTGAGGTGACTGGCACGGTCGGGGCTGGAGTAGCCGGAGACGGTAGGGTAATACCCGTGCTAGAGGCGGCAGAGGCAGCAGAAACCGCAGAATCAATAGAGAAAGTAGACTCCGCCGACAAAGCCGAGCTCACCGTGTGCGGCGGGGTAGGAATGCTGATAGCAGAGGGAGCATCAAAGTCGGTAGGCAGCGGGATAGCGGCGGCCTCAACTTCGTGCACGTCATTTGGCTCCTGGACACTGTCTGCAGCTTCCTGGTCTGCCTGGTTGGCCTGGGTGGCGCTTTCCGGGGCAGAGGCGGCAGAAGCCGGGGAGGGCGCAGTGGAGCTGTGCTCTAGGCTAGAGGGGGCGCTAGCGGCGCTCACGCTAGAGCTGGTTTCCGCAGCCGAAACGGTTTCTGAGGCAGAGCGAGTTTCCGCAGCAGAGCTAGTTTCTGCGGCAGAGGCGATCTCAGCAGCCGAGGCGGCGCTGGCAGAAGCTGCACTAGCCGAGAAGGCACTGGCGGCAGAGAAAGAATCCGGGATCAGATCCTCACGCACCACCGGCACCTGGATGGTTTCGTCGTCGCTGTCCTCATCAACCGGCACAGGCTGAGGGACGGCAGTAAACAGGCTACGACGACGCACTGCGCCCGCCTGCGGGTTAACCGCGCCCGCCTGCGGGTTAGTAGCGCCAGCAGAGGTGGCGGAGGCCGGCTCGGTGGCGGAGGTGGCAACGTTCTGGGCGCCAGAAGCGCTGTCAGCAGAGCCAGCAGCGTCAGAGCTGGCGGCGCTAGAAACAGCCGGCTTGGCGACATTGGCCAACTCAGGGATGTTAGCCGAGGCGGCACTAGCGGGAGACTGGGCAGTCACCGAGGCGGCAGCAGCGCTGGCCGCAGTTAGTGCACTAGCGCCGGTAGCCGCAGTGGCGCTGGTGGCAGCCGTGGTGGCGGTAGCGCGGCGGGCAGCAGAGTCAAAAGTGCCAGAAGTGTGTGCGTTCTCAGCGTTGGTGTAGCGGCGGGCGGCAGCCGGTGGGGTGTTGGCCAGCATGGCGGGCACACCATTGTTAGCCAAAGAGCTCGCGGGCACGTGTACCGAAGGGGTGGTGCCCAAAACCGGGCCGTTAACCGGCGCGCTGGGAGCTGACTTGGGGGCCTGGCTGGGTGGCATAGCCGGGGCAGAAGCAGCGCTAGGGGCACCGGACTGGGCAGAAGCAGTGCTAGGGGCGGCGTCGGGAGTAGCACCAGAGCGGGCACTGAGCGGGGCTGAACCAGCTGAATCCGGGGTGGGTGCAGAAACCGCAGCTCCAGCGGCCTCAGGCGCAGCCGCAGAAGCAGCCGAAGGTACAGCGGCACTAGAGGCACTGACCGCAGAGTGGGCGCTACCGGCAGAGCGAGCACTAAAAGCAGAGGAGGCACTGCCAACCGAGTAGGCGCTGGGGGCACTCAAAGCCGAGGCCGCGAGGGCCTCAGCGGCAGAACTGGCGGTGTAACCGGCTACCGCAGCGGCGGCGCTGGCGGCGCTAGCAGCTAAAAGTGAAGAAACTGCAGGTTCGTCATCGAAAAGATGCGCATTATTACGCATCGTAGGGCGCAGCTGGGCCTCGCCTTCGTCGTCGTCCCAGATGCTTGCGTTGGGCCGATTAGTACTCACAGCGTCTCCTTGGGCAAAAGCTATAGCGCAAGCAAAGGTATCCCTTATTTTTTGCGTTAACTACCAGGCACGCCGTAAAACCGTGCGAATTGCCTGAATATGTGTCTAAAATAATGTTTTTCCTAAAATATTTAGGTCTGGATTAATGGGTTAAGCAGCTGCTTTATTAGTTTCCATAGCTAACTGCGTAGCCATTTGGGTGCGCCCGGCCTGGCGGGCCCAGTGTGAGCCGCGTGCCAGCGGTGACATAACTGCCGCCAAGAAAATCCACACCACCGGGTCAATCACGACGTATTTACTAGGGTCAGTAAACAGCGGGTGTTTGATGCCCAAACACACTCCCACCCATAGCACTAGGTAGAAAGCCAAAATGGTGCCAGAAGTGGCGGCTGCCCCGGCGGTGGAGGTACCGGTTAGTGCCCCCACACTCAGCAGCAATAGAGCCCCGGCTACCAGCGCAAACAGCACCTTGCCGTGGCTGAAAGTGTGGGCGTTGGCGGCGAAAACATCCGCACCAGCGACCACCCCGGAGCTAAAACCAGTAGCTACCAGCGCAAAAACCGTCAGTAAAGGGGTGATTACCAGCGAAAGCATGTGGTCAGATTTACGCGAAGGCGGCGGCAGCGGCACCTGGCCGGGCTGCTGGTCCAACTTGGCCATTTGCTGGGCATAAACCGCCTCACGTCGCCCAGCACGGCGAGCACGGCGCATACCCATGGCCCCACCAAATAGCACCATGGCGCAAACAAATGAGGTCAGCCCCAGGGTGAAGTACTTTTGCAGCCACAGCAGCACCAGGGAGCCGCCTAGTAAAAACACCCCGGCTACCACCGCCCCCAGCGAGGAGTTGCGGGCATAGTAGCGTTCAACCCAGCGGCAAACCACAAAAGCCGCTACCGCCAACGGCAAGGCCAGCAGGTACTGCTCAGCTTGGTAGCTGAAGCCAAAGTTAGGGCCTTGGTATTTGACTACGAAGGCGGCTAGGGCCATCACCCATGCCCCTTGTGCCAAGCCAAAAATGCTCGCGATTATGTGACTCCTGCGCCTGCCATGAGGGGCTGAGTCGGCAACTTGCTGCGTAGTGGGGTGGGTGGCCTCGGTACTCACACTTAGAGCCTAGCGCGTAGGCTTTGATTTGTGAGCACTAATGCCCTTATTGACGCCTGTTTGGCACTGGCCCGTGAAGAACGTGTAGCGGCTGCAAGTGAGGCTTTATATGAGGCCTCGGCCCAGTTGCGCTGGCAGGAGGCGCTGCGTAAACGTTGGCGTGAAGCCCGCGCGGAGGCTAGTGTGCGCGGGGCGGTTAGTGGCGCGGCCATTGA
>ERZ773066.1582-NODE-1582-length-11542-cov-7.522068_pt1 | contig 11542 bp, 9 predicted proteins | sample MGYA00580573_ERZ773066 | MGnify/ENA primary metagenome ERZ773066 (study PRJEB29015, sample SAMEA2738128) | human oral metagenome | biome: human oral; feature: human-associated habitat; material: saliva | place: China | collected 2203 ... | reverse complement strand
TAGAGAGAATGATAAACGTGACGGAAAGATAACCCTCATTGTGAGAATAGGCGAGGAAAAGGCAGAAAAATTCTATTTAGCTTTGGGGCTTATGGCATTTATTCAGTTATCTTTCCTTCTCTCTTTAGAAGATAGGCATAATCTTCTTACCTTTATTCTCTTGGTCATCATCTTTGCACCTTATAATATCTTGCATTACAAGACAGCTATGCTGATGAAGCAAATAAAGAAAGGTAAGGATCTAAATATCATCTTGGCGCAAACCGCTCGGAATATGTTAATCTATGGTATCGCAACCACGATTGCGATAATTAGTTCATAAAACCATCCTTAATCCCCTCATTCAACCTCTCACTTCATCACCACCCAACATTCATCACCTATCACCCAATCCCTATGTCCCAGCCGAATCTCGAAATAATGAACTTTGTGGAGCGACAGATACTCCCACGCTATAATGACTTTGGAAAGAGCCATGGACTCGGACACGTGCAGCGTGTCATTAAGAGTTCACTTGCTTTGGCAGCCGTAACGGGTGCCGATGTGAATATGGTATATGTCATTGCCGCCTATCACGACCTTGGTATGGCGGGTCCACGAGCCATTCATCATATCACCAGTGGTAAGATTCTCATTGCCGATGCACGACTCCGAAAATGGTTCTCAGCCGAGCAGTTGAAGATTATGAAGGAGGCTGTCGAAGACCATCGTGCAAGTAGTTCACGTGTACCACGTAGCATTTATGGTAAGATTGTTGCTGAGGCTGATCGTGACCTTGAGCCAGAAGTAGTCTTCTCACGTGCCATTCTCTTTGGTATTGAGAACTATCCAGAGAAGAATGATGAACAGATGTGGCAGCGTTTCCGCGACCACATGAAAGAGAAGTATGGTCGTTCTGGCTATCTGAAACTATGGATTCCCGGCTCACCGAATGCAAAGAATCTTGAAACAATCCGTAAGACGATTGACAGTGAGGCGGAGCTAAGAAAGGTGTTTGACCGCATCTATCAGCAGATACGTGAACAAGAGGAAAAGAACTAATAAAATACAACTGAAATGACGAAAGAAGAATTGATGCGGAGAGCTATCGAACTCTCTGCCGACAGTGTACGAAATGGGGGCGGTCCATTTGGTGCTGTCATTGCCCGCAATGGCGAAATCATTGCAGAAGGAAGCAATGGTGTGACCATTTACAACGACCCAACAGCCCATGCAGAAGTCTCTACAATCCGCAAAGCGTGTCAGAAATTGAATACCTTTGACCTCAGTGGTTGCGAAATCTATACCTCTTGCGAACCTTGTCCGATGTGCTTTGGCGCTATCTATTGGGCACACCTCGATAAAATCTACTATGCCAACGACCGCAAAGATGCTGCCGACATTGGTTTTGATGACGATTTCATCTATCAGGAGATAGCCGTACAACCGCAATATCGCAAGAAGCCTTCAGAAATCCTTTTGCGCAATGAAGCGTTAGAAGTCTTTAAGCAGTGGACAGCAAAGACGGATAAAACAGAATATTGATATCCTCTAACGATAAGTCAATGTAAGCACACTGCTGTTTACATTGACTCTTTTGTTTATAAGATTCTTACTACGAACAAAGTTTTTGATCATGAAAAAAGGAGTATTGAAAACGAGGAATAAAACACTTTTAATCACAGTATTCCTCTCAACGTTGATGATAGAATTCATCTTGGTATTCCTACATGGCTGTTCTGATGGCGTAGGTCTTGCTTTCGATATAGATAAACAAGCCTTCGTTGTGGAGCAAGGTTGTGTCTGTGGTGGCTGCTTATACTTTAGCGGTGAAGATGCTGCAGATGAGTTCTCTGTCATTTATAATAGGAATGTACACGCCTTTTGGTATGATAGTTACAATCCATCTGTCCTTGAAATCAACAACCTTCCCACTTGTTGTAATGTTGTTTTACATGGCGATACCTTGTCTCCTCGTCGCCTTCCTTTACGACCAAACACCTCCTATGAAGTTTACCGTATGTCAGGTTGCCGCGGGACTTCTCCCCTTACTATCAAGACAGGCAGACAGGGTAGGGTAGTCAGTGCAGGAAGAGGGCTACAATAAAATAATATTGATCGGTCAATAACTCCCACAAACCCCTGCCATTCGTATCTAATAATAGGTGATTAATCCTTGCTCTTACTCTTTTCTATTGATGTGTTGATGCTCCGCACATGTGGTGCGGATGCTTAGCACGTGTCGTGTGGATACTTAGCACCAATGGTGCGGAGTACCAAATCCCTTGCAATATATTCTCCGTATGACAATAACTTAAGCCTAATACAATGCTACAAAAGCACACCTGCGTTTCTAAAATATAATGGAGCACAGAGCCTTAAATGCTTAATAATTGTTAAGCATACCCCTTTTATTTGATGTAATTATATATCTTTACAACCCTAAACAATTACTAACCCCGCTGCAAGCAAGTATAAACCTAACTGCACAACAAGTAAAGGAATAGTTTGAACGTTGTTGCAGTCGACTAAACAGAAGCAGGGTTACGCCTGAAAAGGCATACTACTATGTGTGTGACATGGCGCAGAGATGGCGATATGAACGCACATAATGGCGAATAGCCAACCTAAAATGAAGCTATAGATAACTGAAAACAATTTACCTAAATTTATACAAATGAACAATTATCTACATCGAACTATGAAAGCGATGGGCAGGCTTTTGCTCATCATGCTGTTGCTTGTCCCACTGTGTGTGGATGCGCAAACGTTAACAACAATCACAGGTTCTGTAAAAGACAGCCAAGGCGAACCGCTCGTCGGGGCAACTGTTATGCAGAAAGGAACGTCAAACGGAACGATTACCGACCTCGACGGACAGTTCTCTATACAGGTGCCAGCTGGCGTTACGCTGGTTTTCCGTTACGTAGGTTTTGACGAGTCAGAGCTGAAAGCAGCTGCTAATATGGCTGTAACACTGAAAAGTAATGTCAAAGCCATTGACGAAGTGGTGGTGGTTGGTTACGGATTACAAAAGAAAGCCAACCTCACTGGCTCCGTTTCTCAAGTGAAGATGAGCGACGTCTTGGGTGATAGACCAGTCGTAAACGCTGCAGCAGCATTGCAGGGAGCTATGCCCGGACTTACCATCGGCGGTGGATCAGGACCCGGTTATTCAAAGTCTTTGAACGTGCGTGGTACGCTTTCTATCAATGGAGGTGGTCCATTAGTCTTGATTGACAACGTAGAAGGCGACCTGAGTACGCTGAACCCTGAAGATATCGAAAGTGTTACGGTATTGAAAGATGCTGCCAGCTCGGCTATTTATGGTGCGCGTGCAGCAGGCGGTGTGATATTGGTAACACTGAAACATCCGAAGAACGATGCTCGTTTCACAGCTAACTACAACTTTAGTTTAGGATGGGAACAGTCGCTCAACCATTTGGAGCAGGCTTCTTTGATGCAGTATTTGGATGCTTATCTTGAGGCTGGTTACTCTAATTCTTATTGGGCTGGTAATGGTGATGTGAGCAAGTGGCGCGACTATTTGCAGAAGTATCAGACTGATCCTTCATCTGTTGCAACCGTTGGCGATGGTATCTTTAAGGATACTGATGGCCGTGTCTACTGGCTATCAGAGAAGAACTTGGCTAAAAACATCCTTACAACAGGTTCAATTACCAACCATAATCTGACCATCTCTGGCGGAACTGACAAGATTCGCTACCGTGTTTCAGGAAGTTTGAGCCGTGAGAATGGACCATTGGTTACGGATAAAGATATGTTTAGACGTAAGACAATCAGCGGCTTTGTCTCAGCTGATTTGCAGAAATGGTTTACGCAAGAGGCAACCCTTACCTATACTAATTCAGTGCGACAGTCGCCAGAGAACGTTGGTAACATGAGTGGTTTCTATTCAACTCGTTTGATTAACTATTACCCAGAAGGACTCATTCCTGGTGATATCCTTGGTATTTCAGATGATTTACCATCGCAGACACCTCTTAATATGTTGACCAATGCACCTTCTGCTTTTAGTGAGCAGTCTGTGCCACGCATCTCTTTACGCTCTATCTTCAAGCTGTTGCCGGGTTGGACCGTTACTGGTGAGTACACCTATAACCGCACTGATGAGCACTATCAGTTCTATTCTAACAGATTTAGATTTGCTGATGTGCAGTTGGCTGCTAAGTATTCAACCGAGAAAGGTCAGGACTTCTATCGTATGTATGACGCTACAACAAAGTATAATGCGTTGAATATCTTTACTAATTACGACCATTCTTGGGGTGCACATTCATTCAAGGCAATGGCTGGTTTCAACCAAGAAAAGTCGTTCTATCGCTACTTCTATGGTAATGTACTTGCTCAGGCGGTTCCTACCGTACCATCATTTGCAGGCGGAACAGGTGAGAAGACCATTGATGATAAGTACTCTGAGTATTCTATTCGTAGTGGTTTTGCACGTCTGAACTATTCTTTCATGGACCGCTATTTACTTGAGTTAAACGGTCGTTATGACGGTTCTTCTAAGTTCCCTAAGAGTCATCGCTTTGGCTTCTTCCCATCAGTGAGTGTGGGATGGCGTTTAGGTCAGGAGTCGTTTATGAACTGGTCACGCAGTTGGTTGGACGACTTTAAGGTGCGTGCATCTTATGGTTCGGTTGGTAATCAGCGTATCAGTCCTTATCAGTTCTCACCAGTAATGAGCCTACATAGCAATGGTACTTACATCTTGGATGCTGAAGGAAAGACCACTTACATCACTTCTCCGGGCTTGGTAAGCCGCAACTTCACGTGGGAGAAGGTTACTACGTTGAATATTGGCTTCGACCTCTACGCCTTTAAGAACCGCCTTACTGCTACATTCGACTGGTTCGACCGTCGTACAACGGGTATGTTGGCAGCTGGTATAGAGATTCCTAAGGTTGTAGGTACAGCCGCTCCGCTGCAGAACGTGGCTGACATGAAGAACAGAGGATGGGAACTTAACGTTACATGGCGCGATAAAATTGGTGACTTCGGCTATCATGTAGGCTTCAACATCTATGATAGTCAGGCAGAAATCACTAAGTTTAATAACGAGTCTCGCCTGCTTTCAGACTATTATGTAGGAAGAAAAATCGGTGAGATATGGGGTTATGAGACGGATGGATACTACTCCATCAACGACTTCAATGCAGATGATGCAAAGCATAAGACTTGGACTTTGAAAGAAGGTGTAGTAAAAATCAATGGTTATAATCCACAGCCTGGTGACGTGAAGTTCAAAGACTTGCGTCCTGATGGTGTAATCAATGCAGGCGATAATACCGTAGATAACCCTGGTGACCGTAAGATAATTGGTAATGACGCAGCACGTTATCAGTTCGGTATTAGCCTCGGTGCTTCTTATAAGGGATGGAGTTTAGAAGTACTTTTGCAAGGTGTTGGCAAGCGAGACTACTGGCTTGGCGGTCCAGCAATGTTCCCATTCGGTGGCGCAGGAGCAGGCGATGCTGTGTTCCAAGCACTCTATGCGAACCAAACCGACTATTGGAGAGCTAAGAGTTACGACCCATCAAGCAGCGATTATATGGTTCCTGTAAATCCAGATAGTAAGCTGTTCCGTATTTATGATCAAGGTAACAATGTGGGTTCTAACACTCGTGTAAGCGACAAGTATCTGCAGAATGCAGCCTATATGCGTATAAAGAATATCACACTTGCCTATACGTTGCCTAAAGAATGGGTAAGAAGAGCTTTCATACAAGATGCTAAGTTCTATCTAAGTATCGAGAATCTCGCTACATTCAGCAGTCTGCCAAAGGGCTATGACCCAGAAGGTACGGCACCATCATCAACTGCTAACGCCTTGAGCAACGGCATTTCATGGGGCTATCCATATTACCGCACTATCTCTTTAGGTGCAAGTATCACATTCTAATCATAATAAGTACTTATGAAAAAGATATTAACAGCCATCTGTGTTGCAGCAACAACGCTAACGGCATGCAATGATAATTTTCTTGAGAAATACCCTTTGACCGACCTCACTGAGGAGAATGCGTTTAAGGAATACGATAACTTCAAGGCGTTTATGAACCCTTGTTACGAGATGTTCACGAACACTACGATTCATACCAGTATCAACAACAGCTATATGAATGCGCAATTCTATGGCGATTGGTATGGTGGATTGGTGACTCATCGTGATAATGCTCGCAACCCATACGCCTATCAAACCATTACGGCAACAGCCGATGGAGGAGGTTGGGACTTCTCTTATATCCGTCGAGTGAACATTATGTTGAGTCATCTTAATGATGGTGCGCTCACAGAGGCACAAGCTGCCCATTGGCGTTCGGTGGCTTATTTCTTCTCGGCTTACTGGTATATGGAACTCATCGACCGCTTTGGTGATGTGCCTTGGGTGAACAAAGTGCTTGACGAGAGTTCGCCAGAAAGCTACGGACCACGTACCCCACGTGCTGAAGTAGCTGATAGTATCGTGGCAAGATTAGAGTATGCTGCGGCAAACATCGGCAACTTTAACGATGGCGATAACACGGTGAATGCAAATGTTGTTAAGGCAGCTTTGTCTCGTTTCTTGCTCCGCGAAGGTACATGGGCAAAGTATCATGGACTCAACGAGCCTTATGAAACCTATCTACGGAAGTGTCTAACGGTTTCGCAGGAACTGATGGATGCTTATCCAACCCTCTATAAGGGCGAGGACAAGCAAAACCAACCTGCTACTGGATATGGTGAGATGTGGACCACAGAGAGCCTAAAGGGTAAGCCGGGAATTATCTTCTATAAGGAGTTTGTTAACAATGTCTTGATGAATCGTTATAACGACTTTGAACACATTGCTGCCAACTCTGCCGATGTACCTCAGTACACGGTGGATATGTTCTTGATGAAGAATGGGTTGCCAATCGGCAATACAACGTCTGGCTATCAGGGTGGTAAGGGCAAAGATATGTGGGGTACCTTCGCTGATCGTGACCCTCGTCTTTACCAGAATATCCAACCTCCTTACGTCGTAGCTCCTCATAAAGGGGCGGTTGATAACGTAAACACCTTTAAGAGTTGGAAGTTCTTGAAGGCGGGTGATAACAACCAAGGTCATGTCGTTACAGCTGATGAGGCTGCCAAATATCGTTACTACATCGACTATATGGGTGCTAACGAGAAGTGCTTGCGTGGTGGTTCTTATGGCGGTGAGGGTATGAAGAGATGTCCTGGACAGAACTGGGGTGCTGCGCTTACACCAGTGAGCCCTAACCTCACGACCGACTCTCGTGTGCCATATATGCGTTGTCGTACGGGTTACTACTTCTGGAAGAACTATGATATGTGGGAGTTCTCAACCGGTTCATCGGCTTTCTGTACAGCTGATAAACCAATCTTTAAGATTGAAGAGGTGTTGTTGAACTATGCTGAGGCTGCATGGGAATTGCAGCAGTTCGACCAAGCTGTGGCTGATAAGACTATCAACAAGCTGCGCGATCGTGCGGGTGTTGCACACATGACAGTAGCTGATATCAACGACAGTTTCGACCCTAATCGTGACAAGGGTAATGCTCCTTGGTGGACAGGTAAGGGCGGAAAGTTCGGCAACTACAATGTAAACCCAGTCTTGTGGGAGATTCGCCGTGAGCGTCAGATTGAGTTGTTCGGTGAGGGCTTTGCCTTCTATGACATCCGTCGTTGGGCAAAGGCTGCCTATTATGTCAACCGTCAGCCTTGTGGCTTGTGGACAACAGCTACTGATAATATCTATGCACCAAAGGCTAATGCCTACTCAGGTCAGTTTGTAGACTACGAAGAAATCATGAGAAGTGGTAGGGCTTCTGCTGAGAACAACAGTGCTGGAAGTGGCTGGATCTATACCTACGAGAGTCCACTTGCACATGGTGGATGGTTAGATACTTACTACTTAAGCATGGTTCCTACCAGTCAGCGTGCGCTCAACAAGCAGCTAACGCAAAACCCTGGTTATAAAGAACTCTTCGGTTTGAGTGACTAATCCGCTCATACCTCCTCATATTAAACAGTCCCACACTAACTTTTCCACTCTCATTTTTGAGCGAGTAAAAGACTATGAGGTGATGGGAAGCCGAGGAATGATACGAAAAGAGGGATGCACAAGTTAATGTGTATCCCTCTTTAATATCCTCTGTTTTGTAAATAAACTTCAAAGACTGAAAATCAAAAGACGCTCTTTTGCATGGTAAGATAATTATTAAAATACAACTTATTGAAAATAAAGAGCTTACCTTGTTAATGCAACTAAACTGGTAACGATTTGGAAACGAGTGAAATGCTTTGTGTCGCTGTTTACTGCTAAAGAAAGTATACTTGTTATTCTGTCTGCAAAGATAATACTTTGTTACCGAATAACAAGCGTTCTTGATGAGATATTCTTCTTTCTGGAAATAAACATCGCTGATTATCAGATATTTAGGTGTTAAACGATAGAAAAGTGCGAAAACTGCTCAAAATAATTTTCAAAAATCACATTTTTAACGTAATTAACATTTGTTAAGGTAATAAAAGCCCCAAGTAGGATCAAAATCGGCAAAAACATTGAGTTTAAACTGCTTTTGAAGGGATGTGTTACCTTTCTTAAACTATAGGATAAGTTCTTTTGTTCTTTCATTCGGTTGAATATTTCGTTAAATGTTTATATTTTATGCTCAATATATTGTGGCGAAAAAAGTAAGCGTTTTACACCCTTTGACTTGTCCGCCTGGATGAATCGAGCAGATATTTCAGAGAACTGAGTGAACATATCATGGAGAATTTCATGGGGTGTTATGCTTCGATATATTTACCTGGCTCGAATGATTCATGCTCCCCATGAAATACATACCCCAACTGATTGGACACACATTTGGTATTGCCTATCTCGACATCCACGTTGTAGTGGGAGTGGCCATATATCCAGTAATCGATGCCGCTATCCTTGATGTAGTCTTCCAGTTCAACCGTGAAAGCTCCGTTAGCTTGGCTATCGGCAAACTTGGGGCATTGCATCTGGAAGGATGGGACATGATGGGTTACGACAATTTTTATTCTGGCCATACTGCTTGATACAGCGTTCTTCAGGAAAGTCAGGCACTTTTCATGTTCGCGGTTGAAATCAGCAAAGGTGAGAATATCGCCATTGAAGATGATACGCCGGAAGTCGCTTACCACTTGTTCCGTATAATATGCCTCCTTCAGGGGAATCCTGGCCCACAATGTGGTTATGATGAAGTCAATGTCACCTATATGTACTACGGCATTATAATAGCTGTGGACATTAGGGCGTATTTCAAGGCAATAGCCATCGTTCAGCTTTGCGATGTCGCAGAACTTGTAGAACTCATGGTTGCCCATACAGGCTATTACCTGCTGGTAGTTCTCCGATGCCCAGTCCCAGAAGGGATGTTTGGTATAGTTGTCATCCCCCAAGTAGCCGATGTCGCCAGCCAGAACGAGAATGTCCCCTGTCACTTGTAGGGGATTCTCCTTCAGGTATCGCCAGTTGTCGGCAAACTCCAGATGGAGGTCAGACGCATACTGTATCTTCATGACTGTTCTATGGCAAATAATCCATCTAATTGTTCAAGCAGAGCCTCAATGAATGAAGGATCCTGGTCAAGAGCCTTTGCAAGAGGCTCTGAGAGGGCATCCCAATCATTTCTGATTGAGACGACAAATTCTTTTATGCAAGCGACGATTGGCTCTGGAGCCGTAATCTGACTGTCTTCCATGATGATCACGTTCTTCAGTACGTCAGAACGATGCTTCTTGATGTCCTTGCTGTTGACATGCTTGCCATTAGCCTTGTCCTGCAAAAGATTAAGGTAGGCACGTGACTTCAGGGCGATGAGGGCTGCTGAGTCAGCATGACGAAGCCCGTTGGTCAGTTTGCTGTGGTCGATGGTGAAGTGATAGAAATCATCATCCATGATGATAGCACTCAGGCTTGACGTTTCCTCGTCCACAGGCAACGGCTCAATGGTCAGACCCTTTGGCTCACCGAGAATGTCTGGATGCCGTGACAGCAGTTCAATCATTTCGGGATAGTCAGGTTTGCCATTGACAAAGCGGTATAACTCGTACTTAGGAGCTTCGCCTTCAGACTGCTTGCGCTTTTCAGGGCGATAACCGCCTTCACGCACGAACTGCCAGAAGTGTTCGGCAAAGTCAGCAGTCATCTTTTCGACAATGACAATCATATCAATGTCGTGGGTTGCACGAGGACGTACTGCCGTCCCGGTCATAGCGATGTCACAAGCCGTGCCACCGATGATAACGTAGTTCTCTGAGTAAGCTTCAAATGCTTCGCGGAATTTCTCTAATCCTTCCATTCTATATCATTAATTAAACGTTCAACCTCGCCTTCCACTCGTGGGTCTGCATCCTCATGGAGTGAAACGGCCAATGATAGCCTGTCCACCCATTCGGCTTCAGTACCAATCTTGGTGACAGGCGGGTATTTCCATGCCTCAATGATGATGTTGCCGTCGAACTCATTAGGACGTACCAAGGTTCCAGAATTCCTGAAGTCACGGAGCTGTTTGACAGTCATCATGATGATCCTTTCTGGGTCAGGGTTGAGCCATGTATAATGTGCCAGGGCATTGATGCCACATGCAGGGTAGTGTTCATCTGAAAGCAGGTTATCACAGAAAATGCGTTCTTCAACAGGATTGATGAGGACGGATTGAGCCTGTTCCCACAGATCCTTCCCCGTCTTATCGAAGTGTATGACTTTCCGCTTGGAACCATCGGCTACCTTCTGGCACAGTCCCAGGTCTTCAAGGCAAGTAATGCCAAGCGTAATGCTTGCATATGAATAAGGCATCTTGTCTTCTATGTCTCGTGCTGCAAGTCCTTCGATACTTTCTATCTGTAAATGGTAGAGCAGCAGGTATTGGGCTACTGGTGTAAGAGCCTTTGCCTGTTTGGTCTTGCGAATACGCTCGTTAGCCAGAAGCATCGGCAGGTGAACGTATTTGTCAGATGCGATGAAATAAACATCCTTGTCTATGAGCCTTTGCCGTTCATAGGCCGGACATGTCGGCAGCAAGAATACCGTGGGATGTTGTAACAGCGAAGTAAGATTGCTGGCTGTGACAGACAGGCTTCTTGGTGAGGCAACCTTGCCTTTGGGTTCTGCGAAAAGTAGTGACATTCCATGGAACTCGCCATCGTAGAACTTGTATGCAAGAGAGTCCCCGATGGTGACACCTTTCATCTGCGCTTTGCTTCGTTCTTGCAGCTGTAAGGGTCTTCCTAATATGATAATATCTTTCGTTTTAACCATTCTGCTTCATTTTAATATACCATTAAAACAATGCAAAAGTATTAAAATAATCTGATATAACCAAAGGTTTTCCCATTTATTTTGCTTTGTGCATCAAAAATCGGATATTTTATGTTTTGAATGACTCTATAATCGCAACTTTTTCCTGTTTTATTGCTGTCCGGTAAACCTTTTCCACATATAAAAGTTAAGGGCTAAAATCCGTATTTGGATTTCAGCCCTTTTTGTTACTTTTGTTTCTGCGATAAAACTTCAATA
>ERZ773066.1576-NODE-1576-length-11578-cov-4.996702_pt1 | contig 11578 bp, 10 predicted proteins | sample MGYA00580573_ERZ773066 | MGnify/ENA primary metagenome ERZ773066 (study PRJEB29015, sample SAMEA2738128) | human oral metagenome | biome: human oral; feature: human-associated habitat; material: saliva | place: China | collected 2203 ... | reverse complement strand
ACAACATTGAAGATTACACACAGCGAGCCAGGCATAAAGGGCAACACTGCCACCAACGCAACAAAGCCTGCCACACTTGAAACCGGTGCTGTAGTCCGTGTGCCATTATTCATCAACGAAGGCGAAGTTATTCAGATTGACACACGCGACGGAAGCTATTTAGGTCGTGTAAATTCATAACACTAAAAGGACAAAAAGGTTAGGACTACAAACCCACCTTTTTGTCCTTTTCTTTTTTCTATACCACCCCGCATCGCCCAATATCTCTTAAAGTATTATGAAATACAGCATCATTGTTCCTGTTTTTAATCGTCCTGACGAAGTAGATGAACTTCTCGCAAGCTTATTGACACAATCTTTCACCGACTTTGAAGTAATTATTGTGGAAGATGGTTCACAAAAGCCATGTGAAGATATTTGCAAAAAATATGCTGACCGCATTAATTTGCACTACTTTATGAAACCTAATTCAGGACCAGGACAAAGCCGAAATTATGGTGCAGAACGTGCAAAGGGAGAATATTTGCTGATTCTTGATTCTGATGTTGTATTACCTAACAGTTATTTAAATGCTATTGAGGAAGAATTGAAACGAGAACCAGCCGATGCTTTTGGCGGTCCTGACGCTGCACATGAATCGTTTACCGATACACAAAAGGCTATTTCTTATTCTATGACCTCATTTTTTACTACAGGTGGTATTCGTGGCGGCAAAAAGAAATTAGATAAGTTCTATCCTCGTTCTTTCAATATGGGCATTCGTCGCAATGTTTATATGGAACTTGGAGGTTTTTCTAAAATGCGTTTCGGAGAAGATATAGACTTTTCTATCCGTATTTTTAAAGCTAATAAACGTTGTCGCCTCTTTCCAGATGCATGGGTTTGGCACAAACGCCGTACCGATTTCAGAAAATTTTATAGACAAGTGTACAATTCGGGGATTGCACGCATAAACCTTTATAAGAAATATCCAGAATCGCTGAAACTAGTTCATCTGCTACCAATGGTATTCACCGTTGGCACTACTTGTCTGCTCTTATTAATCCTCTCCGGACTCTTCCTTCTCTGCATACCGATACTCAACATCATTGGTAGTCTTCTCGTCATGATAGGGTTGATACCGTTATTACTTTACAGCATCATCATCTGTGTAGACTCAACCATGCAAAACAACAGTCTAAAGATAGGACTCCTTAGTATCGCTGCAGCCTTCATTCAGCTCACAGGCTACGGTTGTGGTTTCATCAGTGCATGGTGGAAACGCTGCGTATGTGGCATGGATGAGTTCTCTGCATACGAGAAGAACTTCTACAAGTAAATCCTAATGATAACTTAATATAATGCCTTCTGAACCAAAAACCTTATCTATTACTCACTGGGCGGAGGCCGACCGCCCACGTGAAAAACTTGAGAGATTGGGCGCAAATGCGCTAAGTGATGCCGAACTACTTGCCATACTGATTGGCTCTGGTACCCCGAAAGAGAGTGCCGTAGACCTCATGAAGCGTATTCTCAACGATTGTAAGAACAACCTGAACAGCCTTGGTAAACTGTCTCTGCACGACTTAGAACAATACAAAGGGATAGGTCCTGCAAAGGCTATCACCATCCTTGCTGCCTGCGAACTGGGCAAAAGACGACAAAAGGCTACCGTAGAAGAGGCGCCAATACTCAATAGTGCTGATGGTATCTATCAGTTCATGCACACCACAATACAGGACCTTGACATCGAAGAAGCGTGGGTTTTAATGATGAAACAGAATTTCCGACTCATCGAAGCAAAGCGCATCTCGGTGGGTGGACTTACTATGGCTCCTGTCGACATACGCCTGATGATGAAAGAAGTACTATTGAAGAACACGACCATTCTGGTCTTTTGTCATAATCATCCAAGCGGCAACACCACTCCAAGTCGTGATGATGACCTCCTTACATCACGCATACAAAAGGCCTGCGAATTGCTTCACATTCACTTTGCCGACCATGTTGTGCTTACCGATGGAGGCTATTTCTCCTATCGAGAAGAAGGGAAACTATAGTGAAGAAACAACCTTTCTCGATTTTTCTTCACGAACAAAACGAATTATTTTCATGAAAAGAAATATTTTTTTTCATGATAATAAATATTTCTTTTCATGAAAATAATTCGGAGGAGAGACCGTTCTATCGTGCTCGCATCGCATTGAGAACAGCAAGAACCATAACGCCAACATCAGCAAAGACGGCTAACCCCATGTTTGCCAACCCAAACGTAGCAAGGAGAAGGACTGCTACTTTAATGCCAATAGCAAACCATGCGTTCTCTTTCGCTATAAAGATTGTACGTCGAGAGAGCTTAATAGCAAGTGCTATCTTCGATAGTTTATCATCCATCAAGATAACATCAGCAGCCTCGATAGCGGCATCACTGCCTAAAGCACCCATCGCAATGCCTACATCAGCACGTGCCAGTACAGGCGCATCGTTGATGCCATCGCCAACAAAAGCTATCGTTTCGCCCTCCTTCTTAGCTGTGATAAAACGTGTGATATAGTCTACCTTGTCGGCAGGAAGGAGGTCGGCATGATACTCCGTAACCTTTGTCTCTTCGGCTATCAGCCTTGCTACTTCCTCTTTGTCGCCAGTCAGCATCACCGTCTTTCGTACTCCTAACTGCTTCAAACTGTCGATAGCTGCTATCGAATCGTCCTTTAACTGGTCGGAAATAACTATGTGTCCAGCATACTCACCATTGACAGCTACATGAACAACTGTTCCCGTCTGATGCGCACAACGCTCACAAACAGGGGGTGTGATACCAAGTGTTGTCATCATACGAACGTTACCTACGCTCACTGTCTTACCATTGATAGAAGCCGTAACACCCTGTCCTGCTGTCTCTTTTATATCCTCCACCTTACAACTATCAGCCTCATTCTTATAAGCCTGACGAAGTGCAAGGGCAATAGGATGGGTAGAGTAACGTTCGACATGAGCCGCCAAGTGGAGCAATTCATGCTCTGATAAGGTCTCTGGATGGACAGCCTCAACAGCGAAAGAGCCTTGTGTTAATGTTCCTGTCTTATCGAACATCACCGTAGAGAGCCTTGCCAAAGCATCCATATAGTTTCCTCCCTTAATAAGAATACCCCTGTGTGAAGCTCCTCCGATACCAGAGAAGAAGGTTAATGGGATAGATATCACTAAGGCACATGGGCAACTTACGACCAAGAAGGTCAATGCCCGATAGAGCCAAACACCTAAGGCCGTAGCATAACTGTCGTAGAAGAAAGGTGGGATAATGGCCAATGCAAGGGCAGAGATGACTACTATCGGAGTGTAAACACGTGCAAATCGACGGATAAACGACTCACTGCGCGACTTATTCTCACTCGCTTTCTCTACAAGTTGGATAATCTTAGCTGCCGTAGACTCGCTAAATGGCTTGTCTACTCGTACCTTTAATACCCCCGAAAGATTGACACAACCAGAGATAACCTCCATCCCCTCGCTCACATCACGTGGTAGACTCTCGCCTGTTAACGCCACTGTATTTAGACTCGAGGTCCCTTCAAGAATCGTACCGTCCAATGGTATCTTCTCTCCCGGCCTTATAATCAATGTCTCACCGATATTTACTGCGTCTGGACTTACCTTCTCTACGCTTCCATTTCGCTCTACATAAGCAACATCAGGACGGATGTCCATCAGGTCGGAGATAGACTTACGGGCCCTATCCTCCGCATAATGTTCAAAGAGTTCGCCCACTTGAAAGAACAACATCACGAAGACTCCTTCAATAAACTGGGGTTCAGCACCTGGGAGGAAACCGATGAGCAATGCTCCAATTGTCGCAAGACTCATGAGGAAATCTTCGTCGAATGGGTCGCCTTCCATGATTCCTTCAACAGCTTCTCCAAGTACATCATAACCGATAACCAGATATGGTACCAGATAAACAAGCAACAACTGCCACATTGGGAGTGCTGCGAAATGCTCTACCAGCCATGCTCCAACGAGGAGAACAACCGTGAGAATGATTCTTAATAGTTTCTTATTCATAACTTAAAACCTGTTACTGGATTAATATTCTGCCGCAAAGATAAAGATTAACTTTTGCAACTTGGTTGCAAAGATGGCCTTCTCAAAAAAAAAATTAAGAATATATATCCTTCCCAACAACCATAGACTACCCTCTTATCAAGGCTTTCTTATCCCCTACCCAACAGAGAGAAGTGCCCCTTTTCATCCTCCTTTCACTTTTTTACTACCCTACCTTTTTACTATTCAAAGCCTTTTCCTTACCTTTGCAGTATGAAAATAGGAACAATAGACTTAGGAGAACGCCCTCTATTCTTAGCCCCCATGGAGGACGTAACAGACATAGGTTTTCGCAAGATGTGCAAGCGCTTCGGTGCAGCTATGGTCTACACGGAGTTCGTTTCGGCTGATGCTGTAATCAGAAACATCAAGTCGACCCTTGCAAAGATAGTCATTGATGATAGCGAACGACCTGTAGGAATACAGATATATGGCAGGGACGTGGCTTCAATGGTTGAAGCCGCAAAGATCGTTGAACAGGTAAGACCAGACGTAATAGACATTAACTTCGGTTGTCCCGTTAAGAAGGTTGCTAACAAGGGGGCTGGTTCTGGTATGCTGAAGAATATCCCCTTGCTGCTTGACATCACTCGAGAGGTCGTGAAAGCAGTTAAGACACCTGTCACAGTGAAGACCCGCTTGGGTTGGGATAACGACAACCTTATTATAACAGAACTTGCAGAACAACTACAAGACTGCGGTATTCAGGCATTAACCATCCATGGTCGCACACGTTCACAGATGTACACTGGCGAGGCAGATTGGACCCTCATCGGTGAAGTAAAGAATAATCCACGTATTCATATACCCATCATTGGCAACGGCGACGTGACGAGTATCGAACAAGCAAACGAACGCTTCGACCGTTACGGGGTAGACGCAGTGATGATTGGGCGTGCTACCTTTGGTTGTCCGTGGCTTTTCTATCAAGGAGAGAAGCAGTTGACAATAGACGAGAAGATTGACATTCTTGAGGAGATGTTACGTATCAATGTGGAGCGTATTGACGAACATCGCGGTATTCTTCACACCCGTAGACACTTAGCATCATCGCCTATCTTCAAAGGAATACCAGACTTTAAGCAGACGCGTATAGCCATGCTTCGCACAACAAAGATGGCTGAGTTGTTAGCTATCCTTGAGGATTGCAGGGAAAGACTAAGGAGATGATAGTTAATAAGGCTTATAGGCCTAATTAGACTAATAAGCCTTATAAGCCCTATAAAACCCCAAAAGGGAAGAAACCACACGGTTTCTTCCCTTTTTCAGTCGGGATGACCAGAGTCGAACTGGCGACCCCTACGTCCCGAACGTAGTGCGCTACCAACTGCGCTACATCCCGATTGCTATGATAAGCAAGTGCAAAGATAAGTATTTTTCTGCAACTAATGCAAACAATCTCGCCCTTTTTACAACCCGTTATAACAAGTCTGTCAATTCAAAAAGACGGATTCCATTACTTCCTTTTATCAAGATGTAATGGTCTTCTGGACGGTGAGAAGCAATCTCAGCCTTGACCTCCTCGACATCATGAAACTTACGGAAAGCAGTCTGCGTCTTACTAAACTCCTCACCAACAAGCCATACGTTACGGATATCAGTAGCCTTCAATAAGTCAACAACCTTCTGGTGTTCGACTGCAGAAGCATCTCCCAACTCACGCATATCACCAAGAATAGCCATCTTATTATCCACCTCCATCAGTTGGAAATTGTCTATCGCAGCAGCCATACTGGATGGGTTAGCGTTATAAGCGTCCACGATTAGCTTGTTATGAGCAGTCTCTGTCAGCTGTGAGCGATTGTTATGAGGAATGTAATTCTCCAATGCGTTGTTTATTTGTTGCGGTGTTACGCCAAAGTGAAGACCAATGGCTATGGCCGCCAACATATTATCTAAGTTGTAAGAACCTATCAGATGGGTTTGCACATCATAGATGGTAGGAGCTGGCTGATGGGTATTCAGACTTGATGACTGCCATTCGAAATGTAAGAAAGGAGCAAAATTAACAACATAGCCCTGCACGTCTGCCGTCTCATCCTGCCCGTATGTGATGACACGATTGAACTCTCGTTGCCCTGCCATCGCCGTCAGGTCGGGGTTACTCTCATTGAGGAAGAGCAATCCATCATGAGCTTTAAGGAAGTCATAGAGTTCGCCCTTCGTCTTTTTCACACCTTCAAAACTACCGAAGCCCTGCAGGTGAGCACGTCCAACATTGGTTATCAAACCACAAGTTGGCTCTACGTAAGTAACGAGTTTCTCGATATCTCCAGGGTGAGAGGCACCCATCTCGATGACAGCTATCTCATGTTCAGGACGAATACCAAGTAAGGTACGTGGCACGCCAACGTCGTTATTATAATTTGCCTCCGTATGGTGTACGTTGAATTTCTCGGCTAACACGGCTGAGATAAGCTCTTTACTCGTTGTCTTACCATTAGTTCCTGTAATACCAATCACAGGGATTGAGAACTGACGACGGTGTTCGCGCGCCAACTCCTTATAGGTGATTAGGGCGTCGTCGACAAGGATGAAGCGTTCATCACCAGCCTTTGCGTACTCTTTTTCATCAACGATAGCATAGCTACAGCCCTTTTCTAAGGCTGCTTCCGCAAACTTATTACCATCGAATGATGCTCCCTTCAATGCCACGAAGATACTTCCTTCAGGACAGTTACGGCTGTCTGTGGTCACAACAGGGTGCGCTTGGTAAATCTTGTAAATCTCCTGTATATCCATTGCGTTTACTTTATTCTTTGTGCAAAGGTAAGCTAAATGAAAGACAATGCAAAGCAATGAATGTCTTTTTTTATTATCAGAAATCATCTTCAAGCTGTTGGAGTGATTACTATTAGATTCCACACAACGATAGATAGCAAGGGAATTAACGCCCCGCACCATTGGTGCGGATGGTGAGCACCAATGGTGCGGAGCATCAACACAACGAAAAAAGATAGTAAAGAGTTTCTATCAGAACCTTACAATCGCATATAAAACATGACTACCTAAAACGCGACATACGGCTGTAGACGTTCGATTGCTTCGGGCGTAAAGTCTTTTAATAAGTGGAGTTGTGAGAGACTGGTTAGTTTTCCTTTCAGCCGTCTATAGTCGCAAATAGCCTTAGCCTGATAGAAATTCACATAAGGATGCTTACGAAGTTGTGCGAGAGTTGCAGTATTTAGGTTTATCTTCTCTGTCTGTGGGTTAGCGATAGAGAAGTAAGGTAGGCTTTCTTCTGGGAACCCTTCAATCTCTTGCAGTTGTCCCACAGCAACATATCCGCCTAATCGTTTACCATAGTTGAGGATGGCACGTGCCCAGCCAGAGCCAATACCAGGGACTTTCTTTAGCTGGGTTGTGTCAGCAGTAACGAGATTGATATGTTCACCAACTTTTAGCTTCAATGGATAGCGAAGGGTGTCACGGTCATTCCCTCTGTTAGGTTTATACGTGTTTTGCGCCTTATAGGCCTCATAAGCTGCATGAGCAGCCTGCTTATCAGCTTCTTTTTGAGCAATATAAGCTTGTACAGAGGCGAGCGTGGAGGCTGGTTCGTAATCATCACCAATCGTTATATAGAGTTCTAACGCTCGATACTGTTTGCGTGTAAGACCATAGAGGCGGGCAAAGTCCATCGGTGAATGATAGACTCCTCCTTTAGAACGATACTTGATGATATTACGTACTTGGAAAGGAGCTAAGCCCAACTGCTGCAACTCTTCGGCTGTAGCTGTATTTGGATCGAACGGAAATAGGTGTTTACCTTCTGCCGTTTCAACTTCTGGGAGTTGTGCTTTATGGGAGAAAGAAGTGGGTTTGTTCTTACTTATACTATCGCTTTTCACAGCAGAAGTTTCCGTTGTTTGATTGCCAACAAAGATAATCAAACCAATGCTACCAACGATAAACAGCAAGAGTAGCAACAACACTTTTCGATCGGAACGATGGAGATAGAAAATTGATTTTAGGTTCATAGTATACAGTGTTTAAACTCTGATGAATCCTTCAAAAGAAGAAATTATTATAGATATAAGGGAGGGTTAGAGGATTATTAAGTATTAGTTGGTGATAATAGGTTGTAAATTAATGTTGGAAGTTAATACTTCTTTTTTTCTTACCCATCCCCTCTCCTATTGGAGAAGGGTGGGTATAGGATTTCTTCTCATACTTTTCAAGGATAGAGAAGATAGAGGAAAATTGCGTACCTAATGGCTTAGAACACACCTAACTGATGTAGGAAGATTGCGAGAATAGCCAATGGACAAACAAAACGGATGAGGAAGTAATAGGCACCAAAGAAGATACCACGTGTGGTTCCCCAGTTGGTAAACTCGTCCTTCACCAGTTTCTTTGGTACATACCAGCCTATGAATAGGCAGGTGAGAAGTCCTCCTATAGGTAGGAAGATTTGTCCTGTCACAAAGTCGAAGACATCGAAGAGGTCGACACCTGCCACCTTGAGGAAACTCCAATCGCCCAATGACAGCGAGCAGACTGCACCAATAAGCGAACATCCAGCCGTAACAATCATTGCAGCACGTGGGCGGCTGATGTGTAACTCCTCTTGGAAGAAAGCCGTGCTCACCTCATGCAAGGAGATTAACGACGTCAAAGCAGCCATAGAAAGGAGTAGATAGAATGCGAAGGAGATAACATATCCGATGATAGGCATACCCGAGAAGGCCTGTTCGAAGACGTTTGGCAAGGTGATAAAGATAAGAGAAGGACCACTGTCAGGGTTGATTCCTACCGAAAAAGCTGCTGGGAAGATCATCAGACCAGCAAGGATAGCCACGATGGTATCAATCAATCCAATCTGAACAGCTGAGTTCAAGAGGTTTGTATGACGGCTATAATAAGAGGCGTAAGTACAGATACAACCCATAGCAATGCTCATCGAATAGAAAGACTGACCTAACGCACCAAGGAAAACATCGCCTGTTACCTTACTAAAGTCTGGCTTCAACAGAAATTCCATACCTTTGTTTGCCCCTGGAAGTAGGCAAGAAGCGACGACAATCGCTACTAACAACACGAAGAGGACAGGCATCATAATCTTTGAAGCACGTTCGATACCGTTCCTAACACCATGAATAATAATGTAGTGGGTGAAGAACAGAATAGCAGCTGTCCATAAGACAGGCTTCCAAGGGTTGGTGGAGAAGTCTGAAAAATAGGATTGGAAATAAGCTGGTGAACCGTGTAAGTGATTCATCACAGAGGCAAAACCGTATTGCAAACACCATCCTGACACCACGGCATAATAGCCTGTAATCAAGAAGCCAGTGAGCACTCCCAAGTAACCCACCCACTTCCAAGCAGTGCCATTAGACACTTTTGTGTAGGCACGGGCCGTATTAGAAGCAGCATGACGACCAATGATAAACTCGCTTATCATACATGGTAAGCCTAATAACAAGATACAACCGATATAAATAAGAATGAAGGCTGCACCACCATTCTGACCTGTCATGTATGGGAAACGCCATACGTTCCCTAAGCCAACAGCTCCTCCTGCTGTGGCAAGAATCATCCCCAGCTTGCTTCCAAACTTTGCTCTTTTATGTTCACCCATATAGATTTAACTTGAATACATGTGCAAATATACGAAAAAATATCTACCTTTGTATCAAATTCAAAGTTAATTATGCATTTATTACATCATATCCTCACAAAGTATCCATGTAGTAGCATCATCGTTATTGCTACTTGGGTGTTATGCTTTATACCTATTCCAGAGACGCCACTGAACGATATTAGATTTATTGATAAGTGGACACATAGTGTCATCTACTTGGTCTTAGGAGTAAGTATATGCCTTGAATACATACGCACAACCAAGCATCCAAGCCCCTCCTTCATTGTTGGCTGGGTCTGGCTTGTACCTCTTTTGATGGGTGGACTCATAGAGATTCTACAGTCTTACTGCACGAATGGCAATCGAAGTGGCGAATGGCTTGACTTCTTTGCAGACTCCTTAGGCTCCACAATAGCCCTCATTATCGGTATTCTTCTGGTACGATATCGCACCAAAGCTTGAATGGGTTGCGACGCATCTGGGAGTTATAGAAATGACGATCGCCCGTTACCTCTAAGCCAAGGAAGTCTGGCTTTGCAAAGGCTTCACCCTCACTTCCTAACTCAACCTCGGCTAACACGAGTCCTTCATTGTCCCCATGAAACTCGTCAATCTCGAAGGTGTGACCCTCAAAAGGGACAAGGTAACGGTGCTTGTCAATAACTCCAGGCTCGCACAACAGCATTAACTGTTGTGCTTCCTCAAGTGAAATCACTCTCTCAAACTCGTAACGTGACAAGCCGCCATTGCTTGATGGACCTTTAATCGTTAGGTATCCTTTATCGTCTCGGATACGTACACGGACGGTGTTAACGGCTGCGAAATATCCTTGTTGTATATGACTACAACTGCTGGCAAGCCTTTTCCAATCCCTATCTTTACGTACTAAGAACTTCCTTTCAATCTCTAATCCACTCATAAGAACCGTTGTTATGATAAGTATCTACCGTCTTATATTATAGATGTGTTCGTCGTCTCATTGCCTATCTATGCCTTTAAGACATATAGGAAGCAATGACAATGGTCAAAACACCTAAGGCTACCAATATCAATGCAAGCCATCCAATAACACGGTTAGCATACTTCTCTTGTTTAAGTTCACGCTCTTTGCGATTATATTTACTTCTTTCACTCATAGTTATATTACTTAAAAAGGTTATTATATCATTCTGTTTAAATCAAAGAGAAGCAATTACTCCTCCACAGGGAACTCCATCAAATAAGCCTTAATGAAGTCGTCTATCTTACCATTCATCACCCCGTCGACATCAGAGGTTTGATAGTTCGTGCGGTGATCTTTAACACGTCGGTCATCAAAGACGTAACTCCTTATCTGACTTCCCCATTCTATCTTCTTCTTACCAGCCTCTATCTTAGCCTGCTCCTCCATTCGCTTCTTCATAGCACGGTCGTATAACTGTGACTTCAAAAGCTGCATAGCCTTCGCACGGTTCTTTGGCTGGTCGCGAGTCTCGGTATTTTCAATAAGGATCTCTTCCTGTTCTCCAGTGTCAGGGTCCTCATATTGATAGCGCAAACGGACTCCAGACTCCACCTTATTGACGTTCTGTCCACCCGCACCACTCGACCGGAAAGTATCCCAACTGACGCGAGCTGGGTCGACAAAGACCTCGATTGTGTCATCAACCAACGGTGTTACGAACACGCTGGCAAAGCTTGTCATACGCTTACCTTGGGCATTAAAGGGGCTAACACGTACCAATCGGTGTACACCATTCTCACTTTTCAGGTATCCGTAGGCGTATTCTCCACCCTCGAATTTCATTGTCACGCTCTTAATACCAGCCTCATCACCCTCTTGAATATCAGAGATAGTCACCTTATACCCCTGTGCCTCGCCCCAACGCATATACATACGCATCAGCATAGAAGCCCAGTCTTGACTCTCCGTAC
>ERZ773066.1573-NODE-1573-length-11585-cov-29.801388_pt1 | contig 11585 bp, 15 predicted proteins | sample MGYA00580573_ERZ773066 | MGnify/ENA primary metagenome ERZ773066 (study PRJEB29015, sample SAMEA2738128) | human oral metagenome | biome: human oral; feature: human-associated habitat; material: saliva | place: China | collected 2203 ... | reverse complement strand
TGTCGTAGTGGCCGGCCCAGCCCTGGTCGAGGACGTAGGAGGTGGTGCCTTCGGCCAGCGGGATCTTCATCCAGTCCCAGGTGGGTACGTGGACGAGGCCGTAGACCTCGCCGGATGCAACCTCGCGCGTGAACTCGGGGGGTGCGTCCGTTCGGGTCTCGCCTTGGGTGCGCTTGGAGGGCTGGTGTTCTTCTTCGTACGAGGCAATGGTCTGGGTGACCTGGCCGGCGACCTGGTAGGTTGTCCAGTAGAGCTGCCACACGGAAAACAGGCCGATGACGAACGCGAAGGTGATGAGCAGCTCGCCGATGACGCCGACGATGTTCCAGAAGATGTTGGAGCTCTTTTTCTTTGTCGGAGTGGCTCGAGCGATGTGTTCACCCATTCGTTTCCTCCACGGTTGCATAGTTGACGGTGAGCGAGGTTGTTGCAGGCGCGAAGCTTAGGGAGTCTTTGGTCTGCATGTCCCACCCGAGGCCGTACTTTGACACATAAGCCTGATAATTCACCATACGTGGGTTTGCAGTAACCGTCGCGCGCAGGGTGTCAGGATCACCGATTGCTTGAATCACAAAGGGCGGGGAAAAGCTGGTTCCGTCGACCAGGATGACGTTACCGATGCATCGGATGACGGTTCGGTTGGTGATGCGTACGCCTTGGACTGTCATGGCTTCAGCGCCACCAGCCCACAGGGCGTTCATGGTGTCTTCGATGTCCTGCTGGTGGATGACGAGGTCGTTGGGGGTTGCGCCGGCGGGGATGCGGCCGGGGGGCGCGTCGTTGAGGGTGATTTGGACGCCGGGACCGGAGACGGGGCGCGTGGATTTGGCGGTGAAGGCGTCTTCGTCGGGGGTGGGCGCGCCGGGTTGGGAGGTGGAGAAGTTTTGTATCTGCGCGTCGAGGGCACCGACCTCGGCGTCGAGGGCACCGACCTGGGCTTGTCGGGTGTGCACGAGGGTTGTGAGGTCCGAGGTTCCGGCGGGGTTTTTGCGTTCGTTGAGGGAGGAGATGGAGAAGAGCAGGCCGGAGGCGATGGTGACGGTGAGGATGGCGGCCGTGTGGCGGACTTTGCGTGGCTGCATCATTCTCCCTTTCTGTGGCGCTGCGTTTGGGTACTTCCTATGTCCGAGACTACGCTAGAGTATCGACTAATTCATCACCGCCGGGCGGTTTGTCTTCCCGCGCGGGCCAGTAGAAAGGACCCGACGTGGCCGAATCGAAAAAGCGTAAGAAGAATGGGCACGAGGTCGAGGACGATACCGAGATCAAGAATTGGACGGATGGTATTCCGCTCAGCCCGGTCTGGTGGGCTCCAACGTTCGTGACACTCATGATTGTGGGTCTGCTGTGGGTTGTCGTGTTCTACATTTCCCAGGGCGTGTACCCGATTCCGAAGATCGGTCAGTGGAATATTGCGGTGGGCCTGGGCACGATGATGGTGGGTTTCCTGATGACGTTGCGTTGGCGCTGAGCGCGCGTCGTTTCGCGTGAAACGTGAGTGTGGGGCGTTCCGGTTGTGACCGGGACGTCCCACTTCGTGTATGGACGAGGCCGTGGCTGGCCGGGTGATTATGCTCGGCTGAGCTGGACGCGCACGCCGGCGTCGTACATGCCCCGGAGGGAGCGTCCGGCGAGGCCGTCTTCGAGGCGCGCGGGGTGGGCGCTGGCGAAGGATATGACGGTCGTGGCACCGGCGTGAAGGAGCGCGGGGGACGCGGGCGTGGAGGGACCCAGGACGATGGTGTGGGCGTTCGAGGCGAGGGTGAGGAGACGCGGCATGGTCTTGTTGACGAAGGCGGAGCCGGAAATGAAGACGTAGTCCATGTCGGGGAGTAGGTATTCGCAGGCGGAATCGGGGTAGTCGCCCTCGAAGAGGTTGCGTTCGAGGATGGTGAGTTCGGCGGCGTCGGGCATGGCTGCGGCCGCGAAGGGGAAGTGTCCGATGATGGCGACGCGCTTGCCAGCGACGAGGGGCGCGTAGGGGTGGAAGGTGCGCGCCCAGTTGTTTTCTTCGCAGGGGGTGAATCCTCGGGCGAGGGCGACCTCAGGGTGGGAGTGGTAGGCGTTGATGGCGGCCATGCCGATGCCCGCGTCCTCGAAGTTCCAGGATTTGGCCAGGGCGGCGACGTCGCGCAGGGGGCGTCCGACCAGCTCGGAGGGGTCGTCCGCTATACGAGGCCGTGATTGGACGTTCATGCCGAAGGCCATGCCGACGCCGTCGTCGCTGGAGGCGACGCGGCGCCACTTGCCGTCGGTGTGAATTTGGATGACGGTGATGTCGGAGGGGATCTCGTCGATGAGCTGGTCGTACAGGTCCCAGGGGCTGGTCATAGTGTCTCCTGTGGGGCGCATGAGGGAGGGTCCGGCACTGTGCCGGACCCTCCCTATGTTAGGTCATCCTCAGAAGACGTGCCGAGGCCCTGCAGAGGCGACGGCACCCCGATCACGCGCCATAGACCTCGACAAGGAGGCGGAACACCAGAGCGTTGAGCGCGACGATACCCGCGATCATGCCGAGAGCCACCAGAAGCTGTCGACGATTCTGCGCCGCCTCCGTGATGCCCGAGCGCGGGCGAGCCAGGCGCGCGAGCACCCACGTAGCGGCCACGCCGGCGACCGCGCCCCCTATGTGCGCCTGCCACGAGATGCCGCTGGCCAAGAAACCGTACACCAGGTTGATGCCCAGCAACGTCAGGATCGGTGTCGTATCGGCTCCCCCCAATCGCTGCAGGACAAACACGGCACCGAAGAGGCCAAACACCGCGCCCGACGCCCCCACCGTACCCACGAAGAGTTCCGACGGCTGAATCAGACACCAGGCGAGGATGAAGGCGGATCCACCCAGCGCACTCACCAGGTAGACGGTAAGGAAACGCCACCAGCCCAGGACGGGTTCGATCGCGCGACCCACCCAGTACAGGGAGAGCATGTTGAACAGGATGTGCAGCAGCCCGCCGTGCAGAAACGCGCCCGTCAGGATCGTCCACGGGCGCGACATGAGGAAGAGCGGAACCAACGCGAGAGACGACTTGAGGGAGGGGAACACCCAGGTCGCCAGGTACATGAGGATGCAGATCGCCATCATCGCGTAGGTGACGACCGGCGCACCCATCTGCGCCGCACGCGACGCCTGGCGCACCCATCCGCGCTTCGAGGATGTGCAGTCCACGCAGATCGAGCGCACCTCGGTCGGAATTAAGCAGTCCACGCACATTGGCCGGTTGCAGCGCTTGCAGTAGTCAACGCTGCGCACGCCCGGGTGGCGCGGACAGTCGGGGGCGGCCCGCGGGTCGGACCGCTGGCCGTAGCTCGGCAGGCTCATAGCGTCCCTTTCATTCGTGGGTAAGGGACGAGGCCGGGGTCTCTCATCCCGCCAACTGCACTGAGCAGCGGGAACGGCCCCGGCCTCGTCACTGACAAGAGAAAAGGTCAGTCGACGATCTCGATCGAGTTGATGACCTGCTCCGTCACGGGGCGGTCGTTCGCGCCCGTGGGGGTGGTGGCGATGGCGTCGACGACGCGCTTGGAGGCCTCGTCGACGACCTTGCCGAAGATCGTGTGGTTGCCGAGCAGCCACGGGGTGGGGGCCACGGTGATGAAGAACTGGGAGCCGTTGGTGCCGCGACCCATGCGCTTGCCGGCGTTGGCCATGGCGAGCAGGTAGGGCTCGTTGAAGTTCAGCTCGGGGTGGATCTCGTCGTTGAACTGGTAGCCGGGGCCGCCGGTGCCGGTGCCGAGGGGGTCGCCACCCTGGATCATGAAGCCGGGGATCACGCGGTGGAAGATGGTGCCGTCGTAGAGGGGACGGGACGTCTTCTGACCGGTCTTGGGGTCGACCCATTCGCGCTCGCCCTTGGCCAGCGTCACGAAGTTGGTGACGGTGTTGGGAGCGTGGTTCGGGAACAGCTCGACGGTGATGTCGCCGGCGGTGGTGTGCAGAATAGCTTTCATGTTGACAATGGTGTCATCTTTTCCTGTGTGTTTCCTGACGGTCGTTCAGCTCACGCCGACTAGTGGGCTGCACATCACAGGCGGATGTAGCACAATAGGACGTGAGTGGCGCATGTGCGCCCCCGTTAATATGGACAGGATCGGAGACAACATGGCAACCTCGTCGACTTTCGATGCAGATAAGCTGCGCGCTACCTCTGAGCAGCTTCGCGACGCTGCCGCCGTTTACGCCGGGAGGGTTGCCGTTCGGGCTGCCGATCTGGCGAACCAGGGCGTCGATTGGGCCGCTCCCCGTGCCCAGGCTGCACTGACCAGCGCGATCGAGCACGCAGCCCCCGCGATTGAGAACGCTGCAGCTCGCGCGCAGGCCGCTGCCGCGCACGCCGGCCCCGCGATTGAGAACGCCCGCGAGCACCTGGTGGAGGACTACCTGCCGCGCGCGTCCCTCGCCGTGAACCAGGCGGGTGCCGCCCTGTCGGCACGCGGTTCGCTGTCTGATCGCGCACGCCGCGCTTCCGAGGTGTCGGCCGCCGCCCTGGCGACGCCCACCCGCAAGCGCCGCAAGTGCCGTTTCCTGCGCGCTGTCGGCCTGACCACCCTGGTCGGCGCGGCTGCCGGTGCGGGCTACATCCTCTGGAAGCGTTCGCAGCCGATCGAGGATCCGTGGGCCGAGGAGTACTGGGCGGATCTGGACACGGATTCCTTCGTGCCGGAGACAGACGCCGAGAAGGCTACCTTCGAGCGCTGATGCTCTGAGGTTCTTGCGCCTCTGGGGGGCCGCGACGCAACGCGTCGCGGCCCCTATGTGTTCGGTGCGCGTTAGCCGTCGCTGACCCGGGCGTCGCTGTGCGTGCCCTCCGATGCGATCATCGCGAAGAGAAGTATCTAATTATCGCGATAATGCCACCGATAATCACCATCAGAAGGCCCCAGGGGGCCACCCAGAAGAGGAACAGGACGGGCAGCCATCCCAGCGCATCGCCACTGTCGCCATGGTCACCGGGAATCATACCGACGAAGATCGCCGATAACAAGGGAGACAACATGACGACAAACCCGATCACTACAAAGAACGTGGCGAATCCCGACGCGGCGCTACGAGGTTTCTTCGACTGAAATGTCATCCCCTGATGAAAGCTCTGGTCGTTCTGGGGATATCCCTGATAGACCGGACCCGGCTGCTGGGGGTCCCCCTCTTGCGTCGCATGTGCCGAGAAAGGATTCACGGGCTGGTTCGGGATGCTCATGTTTCTTACTATCCTTTCCGTTGTCGCGGTATCGGCAGCGCTCAATACGACAAGATGCTTATCCGCACCCACACGTCGATCAGGACATAGGCGACGCCGACGATGACCCACGGGGCCGCGTTCAGGATGATCCCTCGTCGGCACCACGACCGCTGACGCGGCGTCACACTCGACCCAATACCGATGAATCCCGCGAGAAAGCCCACGAGGTTCACGATTCCCAGGAAGCTTCCGCCGAAAACGAAGGGGACGATGAAGGAAAGCCCGGCGTACTCGGAGTGTTCACCGTTGACGGAAGCCGCGTAGAGCACGAATCCGCAGGCAAGAAAGAGGATGATCATGATCCATCCCGCAACTCCGCACCAGAGCGCAACCTTGTCGCTTCCCCGCAGTTTCCCCTGCTGGGAAAAACCTGGCTGCTGCTGATACCCCGAATATCCGGAATAGGGACAATTGCGTGGTGCGCTCATTGTCTCTCCTTCGTGTGACGGTCTACTGCAATGTGCCCGCGTTCGGCTGAGGATACTACCCCTACCCCTGGTACTGCGCGCTCGCTACGCCGAATAAAAGGGGTTGATCGCTCCTGTGATGACAAGCGGGCTGATGTTCAGGATGAGTCCCAGCCACGCGAGCCTCCAATTCCCAAACCTGTCGAGCATACGAATCAACCCCGTGATCCCACCAATCAGATTCAGGGGGATAACCAGCATCCATGCAATGACTGAGTAGAGAGCGATGATCAACTCCCCACTCACAGAGTCCTGCGTCCAATCCGCGTTGGAGGACAGCCATGTGGCCAGGAGAGCCAGAACAATGACGACCCACCCTGCGATTCCACAGGAGATGCTGACCCGGTCAACCCGCGGAGGGAAGCTCACCTGGGGTTGGGCGACATAGGTCTGAGGGTATCCCAGATAGGGTCCGCCACCCTGGTAGAACCCGCCATTCTGGTAGGGGACACCACCCTGGTAGAACCCATCACCCGGATAGAGTCCACCACTCTGGTAGGGCATACTCCCCTGATACGGCACACTATCCCCGCAACTGTCCGGCTGAGGATCGCTGATCGGCACAGTCATTCACTGCTCCTTGCCCTTATGTCTAGTGCGTGCTGCCGCCCATCACCCAGAGGATAAAACAGATTGCGAAATAGATATATGGACTCACATTGAGGACGATCCCCAACCAATTCAACCGCCACTTCCTCGACCGATCCGAGAGCCTCATGATACCGATGATTAGGCCAGTCATGTTGAGGGGGAACAAGACCGAAATTGTCATCTGCGGAATAAAGCCGACGAAACGTAAGACTGAGTGATAGGTCTTCCCAAATTCCGTGCTGGTCAGCAGCCAAAGCCCCAGATAGGTTGTCAGGTGCAGCGCCCACACCGCCGCCCCGCAAGCAATGGACACCCAGTTGACCCGCGGGGGCATCTGCACCTGGGGGCCGCCCGCATAGGCCTGTGGATACCCCTGGTAGGGCACCCCACCCGGGTATGTGTTGGTCCCCTGCGGCGCTCCACCCTGGTAGGGTGCGAACTCTTGAGGCGGCGCTGCCATCGGCGTGTTTCGACCTTGCTGGGGCGGTTGGTTTGGAACGCTCATGCGTTGCTCCATTCTCGGTTACAAACCGTTACTGGCCTTGTCAGCTGAAGTCGAGAGCCGTCACAATGACGGCACCTCGAGACTCGGCAGGGGTGAGCGAGCGCAGCACTGACTGCACTGCACGCACCCGCTGACGGTTACCTCCACTACTAGTATTTCAAAAATTGAGATTAACGGTAAGTTTCCGCCCGCCCAAGACTCACAATCCCAGGAGAGAGCGCAGCACCTGCACAACCCCGGCCTCGTTATTGGAGGGCGCCACAAAACGCGCGGCCACTACCACCAGCCCCAGCTCCCCCAATTCACAATAGGTCGTCAAATCAGGAGCACAAAAGATACCATTACCTATGTCGGGGCCTCCCAGCGCTTGAAGTGTCGCAACCTCAATCATCGGGCAGGCCCCGACCTCATGCCAACACCACCCACACCCTCAAATACGAAGAGCCGCAAAACCTCACCCAGGCCGAGTCAGGCTCTCGGTGACGAAGCCACGAGGCACGAGGCCTCCTCGCGTCACGCGACTACACCATCCACGTCCAGGTGCCGACAATGATCCACGGCAACACATTGAGAAAGAGCGCGAGGCAGCTCTGCATGACCTCTCTGCGGGTGCGATACCGAAGGAGGTCGACGAAACCAACGAGAGCACCGATGACGTTGATGACGAAGAGCACGAGAAACATGAGGAAAACGGCAAGGACGAAACCATAGTCTCGAAGCACTGCCTCGTCTTCGTTCGCGTCCATAAGGGTGTTGACGACACCCAAGATGATCGTACCGGCGATCAAAAGCCAGCCGCCGACCCCGCACGCCATGGACAGGATCCATGTAGTGCGCGTTCGCACCCGTCGAGCGGCGACAGACTCGCTGCCGTCGGAAGCTTCCATGAACACCCCTCACTCCGACAAGTATTTCAGAACTTGAGATTAATGAAGAGGAGGCACTCACGCAAGGAGAATGCTCGGAAGCGGCATCGTTCTCGACGACATTCTTACGACACCTCAGCGACCTACTTGACAAACATCAGAACGATCATGAGGACGGTGAAAACGATGTACGGGCTTGCGTTGAGGAGAATCCCCAGCCAGTTGAGCTTCCGTACCTTCGGCGTCCCCGTAGCCCCCACGATTCCAATAATGCCACCGGCGAGATTCACCGGGCCAATAAAAATCATGGCGAAGAGCGGAAAGAAGCCGATTATATCTTTGCCACTCGGGTCAGGATCGGACGCGCTAGCTCGCAGAGCCAGCCACATGGCCAGCACCGTCAGGCCGATGAGAGTCCACCCGACAACACCCAAGATGATCGATACCCAGTTCACCTTCCGAGTCACAGGCCCTTGAGGCACGGGCGCATAGCCCGGCGCAAATCCCTGCGGCGCAGTCGAATACCCCTGGGGCGCCCCCCGATAGACGGGCTGCCCGGGCGCGTAGGGAGCCGCGGGTTGTCCCACGGGCTGCTGAGGATAAGGCGTGCTCATCAGGTTCCTCCTCTGTTGCACTGACATGCGGTGACAATCCGTCTCTCGACTGGTGTGCCACATATGCGCAGCACAGACAACGATGCTGTGAAGAGCCCCCACATCCCCTTTCCGAAAATTCTTTTAAGAATTGAGATTATCGAAGAGGGAAGACCCGCGCAAGATGCGCTCACCCGAGGAGAGCGCGCAGCACCTGGGCAACCCCGGCCTCGTTATTGGAAGGTGCGACGAAGCGCGCGGCCACGATGACGTCCTGCGAGGCATTCGCCATCGCGAAGGACAGGTCGCCCTCGCTCATCATCGACAGGTCGTTGCCAGCGTCGCCGAAGACCGCGGTCTGGGAGCGATCCACGCCGAGGAAACGCTGCAGGTCGCGCACAGCGCTCCCCTTGTCGACACCACGAATCTGCAGGTCGGCCCAGTTCGCGCCGGAAATCGCGTACTGGTGGGTATCGGCGAAGTGCGCCAGCGTCGCCTCCGCGAGCGCGCCGACCGGGCCGATGGCGTAGACCGCCAGCTTGACGATCGCATCGTCGCTTGTACCCGCCTCGATGGCGTCGATGACGGCGATCTGATCATCCACACACTGGGTGCGGTGGTAGTAGGGGGCGACGCCCTCGACGAAGAGGTCGTCGGTGCGCTCGACGTAGGCGAATTGCTTGCCGCACATGACCAGGCCGCCGTCGATCCCGTTCGGACCCGACGTGGCCTCGCGGACCAGGCGGATGACCTCGCGCACGGTGGGGGCGTCGATGGGGCTGGAGGAGACCTCGACGCCGTCGCGCATGACGATGCCACCATTCTCCCCGATGACCGTCATGCCGGGGCGACCGGGGAACATGTCGATGAGGGTCCACACCTGGCGCCCTGACGCGGGCGCGAAGGTGACGCCGCGCTCGTCCATCAGATCGAGGAGTTCATCCATGCCGGGCGGGAAGTTCTTGTCGTCGTCCAGGAGGGTGCCGTCCATGTCGATGGCAGCCAGGCGCAGGTCAGCACCCGCGTAACGCGCGGGGTCAGTGGGGGTCGTCATGTCTCCATTGTGCCTGACCGCAGGGCCGGGTGCTCACGACCTACAACGAGGCCGGGGTAACGTCACGCCGCCGGGCGCGGACTTCGCCTCGTTGTCGCGAGGACACTACCTCTCCCGTACACCGGATCTATCTCCGTCATATGAAGAGAAGATTCAGACTATGCAACCAGTACATGACCCCACCCATCAACGTAGCGACGACGAGCAAGGGCAGAAGCCATAGGCGGACGGATATACCGTGTATCCGCCACTCGTCTAGCATCCACATGACGCCCTCCGTGATCGCGACACACAACGTCAGGGCCACCAGCGGGGGAGCCGTACATAGAACGAAGACCAAGTACAGCCCGTATAGCCAGTATGTTCCGTCGCCGTTGTCAGTGTGATCCCCTGGCTGCAAATCGAGCAAGAATTTCAGGATGGTCGGGCTCACGATGACCAGGATTGCGATGATCGCAAAGATGAGCCAAATCTTGGGGATTCGCGGCTTTCTCCGAACATGGTGGGCAGGCACGGGAGCGCAACCCGGACCCGCGCTCGACCACGCAAGCGTGGAGGAAGGCGGCGGCTTCATTCCCGTCGCCGTCATCTGTTCGGGTATCGTGCCGGGCATCGAGCCGATAGCGTTATTAGTCATCGTCGAACCTCTTCGTTCGCATTGGAGTGATCCCTGCATAAACCGGAACGCAGGCCACTCACATGCCACGCTCGTGTCCGCGCCCTTCACCGACGAAGGGGAGGCACAATAGAATAAGCGCGCGCCCTGCGTTGAGGTCGTACGTTCCGATACGCCTCCATGGTATGCCCGACCAGACGCTCGCCGCCGGGGTTTGACACTGCACTTGTGCGGATCACCGCTCGGGCGGCCACGGCCTCGTCGATAGGGGGGGCGAGGCCGTGGCCGGTTACTCGACACAAGGACGCAGCGCGTTACTCGCGTCCCTCGCGCACGCTGGCGAGGATGCGGCGACGCAGGGGCACGGTCGCCTCGGAGGCAGCGACGATGAGCAGGACGCCCACGAATGCGGAGGCGAGGGCCACGAGGACCCCCTTGGCTCCGTCAGCCGCGAGCAGCGGCGAGAGGAACACCATGCCGAGCAGCATCGAGCCGATGATCATGACGAACGCGGGGATCGCGACCTCGAGTCGGCGGCTGCGGTCCATGAAACCGTTCGGAGAGCCCATGTAGGACAGGGCACGCACCTGGTCGGCGGAGTCGAGGACGCGGATCGACTGGTTGACCGCGGTCGACACGGCGCCCAGTGCGAGGGTGATCGCGAAGGTCAGCAGCATGCCCCGGTTGATGTCGCCGATGACGATGCGCCCGACCTCGTCCACGCCGTCCCCGCTCATCGAAATCGCGCTTATGGCCGGGTACATGATGCCGACGAGGAACCCCACGAGGGCCACCGCCCCGAAGGAACGCCACACGGCGCGCGGGTCGTCGGCCATGCGACGCCCGGCCACCATCATCTGGGGAGTGCGCGCCATGGAGGCCATGAGTCGGCCCATGAGGCTGATCGACCACACGCCCACCAGGTTGATGATGAGGAAGATCGCGCCCATGAAGCCCATGAACACGGCCATGCCGATGGCGGTGCCGAGGTTCATCGCGAGGGCACCAACGGTCAGCCACACGACGAGGAGGACCAGGCCGATAATCGGCCCAACCGCGCTGACCCGGTCGGCACGGTCGCGCCGCGCAACACCCAGGGGCGTGATGGCAACCTTACGCATGGCCAGCCACGAGGACAGGGAAGCCAAGAGGATCATGGCGAGGCCCTCGGCGAGGAGGGCAATGACTCCCACCCACATCTCGCCGACCCCCATCGGGCGGCCCTGGAAAGACAGGGCACCCCACGCGGGCAGCGTGACCGCGTAGAGGATCGTGCCGACGACGACACCGACGCCCGCGAACACGCAGGTCTCGAGGATGCAGGCGAGCTTCGTCGCCCCCGGTGCCAAGCCCATGAGGCGCAGGACCGCCAGGTCGCGCTCGCGCCTGCTCATGCCCAGTCGAGCGGCCGCAGCCCCCATCGAAATGATGGGGACGATCAGCAGAGTCGCCGCGAAGTACGCAAGAATCACGTAGAAGGGTCCCATCCCATCCAGGGTCGAGGGATCGTCACCCGTGCCGGAAGCCGCAGCCTCAGCCGCCCGCGCCCCGAAAGCCATGACGCCGCCCGTCACCGCGAGCAGGAACGCGTGCGGCAGGGCGAAGGCCGCGACCGTCAGGGCACTCGTCGCCCGGTCGCGCGACCGCAGGAGC
>ERZ773066.1570-NODE-1570-length-11597-cov-4.175879_pt1 | contig 11597 bp, 10 predicted proteins | sample MGYA00580573_ERZ773066 | MGnify/ENA primary metagenome ERZ773066 (study PRJEB29015, sample SAMEA2738128) | human oral metagenome | biome: human oral; feature: human-associated habitat; material: saliva | place: China | collected 2203 ... | reverse complement strand
GTAGGGACTTGTCCCGTACTCCGCGTTTGAAGCTTCGAAGGTGCAAGACCAAGGCTTGCACCGGTGCCCTGTAACAGCGATTATAAAAATAATCCGCAAGGATTCGAAGGTATCACTTTTTTGTGCGTATTTTATGGTATGCCTTTACTATTTTGTGGTATCCTATGTAAAGAGAAAATGAAAGAAAGTAGTAGCGCCATGAAGAAAATTATCGTCATAAACACCGGTGGTACAATCGCCATGAGTGAAGACCGCTCAACCGGTAACGTAACCCCAACAAGCACAAACCCATTAACCAACTCCGACACGATTTTTGCACCCATCGCAAGTGTTGTCGTAGAGGATCTATTTAACCTTCCGTCTCCACATATGACAGAGGAAAAAATGTGGGAAGTTCAAAAGCGAATCGTTCAAGCGCAACAGGAGGGCTTTGACGGAGCGGTGGTGACTCACGGAACCGATACATTAGAAGAAACAGCGTATTTCTTAGAGTTAACAACTGATGGAACATTCCCGATTGTATTAACAGGAGCGATGCGTTCCAGCAATGAAATTGGAGCAGACGGTTTAGCGAACTTACGCAGTGCCATTATTACGGTAACGAGTCCAGAGAGTGTGGATAAAGGCGTTCTTGTCGTGATGAACGATGAAGTTCATGCGGCAACGTATGTGACAAAGACACATACTACAAACGTGGCGACTTTCCAAACACCAACTTTTGGACCGCTTGGATTAGTGTCAAAAAGCAAAGTGATTTACTTCCAAAAATTCTTACACCATGAATACTATCCGATTAAAGAACTCGTGGATAAGGTCTACTTATTAAAAGCATATGCTGGAATGGATTCAATGTTATTTGATGCGATTGCCGATTCAGATGCTAACGGAATCGTCATCGAGGCGCTAGGAGCAGGAAACTTACCGCCTACGACACTTCCTGGATTGCATCGTTGTTTAGACAAAGGAATTCCGGTCGTGCTTGTATCCCGTGCATTTAATGGTGTAACGTATGATGTATATAATTATCTTGGCGGAGGCAAACAGCTCCGTGAAGCAGGAGTGATTTTCACAACAGGGCTTAGCGGACAAAAGGCTCGTGTGAAATTATCGGTGTTATTAAGCGCTCATGCGAATAGAGAAACAATCATTAGAGCATTTCAAGTATAGGAAAGAGGAATAGACATGGTTAGAAAAATTGGACGAGTGGTTCGTCAATATGAAGGAAAACCGATTATTTATGGCATGCCACTAGAAGAACTTACCGCTTGGTTTGAAGCAAAAGGCGAAAAGAAATTCAGAGCAGGACAATTATGGGACTGGCTTTACCGCAAACGTGTGACGAGTTTTGAAGAAATGACAAACTTGCCAAAATCGCTGATTGAACAATTGCAAGAAGAGTTCACATTCCCAGTGTTAAATGAACGTATCAAACAACAATCAACAGACGGAACACGTAAATTCCTCTTTGAATTGGCAGATGGCCTCTTAATCGAAACGGTATTAATGCCACAAGAATACGGCTTATCCATCTGTGTGACCACACAAGTAGGATGTAATATCGGATGTACTTTCTGTGCCAGCGGAATTATCGCAAAACAACGTGACCTTGTTGCTGGGGAAATCGTAGCGCAAGTTATGCACGTGCAACGTACTTTGGATGAAGTGTCTCCTGGGGACCGTGTCAGCCATATCGTAGTCATGGGGATTGGGGAACCATTCGATAACTATGATAACGTGATTAAATTCTTAAAAGTAGTCAACTCTGATAAAGGGCTTGGAATCGGGGCTCGTCATATCACGGTATCTACAAGTGGTTTGGCTCCAAAGATTCGCGAGTTTGCAGACGAAGGATTACAAGTCAACCTTGCATTGTCACTTCATGCACCAGATAACGATACACGTTCTCGTATCATGCGTATCAACCGTAAATATCCAATCGAAGTGGTGATGGATGCCATTAACGAATATATTGCTAAAACAAATCGTCGTGTAACCTTCGAGTACATCATGCTCGATCACGTGAATGATTCTGTGGAACAAGCGCAACAATTGGCCGACCTTCTTGCGGATAAGAAACGTCTGTCATACGTCAACTTAATTCCTTATAACAAAGTTCGTGAACATGACCAATACGAACGTAGTGGAAAAGAGCGCGTAGTTGCTTTCTACGATGTCTTGAAGAAAAACCACATCAACTGTGTCGTTCGTAAAGAATTCGGACATGATATCGAAGCAGCCTGCGGACAATTACGTTCAAGCCAAATGAAACGTGACCGCGCTGAAAAAACAAAAGCCTAATGAAGTAGATAAACCGCACCTGGATGGGTGTGGTTTTTTTGTGCGAAAATCAAATAAGAGCAGATATTTTTATAGGATTTTGATTGAAAATACAAAAGAACTCTATTTTCTAAAAGAAAAATCTGCTATAATTTCAATAAAGAAAGCGGTAACAGTTATAAAATGAACCAATAAGGAAAGGAGTCGCTCGAATGCTAGAAGTTCATATTAAAAGTTTTTCATATGGAGAAAAAGAGGTTCTAAATCAGATTGACTTGCATCTTCCACCATCTCAGATTATTGGACTAGTAGCACCAAATGGTGTAGGGAAATCTACGCTTATCCAAATATTGTCTGGACATTTAAGAAATAACGGGATTTCGGTTTCTTATCAAGGGAAGAATTATACAACTGATACCTTATTTATGAGACAGCATATTGTAAAGATGCCGGATCAATCTGAATTATACGATGAGTTAAATGGAATCGAACATTTGAATTTCTATGCCTCGATGTGGAAAGTAGCTTCTGGAACTGTTCAAACTGTGGTAGAACAGTTGAAAATGGAAGACTATATTCATCATAAGGTGGGCGAGTATTCACTCGGGATGCGGCAACGCCTTTGTTTTGCATTAGTACTGGTCACAAAAGCAGATTACATGCTTGTTGATGAGGTGATGAACGGATTGGATCCGGATAATGTGGAATTAATTTCTAGAGTGTTGAGACAGTTAAGAAATGAAGGGAAAACAGTTGTGATGGCTTCTCATTTACTGAACAATCTCGATTCGATTGCAGACAAGATTTATTTTATTAAAGAGAAGCGAATCGCATTGGAATATTCACCGCAAGCGGAAGGGATGGATACACTTCAATTGACCTTTGTTTCAAAAGAGCGTTTCGAAAAGTTTGTAGAAGAATTTCAAAGTGAAGTAGAAATGATGAATAGCGAAGAAAGACAGCTGAGCATCCACCTTACGCCTGGAGAGTATTCAGAAGAAAAATGGAAGTGGATATTTGAAGACATCCATCAATTTAGTGAAATTAAGATTGGAGTAAAAGGGTGTTATGCCCTTTATAAAGAACTGTACGGATAGTACAATCGAGAGTTTAAAAAGAGAGGAGAAGATAAAATGAGAACGCAATTACTGTTGATTGTTCGAAATCGATTAATGAAAATTCAGTTCATCGGTTGTGTACTGCTGATGGTTGTATTTCTTATGATGAATTTCCAACAAAAATCTTCTCTCAATGATCTTTTAAATAGTTCTTTACATCGAGGGGATAAAATTCATTTGATGATAATCAATGAATATGAAGAAGAAGCAAAGAAAAGAAGTTTAACAGAAACAGAGGAAAAATGGTTAGAGGATGCTCTTGCCTATCATCGTTCAGTAGCAGCATTCCAAAAGCAAGATTATAAAACTTATATTAAAGAACAGATTCATTTTTGGGAGCTACGTCTTGAGTTACGAGATAAAGAACACTCGCCCCTTCCAATTTACAATACAATTGGATTTAATCCTAGTAAGCAGGAACAGTTAGAGTATAAGAATGTCAAACAACATTTAATGAAGTTTCGTTTTTTAGACGAACAGGGGCACTATCAATTAGACGATATTTTACAAATGGTCAATCGAATTTCTTGGATGGAATGGACAAGATATAATGAACCGATGCTTTACTGGTTGCCAGTTCTATTTTCAATATTGCTACTATTTATCAGTCCTATTCTTTTAGACGATTGGAAGCATCGAAGCGTGTTAGCGGTGAAGCCAATTCGCCAATGGAAATATCTCCTACAAAAGATGAGTAGTTACTGGTTGGTGAATATGTCGTTTGTACTTCTTGCTTTGTTTGGTATTTTTCTAGTACAGAGCTTCTCTTTTGGATGGGGGAACCTCAATTCGCCATTTCTTGTGTTTCGTGGGGAAGAGGAGGTCCTCATGTTTCCGTTACAATTTATCGGAATCATCCTACTCTTAGCAGCGTGTGTCCTATTATTCTTAATCAATCTCATCGCGTGGTGTAATCAGTTGAGTAGAAATAAGATGCTAGGGTTTATCGCAGGCCTGATGGTTATTTGGGCAGAGCCTATCTTACGTTCCATGAAGATTTATCCTTCTTTTGCAGATAAGTTGCCACTGTACTATGTGAATTTTGGCTCTGTTATCCAAGGAATGAAAGATGATTTTTATGCGACGGGTACGTTTACGATTTCAAATGGTTGTGCTAGCTTACTTGTAGGAGCGTTTGTGTTCTTCTTATTGACGGTTGGAACTTCTTGCTGGCAAGAACGTCTGAGACGAGGTGGTTCGGTATGAGTAGATGGGTTCAATTAGATAGAATGCATTTAAAGAAAAGAGGATTTTTCTATAAGATACCGCTTCTTATTTTAGTAGTTGCGATGTTTGTCGTGGGATATCATCACTTTGCAGGGAAACCGGCCTTAAAAGATGTGATTGAGAGACAGTTTTCTCAGATAGACGATCTTAAAGAATCATTTGAGAACCAAGGGACTATCGATGAAGATACAAAGAAAGCACTGAATACTACTTTTCAAGCTCTCTATCAAACCTATGCCCAAGAAAATGGAATATATACGATAAAAGGAAAAACAGACCGACTGATTCCGATTTATGAAAAACGATTGGAATTGGTTGAATCTCTTTTAAGGAGCGGCCCAGAAGAATGGGCGGATTCGTTAGAGAGTCCTGTTCAAATTAGAGCTAAACTTCAATTATTCCATTATTTAGTTGAGAAAGAGATACCCTACCAAACCTATTATCAGTATGGTGATTTTATACAGACGAGTTTTCAACTTCTTGGCTATGGCTTGCTTACCTTCTTTTTCCTTGTACAAGTTGGGGAATTTTTAGAAAGAAAGCATCGGCATCAAACACTACTCGAAGTAGTGCCGATTTCTAATAAAGAAGAATTAGTGTCAGAAACGCTCTATTCTTTAAAATATTTTTATGCTTTTCCTAGTCTACTGGTGATTCTGTCTTTGGTGATGTATGGAATCATTATCCATGAGAATGTATTTCTATTTCCTGTATCGTATGTTTCTAATGAGGAAATAATCTTTATTTCAGCAGTTCGAGGAATCTTATTGGCGATTGGATATCCATTGCTAGCAATTGTTGGCTTATTCATTGCGCAAATGCTTCTTTTTTCTTGGGTGAAAGATACGATGATTTCGACGGTTGTCCTCTTTATCCTCGGATATTTGAGTATTCAAGGGTATCAGTTAGGAGAGATTTTACCGTTCAGTTTATTACCAGCCCTACAACATGGAATCCCGCTTGTGATAGGAGCTTTTGCAGGAGTGGTCTTCTCCATTGTGTTCATTGGCATAAGACTAAAAAATATAAGGAAGTGAGGAGCTAAAAATCCTCACTTTTCTTTTATTTTCCTACAAAAGTCCTATATACATTGGATTAAGACAATGTTACACTATGAACATAATCATCATTTGAAGTGGAGCGAGTGTGTATGAAGGTTGTTTTTCAGAAGTTTAAAAAAGAAGTGTTCATCATGGTCACGTTGCTCACCCTCATTGCAGGAGCGGAGCTTGTATCGAGTGTCGTTAATGCGCAAACTTTAGATACTTTAGTAAACATGGATATTCATAATTTCTTTTATAAGGCTATTTGTTTAGTGGTTATTTTTGCATTTTATCTATTGTTTACGTATATGTTGATTCGCTATCAAGCCTACTTTAATCAAAAAGTAGCGACGTGGTTACGCGATCGTATTAGTCATTCTATTGAAGAGACGTCTTATGGACGCTTTTATGAAAAGAATAGTCAAACCTATATTTCATGGTTTACAAGCGACTTGGAACAGATTAAAGGGAATGCGATTAATCCAACCTTTGAAGTTATCGGAGGCATTATCTCAGCGGTGATTTCAGCGGTAGCCTTGTTTATGTATCATTGGTCTATCGTCTTACTAGCGGCTATCTGTATTGTCATCATGGCTGTGTTGCCGGCTTTGTTCTCAGCAGAACTGACAGATAAAACGATTAAAGTGTCAGAAGCTAATGAAAAATTCGCAAAATCCATTTCGGACTTATTGAGTGGATATGATACGCTATTCGTCTTTCGTAAGTTAGCGTATTTAAAAGACAAAATCCATGAAAAATCGGTTGAAGTAGGTGATACGCATCGCGACTATAGTAAGACGATGGCGAAAGTTGCCGTTAGTGGCGGTATCGGGAATGTCTTTAGTCAAATTTCTGTATTCATATTAACGGGGTACTTAGCTTATATTGGCGAAGTAAGTATCGGGAGTATTCTAGCATCGATGGCATTAAGTAGCACCATCTTCAACGTGCTCGGAAATATTAGTCAGAAGATTGGTTCGATTAAGAGTACAAATTCATTGTTTAAAAAATATGAGCAATTAGAACCTGCATCCCTTGTAGAGGAAGCACCAGAAGTGAAACCAAGCACTCTGATTGAAGTGAAGGATGTTTCATTTAACTACGGAGAAAAGGTGATTTTAAATCATGTTTCTCTTGGGTTTAACGAAGGGCAAAAATATGCGATTACTGGCGAGAGCGGAACAGGGAAATCAACACTGTTAAATATTATCGCTGCTAAGTTAACGGAGTATTTAGGCGAAGTGAAACTTGCTGGAGTCGATGTGAAGAAACAGTCCTATAATGAGTTATATCGTCAAATGGTCTATATCGCTCAAAAACCACATGTCTTCACGACAACGATTCGTGAGAATGTAACGCTTAATGAAGCGTATACCGATGAAGAAATTTGGGAGTCTTTAGAAAAAGTGGGACTCGCTTCTATTGTAAGAAACTTGCCACAGGGATTAGATACAGTCTTAGGCGATGGCGATTCAAATCTATCCGGCGGGCAGTTGCAACGAATTGCTTTTGCACGTGGATTGATGAAACACCCAAAACTCTTCTTGCTCGATGAAGTCAGCTCCAACTTAGATGAAAAGACAACCATTGAGGTGTTGAAACCAATCTTAGAAGATAAGAGTGTGACAGTTCTATGGGTAACGCACCATCTTCCTGAAGCGTTAAAAGAAAATATCGATCAAACGATTCAAATGAGTGAGTTAAATCAAACGGCTTAACGAATGTTTAGCGACCTTCCTAAGGATGAATAGGGAGGTCTTTTTTGATGCCTTGAATGCATGAAAAAGTGCGAATTGATAGCTTTTTACCTCAAAAAGGAACAAAAAACAGTGTAATAAATGAAGAAAGTATGACCGAGAATGTAAGAAAATTCTACGAACGTGTTACAGGCTGGTGTCAACTATTACAAAAACATATGTTCTTGTCATGTGTTTGTAACAATAACATCAGAAAAAGTCAAAAAAATTAAGTGACCTTAACAAACCGCATAAAATCAACATTTTAAGTTTTTCCTGTGCTAAAATAATTAGCATCAATTAAGTTCGCAACCAAAAAAATCCAAGCGAACGAGGTTTTTGACTTTTGAAAAAGTCGGAAATCGGAAAGGAAAATATGAAACCAATCAAGAAACAATTCATGATGGTGACAGCATCACTTGCTTTATTTAGTTTTGCAGGATTTTCAGCAACAACAGCAAGTGCCAACGAAGTAGAATGGACAGCACGTACTGTAGAACAAGTAAAACAAGATGTAAAAAAAGACGATAAAGGTGTACAAGAGTACACAATCAAATGGGGAGATACATTATCAGTCATTTCTGAAGCGACTGGTGCATCATTAGATACATTAGTTCAAGTGAACGAAATTCAAGATGCAAACCTTATTTACCCAGGGACAGTGTTACGTTTCTCAGCTGACCAAAAAGAAGTGACAGTGGATAACGGAACATCACAACATTCATACCGTGTTCAAGACAACAATGAAGTTGAAGAAGTTGAAACGACTCAAGCGACTACACAAGCAGCCCAAGAAACTGAAACAACACAAGCTGCCCAAGCAACTCCAGCAACTGAAACAACACAAGCAGCTGCCGCTTCTTCAAACCAAGGTGGTTACTACTTAACAGTTGAAGCAACAGCTTACTCATATAACGAAGCTGGTTTATCAAACTACACAGCTGATGGAACAAACCTTGTAAGTGAACCAAACGTAATTGCGGTTGACCCAAGCGTGATTCCATTAGGATCATATGTTGAGATTCCAGGATATGGTATTTTCCGTGCTGCAGATACAGGCGGTGCCATTTACGGAAATCGAATTGACGTACACTTAGTAAACTTGAATGATGTTTACAACTTCGGACGTCGTACAATCACAATCCGTGTATTACAATAATCACAATATTTTTTGAACTAAACTTAACTTAATGAAGAGTCAGGAGATACGTCCTGGCTCTTTTGTTTTTTAGAAAGTTAAGAAAAAGTAAGAGATGGCTAGAAAAATAGGCAAGTGCATCAAACTGTGGTATATTAATAACATCGACTAAAAAGAAAACCGATTGGAGAGGGAATTTTATGAAGAAAAAATTCGTAGGAGCATTAGCGCTTGCATCAACTTTCGCATTAGCGGCATGCTCAAATGGCTCATCAGAAAACGTTGCAACGACTAAATACGGTAACGTTACAAAAGATGAATTTGTTACAGCAATGAAAGATTCTGTTGGGGAACAAACACTACAACGTTTAGTATTAACGAAAGTACTAGAAGGATCTATTGAGGATGCAAAATCTCTTAAAACAGCTGCAGATGAAGAAGTGGCTAAATTAGTTGCTCAATATGGTGGAGAACCTAAATTATTAGCGGCTTTACAACAAAGCGGAATCACTTCTGTAGACGCATACCGTCAAACACTTTACTTAAACAAATTAATGACAGAAGCAGTGAAGAAAGCTGCGAACTTCTCAGAAGAAGATATTAAAGCGTACTATGATGCGTGGGAACCACAAATTACAGTTCAACATATCTTAATTCCAGCAAAAGCTGATGCCTCAGATGAAGAAAAAGCAGCTGCAAAAACAAAAGCTGAAGAATTAATTAAACAATTAAAAGATGGTGCTGACTTTGCGGAATTAGCAAAAGCAAACTCTGCGGATACTGGTACAGCTGCAAAAGGCGGTCAAATTGGACCATTCAAACGTTCAGACATGGTACCTGAATTCTCAACAGCAGCTTACGACTTGAAGAATGCCGGAGATATCACTGAAACTCCAGTTCAAACTCAATTCGGATACCACATCATTAAGTTAGTATCTAAAGAAGAGAAGAAACCATTTGATGAAATGAAAGAACAAATGGAAAAAGAAATGTTAGATGCGAAATTGAAAGATGCTGCATACTTACACCAAACAATGGTTGATTTAGTGAAAGCTGCGGACGTGAAAATCACAGACGAAAGCTTACAAAATGCTTTAAAGAATTTCTTACAAACAGCTGATTCTGAAACAACAACAACTACTGCTAAATAAGAATGTTTTGACCTCTGCACGAATTTTTCGTGTGGAGGTTTTCTTTATGCTAGAGTCAGTTTAGTAGTTTTGTTTCCATTTCAAAAACAAATGTCTATAAACAAAAGAGTTTTGTTGACATCGAAAAGAATGGGCGTATAATGGAATCCATAACGCAATGAGATGGAGAGTACTCATCGAGGCACTGAGTAGAGAGCTTAGGGGTGGTGGAACTAAGTAGTGACGAAATGGGGAAGATGGCCATTGAGCGGACTTTCTGAACAATTGTAAGGGAAGTACGGGGCGCCCGTTATAGCGGTACGATTTCAATGCACAGACGTGGAATCGGGTGAGGTTTATCTAGTGATGGATAAACGAATAAAGGTGGTAACACGGTATTTTTGAAATGATCGTCCTTTGTCCTTTTTGGGGCAGAGGATTTTTTTATTGTGTTCGACAGGATGGAGGAATGTGTCAAATTAATTCGCAACTAACACAACAAATTTATAAAATCGGAGGAAAAACAATATGAAAATTAAAAACGTATTATTAACAGCCGTTGCAGCATTCACATTAGCAGCGTGCGGAAATCAAAGTTCACAACAATCTAGCGAGGCTTCTAAAGCAACTGAAGCTCCAGCACAAACAGTTAAAGTTGCCGTAGTAGGTAGCGCAGCACACGAAATCTGGGATTACGTAGCTGAAAAAGCGAAAAAAGAAAACATCAACATCGAAGTTGTCGAAATGAACGACTACGTATTACCAAATACAGCCCTTGAAGAAGGTTCTGTTCAAATGAACGCATTCCAACACCGTGCATACTTAGCACAATGGAATAAAGATAAAGGGACTGATTTAAAAGAAATCGGAACAACATTTATCACGCCATTATATTATTTCTCAACAAAATATAAATCATTAAAAGATTTACCAGAGAAAGCAAAAGTATTAGTTCCTAAAGAAGTAGCAATCCAAGGTCGTGCATTAGTAGCATTGCAAACAGAAGGCTTAATCACATTAAAAGAAGGCGTTGGAACAAAAGCTTCATTAGCAGACATCACAAGCAACCCTCGTAACTTAGAAATCATCGAAGCAGAATCAGCACAAGCACCACGTTTATTACAAGACGTTGATGCAGCTTCTATCAATGGTTCTATGGCACAAGATGCTGGTTTGAAAATCGAAGACAACATCTTCTCAGATGCAAACCACTTAGATACAATTCCTAAAGATCGTTACAACATCATCGTTGTTAAAGCAGCAGATGCTGAAAACCCAACATACAAAAAAATCGTTGAATTATATCAATCAGACGATGTAGCGAAGAAAATGGATGAAATCGCACCAGGACAATACTTCCCAGTGTGGAATTCAGATAAATAATCCCTTTAGACGTCAGAGTACAATGGTGCTCTGGCGTTTTTGTTTGGAATAGGAGCAGTTTCTGATTGCGTGTAGTATAATGAAAGTGAAAGTTCGAACGTTGGAGGAAGAATGATGAAGACATGGATAAAACTAGCGTTGTTGTCGGTAGTAGCTGTTATGCTTGCAGCATGCGGAAAAAAGGAAAAAATCCCTCTACCATATGCGTTTCAGTCAGATAGGATTTGGATGGATGTGCATCACGGAGAGAAAATCGAGTTGGATCAACACAACACGGTGACGGCGGTCTATCATTTTGATGGAAAAGGAAACGTGCTTGCCTATACAGGATTGGATTTGGACCTCGGGGATTTAGGAGGGAAGAATGAAAAACAAATTTTAGAACTAGCCCAAAAACAATTTGAACGAAATTTCTATCGCCATAAACAACAACTCCGAGAAAAGTTGGAAGTTCAATTAGCGGCGTTGAGAAAGGAAGGTATTAAAGTATCGTGGGAGGGAAAATCTAAGGAAGTCCGAGAAAAATTGAAAAAGATAGATGAAAA
>ERZ773066.1569-NODE-1569-length-11604-cov-22.201230_pt1 | contig 11604 bp, 7 predicted proteins | sample MGYA00580573_ERZ773066 | MGnify/ENA primary metagenome ERZ773066 (study PRJEB29015, sample SAMEA2738128) | human oral metagenome | biome: human oral; feature: human-associated habitat; material: saliva | place: China | collected 2203 ... | reverse complement strand
TGCTTATCGGCTATATACCGAATAATACGGCTACGATTTCTACTACCGTGTATCAGTTATGGCGGACCAATGACGAATACAGCGCCTTTATATGGGTTGTTATCAACATCGTCATCAGTGCCGTTGTCCTGCTTACGGTCAACATGATGGAAAAACGGGCGCGGCAGAGGAGGGGCGGCGCATGGCAATAGATGTGAACGTGCAAAAAACGCTGGGAAATTTTTTCCTCGATCTCTCCTTTTCCTCCGCCGGCGGCGTTGTCGGGCTCTTGGGTGCGTCGGGCTGCGGGAAGAGCAAGACGCTGCAATGCATTGCCGGCATTGAGACACCGGACAGGGGATTTGTCGGCGTGGACGGTAAGGTTCTCTTCGACAGCGAAAAAAAGATAGACGTGCCTGTGCAGGAGCGGCGCGTAGGCTATTTGTTTCAGGATTATGCCCTCTTTCCGAATATGACCGTAGAAGAAAATATTTTCCACAGTATTCGGGAGAACTGCAATAAGGCGGAAAAGGGAAAAATCGTCGGCTCCATGGTAAAACGCCTGCGTCTGACCGGGTTGGAACGACAGAAACCGGGACAGCTTTCGGGCGGACAGCAACAGCGCATCGCCTTGGCGCGCATTCTCGTGAACGAGCCGGACGTTTTGCTCCTTGATGAGCCTTTCAGTGCGCTGGACAGCTATTTGAAGGAAAAGGTAATGATCGAAATCAGCGAGACGTTGGCACGTTTCCGGAAGGACGTCGTCCTCGTCACGCACAGCCGCGATGAAGCCTACCAGCTTTGCGATTCCCTGGCGATTCTCTCGGCGGGACGGCTGGAAGTATTCGGCAGGACAAAAGATGTTTTTGCAGCGCCGCGGACAAAGGAGGCAGCCGCCTTGACGGGTTGCAAGAACATCATTGCCGCCGCGAAAGCGGGCGATCATGAGGTGAACGTTCCCGGCTGGGGCGTGACCTTTAGGACGGAGGAAGCGGTCGGTGACGACCTTTGTGCCGTAGGCGTGCGTGCTCACGCGTTTAAGATCGACGAAGAGCGCAACGCCTTCAATCTGCGCATAGTCGAAGAGATAGAGCAGCCCTTTGAGTGGGTTCTGAAATTCCGTTATTCCGACCAGCAGGAAGGCACGCAGCATATTTGGTGGCGTTTCGCCAAAGACCTGCGGCCGGCAGCCTTGCCGGAACGACTGGGCGTGGCATCTGAGGATATACTGCTTTTGTATAGGTAAAGGATAACTTTGAGAGGATGCAGCACTTTGGAGCGCTTAGCCGAAATGTTGCATCCTCTTTTTGCAAGATCTGCAGCTGATGCGGTGTATTCTAAATTTAACGGATATATGCCAAATGAAATAAATTTGTGTTATACTGAATATATAGATTGTAATATTTTGAATTATACAGGAGGCGGAGGCAAATGAGACGGCAGAGGTTGGGACGGCAGATTACGGTATGGCTTTTTACGGGACTGGTGTCGACGTCGGCAGCGGGACCCGCCCTTGCCGACATGCCCATCGTGCCGGACGCGCAGGCCCCCGCCTCGCAGCAGCCCCTGGTGCAGGAAGCGGCAAACGGCGTGCCCCTGGTGCAGATTACGGCACCTACGGCAGGCGGCGTGTCGCGCAACCGGTACGCGGACTTCAACGTCCCCGAACGAGGCGCCGTCCTCAACAACTCGTACACGCCGACGCAAACGCAGCTTGCCGGGTACGTGCAAGGTAACCCCCATATGAATCGCGGCACCGCCAAGGTCATCGTAAACGAAGTGACCTCCGGCCGCCCTACGGCCCTCAACGGATTTATGGAAGTGGCCGGCAGGGCGGCTTCTGTCGTTGTGGCCAATCCCGACGGCATCCGTGTAAACGGCGGCGGCTTCATCAATACGAGTCGTGCCGTCTTGACGACGGGAAGGCCGCAGTACGGCAGTGACGGGAGCCTGAGGACGCTGCAGGTGGCGCAGGGGACGGTGCGTGTAGACGGCAAGGGACTGGACGCAAGAGGGGCGGACAGCCTGACCGTCCTGACACGTGCGGCCGAAATCAACGCGGGCATCTGGGCAAAGGAGGCAGGCATCGTTACGGGAGCCAACGACATAGACTATGACACGGGCGCCTTGACGGTTACGAGAGGCAAAGACGGTAAGCCGGAGGTGGCCCTTGACGTGGCGGCCATCGGCGGCATGTATGCGAACCGGATTTATCTCATCGGCACGGAAAAGGGGCTGGGCGTACGTACGGCCGGAACACTTATAGCCGCCGGGGATATCGTGCTGGAAGCGGACGGGAGCCTGCATGCGCGCAAGGACGGCCGCATAAGCGGGGAAAACGTCACGATCAAAGCCGGTGAGGCGGATAATGAGGGCCTCATTGCGGCGGACAAGAAGGTAAGTATTCAGGCGGCAACTATCGTGAACCGCGGCACGGGAAAACTGTACGGCGGGGACATTGCGCTGCAGGGAACTGCCGTTACAAACCGCAAAGACGAGGCCTTGGAGAAAGAACTGGAAAGGGCGGTTGCCGCCTTGGGACAGGCGGAACGGGAACTGGACGAGGCGTACGGTGCGGATATTACGAAATTTACGGCGAAGGAAGACCTGGCAGCGTATAACGAACGTATCGAAACGGCATCCCGAGCCTATGATACAAAGCTGCAGGCCGTAAAAGCCGTAACGGCGCGCATGGACGAAATGCCGTCTCCCGTCATGGCCGCGCGAAAGACGCTGACCGTCAACGCCGCCGACAAGGTGGTAAATGCCGCCGGAGCTATGCTGTACAGCGGCAGGGACATGCATCTTCGTGCCGGCAATACGATTACCAACAAGGGAGCCGTCATAGAAAGCCTCGGCGCCATGACACTTGCGGCACCGGTCGTGGAGAATACAAACGGCGCCTTTTCGGCAAAACGCATAGGCGGGGCGTGGACAACCAATCCCGATATGATTCGTATCGACCAATACGACCACTCCGAGCGGGGACGGATATTCGCCAAAGACGAGTTTTCGAGCCTGGGCAGCGGCTACGGCGCGCATCATCACGGCAGTGCCATGGAACAGTACGCGCCGGCCTATGACAGGATTACGCAGCCGACGGCGGAAGAGATAGCGGCCGGCGCACAGCCTGTCCCGGAAGAAGAAGTCGGGAAAAAGATAGCCAACTACGAATGGAATGACCCTATCTTTACCACCCTGGACGTAACGCCGATGGAAAGCGCCCGCCCGGCGGAAGAAGGGGCGCCGCAGGCGGCTTGGGATACGAAGTTTGCGGCAATATTGGAAGAACTGCAGGAAAAGATTACGGCTCATAATGCGGAAGCCGTGCGGCATAATGCGGCACTGGGAGAGACGGCCGATGCCCCGATCCACGACTACACCGTTATGCGCACCGAATCACAGTCGTCGGAAAAGGTCGTACAAACGACGAACGGCGGCCTCATCCGCAGCGGTGACGACATGGCGATTGAGGGAAGCCTTATAAACGACAACAGCCGTATGATCTCCGGCAAGACCCTGCATGTAACGGGAGCCGTAGACAACAAGGCGGCGGAGAAGCACAAGCAAACGGTTACGGTCGGTACGGCGCAGGCAAGCTATACGTATAAGCGGCGGTGGCCGCATAAATCACGGCGCAGAGGGTATAAGGCGGAAGTCTTCCTGACGCCGGATATTTCCTATTCCTCCCCGGAAGCTCTCGGTGTCGCCGCCTATAAAGACCATGTACCCCTGGAAGCGGGGGCGGAAGTACCCGTTCCCGCCATATATACCGTTCATCCGGAGAGTACGGCTGCATATGTCATCGAAACGGATCCGGCCTTTACGAACAGGAAGCGGTTTCTCTCGTCGGACTATATGTACGGGCAGATGCGTTGGGACCCGGATAAGCTGCCGAAGCGGCTGGGTGACGGCTTTTATGAACAGGGGCTTATACGCGACCAGATCTTAAACCGGACGGGAAAAAGATACCTGGACGGCTATACGGATGATGAGGCCATGTACAAGGCCTTGATGCAGGCAGGAATCGCCTATGCCGAGGACGTGGGCCTATCCCCCGGCGTGTCCTTGTCGAAAGAGCAGGCGGCGGCCCTTACGGCGGATATGGTGTGGCTGGAGACGAAGACGGTTACTGTAGACGGGAAAGCACGGACCGTCCTGTATCCGCGCGTATACCTGCAGCCGAATACAGCCATCCGGCTTCTGCCCGACGGGAGCCTTATCAGTGCCGGGAAACTGGTCATCGACACGAAAGAGGCCGTAAAGAATGCAGGCTTGATACAGGGAGACAGCCTGTCCGTTCGGGCCGGAAAGATAACCAATACGGGGGACCTGGCCGGGAGTGATATCGCCCTTCACAGCAGCGAAGACATTCGGCAGGACGGGCGTATTACGGGCAAAGACAGGGTAACCCTTACGGCGGGGCGCAACGTCACCATGGACACCGGCGTAACGCACCTGGCCAATGAAGACACGGCGACCCGTACGGCAGGTATTGCCGTTACGGGACCGGACGGCGTCCTCATCGTAAGTGCCGGAAAGGATATACGGCTGGCAGGTGCCGCCTTACAGGCCCTTGGCGAGAAGGGAGCCGTTGTCCTGAAGGCCGGACGGGACGTAACCCTTGCGGCGAAGACGCTTTCCATGCAGAAGGACATGACCGCGGACGGCGACAACTACCTGCGTATGAAGCGGCAAAGTGAGCTGGGCACAACGCTTGCCGGCAAGGGCGGGGTTACGGTGGAAGCGGGCCGGGATATAAAGGCCCGTGCGGCGGCGGTATACAGCAAAGACGGGGCGGTTACCCTGTCGGCAGGACGGGATATAGGCCTTACGGCAGGAAAAGAACGTTCCGTCGACGATTACGGCTTAACGCACAAGGAACACGGCCTTATGTCCTCGTCTGCGACAACGACCAGGACCCATGACGATCATGAACGCGTGTTGGGTACGGTCGTGGCGGGAAAGACCGTAACCCTTCATGGAGGACGGGACATCGCCATGAAGGCGGCGACAGTCGCCGGCAAAGACGGGGCAGCTATAGACGCAGGCCGCCGCCTCACGACCGGCGCAGCGGCTCGGTACGATAGGGAAGACACGTATCACCATGTAAAGGAATCGGGTATCATGGGTGCGGGATTGGGACTTTTCATCGGCACGAAGAAGACAAAGGACACCTATGACGGCGAATTTACGACGCATGCGGGCACGGCGATTGTTTCTGCAGACGGCGCCGTTTCTTTGCATGCCGGCGATACGGCCCGGTTAACCGGAACCGACGTCAGCGGCAAGACGGGTGTTTCCCTTACGGCACAAGACATTACCCTCGACGGCGTGCAGGACATCGCCGACGAGAAGCAGACACACGAAGAATCGCAGTCGGGGCTTACGGTGAGCGTGAGCAGTCCCGTCGTGAGTGCCGCGGAAGGTGCGCGCAGTACGTACAGAACGGCAACATCGAGGGACAACGGGGTCTTGAAGCTGCTGGAACTGGGCGAAGGGATCAAGGACCTGCGTAAGACCGTCAAGGACATCGGCAGGAACGGTACGGGAAGGCCGGGCATTCATGTGGGCATCGGCTCGTCGTCATATAAGCAGGCCTACGGGGAAGAGAGAAAGACCTACGTCGGCGGGAATATTAGTGGTGCACATATCCATATTGCTGCAGACAGCGCGGCAGAGGCAAAAGGAACCATTCACGCCACCGGCGAAACCATACGGGGGAAAGACGTCACCTTGCATGCGTCACGCGACATCCGCTTGGATGCCGGCGAGAACGTGCGCCGTGAAACGACGGACTATACGAGCAAGGGGGCGTCTGTCGGTGTGACCTTTACAGGCGGAACGGTGACGGGCGCGGACGCGTCGTTCTCGAAAGCAAAGGAAACGGGCGTAACCGAACAACGGACCTATACGGGCACCACGGTTCTTGCAGCCGGTACGCTGAAAACAACATCCGGAACCGATACGGTCCTCGTCGGCTCGCAGATAGGGGGCAATAGGGCGGAGGTACGGGCAGGACGGAACCTTACGGTAGAGAGCCTGCAGGATAGAGATACCTACCGGGGCAACAGCTCGTCTATAGGGGGCGGAATATCGTATGCCTTCGCAGCGGGACAAAAGGCGCCGGAATGGCTTAAATACAGTCACCTGAGCAAGTATGCGGCGCCCTATACGCCGGGAAGAGCGGGTGCCGCTGCCGCTATTAACAAGGGGAAGATAGAAAGCGACTACATAGGAGTGACCGAACAGGCCGGTATCTATGCGGGAGACGGCGGCTTTGCAGTAAACGTGGGCGATACGACACATCTTAAAGGGGCCGTTATCGGCAGCACGGCAAGTGCGGAAAAGAACAGCCTGACTACGGGGCATCTTGTCATGGAGGATATACACAATACGGCAACTTATAGTGCAAAAAACTACGGTATGACTATATCTAAAGGAACATCTCAAGCCTCTGGGCCGACTATGAGCATACCCGTAAAAGGCGACGGAAGCAGCGTAACCTATTCGGCTATTTCGCGGGGTATTATAAAAGCGGCCGACCGGGACATTTCGGATATCAACAGGGATACCGAGCATGCCCTAAATAAACTGGGAAAAATATTTGACAAGAAAAAGGTGGAAGAACGACAGGTATTAAGCAATTTAATTTCCAAAGAAGGATTTACGCTGATTGGCGATTTAGCTGTTCATAAGCAAAAAGAACTGCTTGCAAAAGCCATGGAGGCAGAAAAAGACGGAAAAAAAGATCTTGCAAAACAGTACGTGAAGGAAGCTAAAGAATGGTCTGACGGCGGTTCCTATAAAATAGCATTGCACAGTGCATTCGGAGCGATAGTGTCCTCGTTAAACGGCGGTAATATAGGTATCGGAGCAGCCGGTGCCGGACTTACGGAAGCGCTGCAAAAAGAATTGGGGAAGATCAAAAGCCCCGAAGTGCATAAACTTGCAGCTGCTGTAATTGGTGCTGTTGCAACTCAATCCACGTCAGGTGCAGCTGTTGCAATGGATGGGACAACATACAACTGGTTAATGCATTCGGATCAGATGAATCTTTTGAATGACTATGAGTGGTTTATCAGTTTGCAGCAAGGCGGAGATATAGAATCGGCTAGAGGCGCTTTTTTGGAGAAGGCGGCATATTATTTGGCTTTAAATGACTATGAAGGTGAAAACAGCCTCTTATACGGGTCAAACGATATGATATCTAAAGAGCTTAATGATTCGATTAGGCAGCATGATATACAGGCGTATGACAATAAATTCGGCATACAGCTTACAGAGTTGATTAATAATTTATTTGCCGAATATTACAACACACCGGAAGAAAGGCAACGGTTAAGTGCGCTTAGGGACGCAAAATTGGAAGAATTTCGAGCAAACGGCCGGGTATATAGAGATCTCGCCATCGGCATAAGGCCGACATACGGAGACAACTATGGCAGCAATGAAAAGCCTCGCATTATCGGAGAAGGACATCAGGCAAGTGACGGAAGAATCTATCACATATATTCGGACGGACATACGGAAGTAACCAATGACTGGTTAGGTGTACGAATGATGAGTGCCGGATATCCCGTAGAACAAGGGGCTGATGGCGCATGGTACGCAAACGGTGCATGGGTTCCCAATGAATATTTGCCGAAAGATAAACGAGATATTTCGCAAGCATTTAATACTTCATTCTCATTTGGCGCACCGGAAAGCTTTAAAAGACTCAACCCGTCAAGTAAACAGATGGGGAGACAATTGATAGAAGAGGGGATTATACCGGATCCGGCTAAAATGACCTCGGATTATGAATATTTTGAACTAGGTGCCGGGGCATTGAAATTTCTTACAGGCGCAGGCGGGGGAATTATTGATAAAGAAGGAAATGTTTATCTTTTTGCGGAAGGTACCGGTGGTTTTGGTGTGGGCACACCGATTTTTGTAGGAAAAGGATATGGATATGTTGATCCATCTTGGTTAAAAAATAATCCAGACAAAACTATTATAGATGCAATTGGTGGAAGTAGCTATGGCATATCGGGAAGCAGTTTGCTGTCCGGTAGTGTTAGCAAAGGCTACGATGGTGGTGCAATAAATACAGAATTCGGTATTATTACAAGTGCCGGAACCAACTTCACGTATAGAAGAACTATATTTATAGGGAATATTAAAGATTTTTGATTAAAGAGATAGGAAGGAGGGCAGGAATAGAGAATGAAATGGGGTCGTTCTGAGGTAATAAGGGGAGGAATCATTTTATTACTTTTTATATATGTTGTTTTTGGGGGCTTGTTTGATAAATTTAATTCGGAAAAAGGAAGAATAGAAAATATTTTAAAAGGAGAAGCATATAGTATTGAATTTAAGGATACGAATATAAGTGCACAAGGATTTAATCAAAGAGGTGTGCCTGTATTAAATGGAACAATTTATCCATATACGGTTGTCTATGTCAGCAATCATGCAGTGAATGAAAATGAAATTATTTCAAGACTGGAAAATAGTGGCTATGCATTAAAAAAAGAATATTATAATTCCGTACAAGAGCACATTTATAAATTGGATAAAGTGCAGGGGCCATATCAACAGCATTTGACATGTGAGGTACGCATGAAAATGCATGAAGAGTTCTCTATCAGATATCAATATAGGTATAAATTTTGGTAAATCTTTGTTAACGGGTGCAGACACAGCAGGTAGCGATAACCAATGATGCAGTTAAACAACTGATATCCGATAGCTTTGCCGAAAGGCTTCTCTTTTTATATTCAGGAATGGGGCAGTAGTGCAGATGGATATTTCTCGAAAGCCGGAGCAATGAGCGTGACCGAACAGGCCGGCATCTATGCGGGAGACGGTGGCTTTGCCGTAAACGTGGGCGATACGGTGCGCCTTAATTCCCGACCCATATTTCAAGGCTATTATGTGGAGGAAAAGTTAAATGAATATTGAGCGAAGGCCGGTGAAGGCGGTAAAGGTAACGGTATATACCCTCTTGGTTATTCTGTGTTGGCTTGCTATCGGCTTTGTAGAATTGGATTCCATAAAATATTTTGGCCTGCTGCGGTATGAATTTATTTCCGATATTACGCTCATTCATGATGAGAGCCATGGGTGTTTAGATATACCTACAGTCCCCCATACTTATATACCTATGGCGTATCGGGATATACCAAGACCGATGTACTTCCCGGCGGAAGCGTAGAGAAAGTATATAATTCGGTTTACTATAACTATGTACCCGACGAATTTATGGGGCCATTTGAAACTACATTACAGCGGTTTAAGGATAAATTCGGGAAACAACTGATTTTAAGGGACTCGTTGCAAGATGTGTCGGAGATGGATAGACATATTTACTTAGGGTTAAAAGAAGCTGGGCAAGAGCGTAGAACGTCTTATTTTAGAAGGAAATGTATTCATTTTCCGGACAAGATAGATGAGTATTTGGAGAAGGAGCGAGGATTAGATTCTCTATAGCCGGGAGTAAAGAGAAAAGTACATTCCACAGCGAAATTCGCTATGAAAGCGCGATTGCAATTATTCTTAGATGGAAAAGAAAAAAGAATTAATAGCTATCTTGAAATCAGCCGTTTAATAGAAACAGGGGACGAGATAAGTGGGTAACACTAGAGACAACAACGGCTCGGAAAAAGCTGCCTCGTGGCATCACTTGGCAGTAACAACGAAATCCTGTCTTAGAGAATTAAATATTGTATATGGCATATCGATTATTTTAGGAATTTATATTTTACTGGCAAATTAGAAAGAGAAAGGATTTACTATTTTTTAGAGACGGAGGACGAGTCATAATGCAATATCGCTCAATCTGCATCGCCATTTTCTTTGCAACCTGCTGTACATGGATACAAGCCGCTTCACCTTCCATGCCGGTACGGCAGGAACAGCTTGAGCAGACGCGGCAGGAGGCGCTTATTCGTTCGGAACGGAGGCTGGCGCCGCAGGCGGTAATCGGTACTGCCGCAGTTGAGCATCCGAGTTCGACGGCTTTGCCGGGGGGAACTTCCTTTTATATCCGCTCCGTAGAGGTGGAACATGCGGACAAGGAGTTTTCCTTTTTGGCACATAGGGCACAGGCCGGGAGGCAAATGGACAGCACTGCCATTCAACAGCTTGTAGATGAGCTGAATACGGTGCTTCTCGAAAAAGGCTATGCCACCTGCCGCGTACTCCTGCGGGAACAAAATCTGCAGGACGGTGTGCTGCGCCTGTATCTCCTTGCAGGACGGCTGCGAACGGTCCGTTACAGTGAAGACAGTGCCCGTGTGCCGTGGCGCTCGGCCTTTCCTATACGGGAAGGGGATATTCTTAACCTTCGCCTCATAGAGCAGGGGCTGGAACAGATGAAGCGGCTGTCTTCCCAGGATGTGGCCGTGAAACTCGTGCCTACACAAGACCCGGAGCTTACGGATATAGAGCTTACGGTCAAGCGTACTCGTCCGGTTCACGAACTCTTATCCCTCGATAACTCCGGACTGTCCGATACGGGGAAAGTACAGTGGAGCGCCTCTGTTTCCATAGATCAGCCTTTATACGCCAATGATATCCTGTCTATCGGTATAAACGGAGACGGCATGCGTGACGGCTACCTGCGCGGCACACGGGGACATAACCTGTACTACCGCATTCCTCATGGCAACGATACATTCTCCTTCTTTTACAGCTATTATGATTATCGGCAGCACGTGCGGCAACGGCCTTATTCCTTTATCAGTACTGGCAAGACGAAGCGGAGCGGCATTACGTGGGACCATGTCCTGAGCCGGACGCGGCGGCAAAAGACGAGCATGGACGTAAGCCTTACGAAACGGCATTCGCATTACTACATTAACGACATGGAGATTCCCGTACAGGCTCTGCATACGACGGCCTTGGAGGTAGGGATATCCCGCCGCCTTTACACGGGCAAGGATACGGTCTATACACGCTTAGGGTATCGGCGGGGTATAGGTCTTTTCGGAGCGCAGGCGGAATCGAAGGATACGGACGCCCCGAAAAGCCGGTATCACATGTGGCTCATCGATGCCGAATATACACATCCCTTTACGATGGGACACCGGCCGGCTGTCTTTTCCTCCTCTTTACACGGGCAGTGGACGACCGGCGGCGACAGACTGTACGGCGTGGATATGATCAGCATAGGGAACCGGTACACGGTGCGGGGGTTTGACGGGGAATATACGCTCATGGGAGAAAGCGGCTGGTACGTGCAAAGCGAAGTTTCTTCCTATATCCCGGCACTGCACAGCTCCGCATACGCCGGTATCGATACAGGTGCCGTATACGGACCTTCGGCACGGATGGGGACAGGCAGAACCCTTGCCGGTGCTGTCGTGGGCATGCGGGGAGATATTTCGCCCGGCTTTTCGTATGACGTTTTTGCAGGGACGCCGCTATACAAACCGCAAGGGCACCGAACGGGCAGAGCCTTCGGTTTTACGCTCAGCCGGAGGTGGTAAATATGCAAAACAGACGACACGCAATGGTGCATGCCGTCTGTTTTCGTTTTTCAGCCGCGAATGTATTCGGACAGGTCCCGGGTACGTTCCTGGTTTGCCATGGAAAAGCCGCCTTTTTCGACTGCATCGAAATCAAAAGGAGCGTCTTGAG
>ERZ773066.1561-NODE-1561-length-11644-cov-2.614117_pt1 | contig 11644 bp, 9 predicted proteins | sample MGYA00580573_ERZ773066 | MGnify/ENA primary metagenome ERZ773066 (study PRJEB29015, sample SAMEA2738128) | human oral metagenome | biome: human oral; feature: human-associated habitat; material: saliva | place: China | collected 2203 ... | reverse complement strand
CCATCGACGAAGCTGCTATTGAGGAGGCTCTACGTCGTAGACAAGGCGGGCGAAGCGACCTCACCACCCCACGGCGCGAGAGCGACAAGGTACGCTTCCTCTCGGGTATCTATGAGGGGCGGACGCTGGGCACACCCATTGCCTTCGTCATCGACAATGCCGACACACGAAGCCAGGACTACTCACAGCTCAGTGACCTTTACCGCCCTGGGCATGCCGACTTCACCTATCAGGCGAAGTACGGACACCGCGACCCTCGAGGTGGCGGGAGGGCCTCAGCACGCGAGACCGTCGTGCGCGTCGTCGCAGGTGCTCTCTGTGAGCAGTGGCTACGAGCCGAAGGTGTCCACATCTCGGCCTACCTCAGTCAAGTCGGTGCTGTCCACTATGACGACAGCCGCTTGTACGAGGCGATTCATCTCACCGAGGGCGATAAGGTGCTCCTCCAGAGTCGCTATGAGCAGATCGTACCCTGCCCCGACAAGGCGACAGCAGAGCGCATGGCTGCAGCCGTAGCCGAGGCACGCGATAGCCGTGACAGCATCGGCGGGGTCATTTCCTGCCGTGTCGATGGCCTGCCCGCAGGCTTAGGCGAGCCACTCTATGACAAGCTCTCCAGCCGCTTAGCCTCAGCGATGATGGGCATCAACGCCGCTCGAGGCTTCGAGATAGGCGATGGCTTTACCCTCGCCTCTGAGTACGGGTCAGCGGCCAACGATCCCTTCGTCCCCACCGAAGCAGGGGCTATCAAGCAGCAGACCAACCACTGCGGTGGTCTCCTCGGTGGCATTAGCACGGGTGCACCACTCACCTTCCGCACGGCCTTCAAGCCCACCTCCTCCATCGGTCGCGAGCAGACGACCTGTCGCACTGGTGGCACACCCACCACCCTCTCTATCACGGGGCGCCACGACCCATGTGTCGCCCTGCGTGCCGTACCCATCGTCGAGGCGATGACGGCCCTTACCCTTATGGACTTTTACCTCCTCCACCGCGCCTACTCGACTGCGGAGCGAGGATAGACAACTATACATGGCGAGCGTAGCAGCAAAGGAAAGTATCACTGGTACCATCGTGACCTACATAGGCGTCGGGATAGGCTTCCTGACGACCTTCTTCATCTTGGCCAAGTTCCTCACTCCCGAGGAGATCGGCTTGACACGCCTTTTGCCTGAGCTGGCGACACAGCTCTCGGGGCTGGGCATGCTCGGGATGACCTATTCACTCAGTCGCTACTTCCCCTTCTTCCGCGACTCCGAGACCAACCCCTACCGCGCTGAGGACGGGCCGAACCATGGCTTCTTCTACTATGTGACGGTCGTCGGGGCGATCGGTGCCGTGCTGATGACGCTCCTCTACATCCTCGCCAAGGGGCCTCTGATGTCGCTCTACAGCGACAGAAGCCCACTGCTCGCGGACTTCTACTATGCCGTGATACCGCTGACGCTCTTCACGATGGGCTGGACGATCTTTGAGCTCTACACCTATCAGCTGATGCGCGTCGCGGTGCCGAAGGGCATCAAGGAGGTACTCCTGCGTGTACTCCAACTCGCTGCCTACCTGCTCTACGCCTTCGGCTACATCGACTTCACGACGATGGTGTGGGGCTTCATCGGGAGCTTCGGCATCTGTATGCTCGCCAGTGGCGTCTACCTCGGGCAGATCACCTCGCTGAGCCTTCGCCACAACCCCAGCTACGTCTCACCCGAGATGCGCCGTGGCTTCTATCGCTATACGGCACTCTATACGCTGAGCTCGGTGGGCATCACGCTGGCGGGGCGTATGGACCTCTTCATGGTGGCCTTCATCGACCGCGGGGGACTCTCCTCCGCTGGGGTCTATACGATGGCCTTCTATATGGTCTCGATCATCGAGATCCCGATGCGCGCCATCCTCAATGTGGCAGCGCCGAAGATCGCCGAGGCAGCGAAGCACGGCGACACGAAGCGCGTCGAGGAGGTCTACCGCCTCGTAGCCTTCTATCAGCTCCTCTCAGGGCTCTTGATCTTCGCGATGATCTGGGTGAATATCGACAACATCTTCGGTATCATGCCCAATGGCGAGCAGTTCACCGGCGGTAAGTGGATCTTCTTCTACCTCGGGCTGGCGAAGCTCGTCGAGCTGACCTTGACCTGTAGCCATACGGTCGTCAGCACCTCACGCTACTACAAGTGGAATATCTACTACACGATCAGCGTGCTCGTGATGTCGTTCGTCTCTACCGTCTTCCTCATCCCAGCCTACGGCACACTCGGCGCAGCGCTGGCGATGCTCCTCACAAATATCGTGAGCTACGGCCTGCAGCAGCTCCTGCTGAGTGTGAAGATGCACGTCAGCCCCTTCACCAGTCGTATGCTCCTTCTGATACCGATCGCTGCCGTGGCATGGGGCATTGATGCCCTCCTCCCCACCTTCAGCTCGGTATGGATCGACCTCTTCGTTCGCTCGGCTCTCGTGGGGCTGGGTCTGCTCCTTGCACTCCTTGCTCTGCGCATCACACCTGAGCTGATGAGTATGCTCGAGGGCAAGCTCCCCAAGCGCCTACGCCGCTAATCCCCGACGACACGTGACGAACCTCCCGACAAGTCCCCAAGGCAAAGCGCCCCTTCGCGTGCTTCTGCTCTGCACCTCTGATGAGGGAGGCGGAGCGGCAGAGGCTTGTCGTCGCCTACTCGATGCCCTCACGGCTGTCGGCATCGAGGTACGTATGCTCGTCGTGAAGAAGGGTACGGAGGATGAGCGTATCGCCTCCGTCGCTGATACCACCTCACGACGCCTCTGGGCCAAGGCGGCCTTCCTCCTCGAGCGACTGGAGATTTACCTCCGCAACGGCCACTCACGTCAGCACCTCTTCCGCGTCTCGACGGCACGCTGGGGCTGTGATATCACTTCGCACCCGTGGGTAAGGGAGGCCGATATCCTTCACCTGCATTGGATCAACCAAGGCTTCCTCTCCCTCACCACCCTCAAGAAGCTCGCTGCCCTCGGTAAGCCCGTCTTCTCTACCCTACACGACCTGTGGGCTGCCACGGGCATCTGTCACCTACCTCTGGAGCTGGGGCGTGAGGGCGCTAAGGAATGTCCACGCTACCAAGCGGGCTGTGGCTACTGCCCCCTCCTGGCGAGTAAGCGAGAGCACGACCTCTCACGGACGACACTTCGGAAGAAGGCTTTCCTCGCAGAGAAGCCCTTCCGCTATATCGCTGTCAGCAGTGCCGAAGCCAAGCTCTTCGAGCGAAGCCCGCTGATGCAGCGCTACGGAGCGCCTGCTATCCTCGCCAATCCCATTGACCTCAGCCTCTTCTCTCCCGAGACAGCGGCTGCGACACCCCCACCCTTCACCCGCGAGGCTGGGCGCTACTACGTCACCATCGTCGCTGCCCGCCTCGATGATGAAGTCAAGGGGCCACACCTCCTGATGGAGATCGCTCAGCAGCTCCTGCTCCGCCATCCTGAGATCGCCGAGCGCACGACACTCCTGCTCGTAGGGGGCATCCGCCGTGCGGGCTACTTCGACAGCCTCGCTCTTCCCCACATCGCCCTCGGGAGCATCCGTGACCGCGCACAGCTGGCGAGCCTCTATGCCGCCTCAGACGTACTCATCTCCACGAGCGTCTATGAGACCTTCGGGCAGACGCTCGTCGAAGCCCTATCCGTAGGCACTCCCGCCTTGAGCTTCCGCTGCTCAGGGCCCGAAGATATCATCCTTGACGGGGTCAATGGCTACCTCGTCCCCGCCTATGACACGGCGGTCTATGCCGATCGCATCGCTACGCTCCTTGGACGAGAGCGAGACGACGAAGTAGCTTTCTCCCCCCGCGCCTGCCGCGAGAGTGCCCAGCACTTCGGAGCACCAGCCGTAGCCTCCCGCCTTGTGGAGCTCTACCGCACGGCACTTGACCGAGATAGCGCCGCTGAATAATCACCTATACCCTAACTGCTACGATGCAACCACGTATATCCATCATCACGATTTGCTACAACGCTGCCAGCACGATCACCCGCACGCTCCGCAGCGTCTCAGCACAGACCTACCCAAACATCCAGTACCTCATCATCGACGGAGCTTCTAAGGACAACACGCTGGAGCTCGTCCGCGAGCTGGCTCCTGAGGCCGAGATCTATAGCGAACGTGATAAGGGGATCTATGATGCGATGAATAAGGGGCTCGACCGAGCTACGGGCGACTACGTGTGGTACGTCAATGCAGGCGATGCCCTGGCCAGCCCCACCACCGTCGAGGATCTCGTCCGAGCTACCTGCACGGGCGACAGCCTCCCCGACGTACTCTACGGTGACACGCGCCTCATCGATGCCGAAGACCACGACCTTGGGCTAAGACGCCTGCGCCCTCCTCACCAGCTCGACTGGCGTAGCTTCCGCGCGGGGATGCTCGTCTGTCATCAGGCCTTCGTCGCTAAGCGAAGCATCTCGCCCCACTACGATCTACGCTACCGCTTCTCTGCCGACGTCGACTGGTGCATCCGTGTACTCAAGGAGGCCAAGACCACAGCCTTCTACCCCGAGCCCATAGCGCTCTACCTCAACGAAGGGACGACGACAGCCAACCATCGCGCCTCGCTCATCGAGCGCTTCCACGTCATGCGCCACCACTACGGACTCGTGACGACCGTCCTGCAGCACCTGCGCTTCCTCGTTGACCGCAAGCGCTAAGCCTGCCCCTCCCTACTTTATCCCGCCCTCTTACCAAGGTCTGCCCCGAGGCTACACAGCCCATCGGAGCAGACCTCTTCCTTATATAGAGTGTGCAGTACTGCAAGGCGAAAAAGTAACCAGTACTGGTTGCCTGGCTGACTAGTACTGGTCACGAAGCGAAGTAGTACTGGTCACTATTACCAACCAGTACTGGTCGGATGAGTGACCAGTACTGATTCAATTTAGCCCTCCATAGCCACCTCGCTTTCAGTAGCCAATTCGGGGTGCTTTCAGCCAAGCTAAGAAGAGCATTGCCCCCAAGGTTATCTCTATATAGGAGCTCACGTAGCATATGCAGTATAATTGGGGAAGCAAACACCAATAGTCGTTTACGAACCAACCTATAGAACCACGGTAATTATGGGGTCGTGTAGCGCGAGAAGGGTGCCACAAGAGGAGCTACAAGGGACTTCTGATATAGGGCAAGTTTACCGAAGAATCCGCTTCACGCTGGTAGCTACTTCCTCGATACAGCCCACCGATTTTGAGGCGTAGACCCTGCTTCTACACGAAGCCTAAAAGGCTATTAATCCCCAAAAGGTTATCTTTGTGTAGAAGCCCATATAGCGCAAGCTGCATGGGCCATTGTCGAATACAAACCAATTTTAGTTAGAGCAATGGCACTTTTTGATAAGTTTACGAAAAAGAATAATGAGGCTGCGACTCTCGCACCTTCGTCTGTCCTCCCCACGATCTTAGAAGCACTCTCCAAGGAAGGTTATCGTCCCGAGCGCGACAACGAGATCCGCATCGTCTATAAGAACGAAGGCATCTTCTGCTGCTTCTACTACCGTGAGGATGACCCTGAGTTCCTCCTCGTACGTGCCACTTTTGAGCGTGCTGCTTTTGATGACGTGCATGAAGCCTTCCTCTACAAGGCCTGCGCTAAGACGGACTTCGACCAGAAGGTCAGCAAGGCCTACGTCGATGAAGAGGGCGATATCGTCTTCTCTGTCGAAGCCTTCATCATGCCTGGTACGCCCATCGACCGCCTCGCTCTCCGCATGAGTGACGCTCTTGCCTCTACGGTCGCCTTCTACCACCGCGCCCTCAAGCAGCTCGTCGAAGAGTACAACAAGGAGAATGGTGACGATAGCGAGACCAACAACTCTATCGCTCCGACGACCACTCTCCCCAACTAATCACCTCCTCTCGTAGGGGCTCTCGGCAGACTACGAAGCACATCTAAGAGCAGTACTCCGACCGCACATCACGTCATCTTGACATAGGATAGCAGACATTTATGGACAAATAACCAAGAGTCAAGAATATTGGCATGCGCTTTGCTATTCGTAAATAAATGCTAACTTTACCGCTGTAAACTCCCACTATGCGCCTCTCCATCCAGGAGAGAGGAAAGCCGCAGCGTGGGCCTAAGGCAACGGATATATAGAATAAAGACGTACTGGACTTATGAAGACAATGAAGCTATTCCTCCTGATGGGAGCGGGGCTCCTGTCAGGTACGGCTGCCCTGGCGCAGACCGACAACAAGTACCTCGACGACGCCTACTATCGCCGCAGCGACCTCAAGAAGATCGATAAGGAAGAGCGCCGCAAGGCCGAGCTACGCCGCGCCGCCGAGAAGGCCGAGCGTGAAGCCTGGGAAAAGGAACAGGCTGCACTCATCGCCAACTATAAGAAGAAGCAGGCCGATCGTGAGATCGATGCATACAATGGGCACCTCTCTCTGCCCGAAGACACCATCACGCTGACCCGCAGCGAGCTGGGCCGTCTGCTCAAGGAGCAGCGCCAGAAGGATGGTGGTGCAGAGGTCTATGGCCCCTACTCCTCTCGTCTCAGCCGCTTCTACGGAGATGGCTCGATGACGATCCAGGGTGCTCGTCGCGTCTACATCGACGCAGACCCTTGGTACAGTGATATCGACTACCGCTATGCGGGGCCCGATGTCTATGTACGTGTAGGGAGCAGCGATCCTTTCTGGGGAAGTCGCTTCGGCTGGGGTACCAGCTGGGGCTGGGGCTCATGGTATGACCCCTTCTACACCTCCTCTTACTACTATGGTTATCCCCACTACTATGGTAGCTGGTATGGGGGCTACTACGATCCCTACTACTATGGCTACACCCGTGGCTACTATGGTGGGTACTACGGCTCTCGCTATGGAGGCTGGTATGACGGCTACTACGGTGGCTATTATCCTGGCTACTATTACGGCTATGCCACAGGGGCTGCTACGCGTGCCTACAACGAGCACTACTACAACAATCCCTACTCGCACGGGGCTCGCTCGACGACTCGCCGCTCAAGTGGCTACTCAGCCTACTCCAGCGTACGCGATCAGGGCTACATCGGCCCACAGCGCTCCTACGATCAGGGTAGTATGTCACAGCAGGGTCGTACGACCTACAGCGACTATCCCCGCACGCAGGAACAGAGCCGTCCTGTACAGCAGCAGCGTAGCTACGACAGCTATCCTCAGCGTAGCTATGACCAGGGCTCCTCAAACACGACGAATAACTCCAACTCTGGAGGTGGCGGTGGCTACACGGCTCCCCCACGCCGTCGCTAAGGCATGCCCTAAGGGTATATAGATATCGTTTACTCTACCTTTATTAAACTGGATAACTCATGAACATCAAGCATAAGATCTTAGGCGTAGTGGCACTGAGTCTCCTACCCCTATCACTGAGTGCACAGAGTGAGATGGAGGCCTTCCGCCTTGGCTCTCCTCACGAGCCTGTAGGATCAGCACGCTACGCTGCCCTCTCGGGCGCTATGGGTGCCGTAGGCTCTGACGTCGCTTCTCTCGTACGCAACCCTGCGGGGATCTCCCTCTTCCGTGGGAACAACCGTCTCTCGCTGACCCTCGGTGGTGGCTTCGGTACCGACCGTGGTGTCTGGTACGGCACATCTACCTCGCAGGAGATGAAGGGGAAGTTCCTCTTTGAGGAGTTCTCCTATCAGGCTGGTACGAATAGAGCCTCACGTGGCCCCGTGTCCTTCGCCTTCAGCATTCGCAATGCAGGGCGCTTCGACCGCGAGCTCCATGCTTCGGCTACACTGCCCCAGAGCGCGAACTTCTCCTCGCTGGCAGACTTCTCTGCTGCGCGTACGAATAACGCTCGCTACGACAACCTGCGATCCTCTAACGTCGATAGATACTTCGAGAAGAGCTACATCACCACGACTGCAGCCTTTAAGAACGACTATGTACCCTGGATGTCGATCCTCGGTGCTGGCGCAGGATGGATCGATATCGACAATGGCAGCAGAAGCTATCGCTCGGCTTATATGTATAGCACCGCTCCCGATGGGACGCCCTATCCACAGCCCAGCATCGGTCTACCCGACAATGCGGGCCTCGTACTACGCGAGAAGGGGAATATCACCGACTACGATATCGCCCTCGGCTTTGAGGCAAATGATGCCCTGCACTTCGGGGCAGCCCTCACGCTCTCCTCGCTGGACTATGAGATGGCATCGTACTACCACGAGGCTTTCCGTGGCAACAACTACCTGACGCTGCAGAACACCAGAAGTGTATCAGGCTTCGGAGGTAGCCTCGGACTCGGACTTCTCTATGAGCCTGTCGAAGGGCTTCGCCTCGGTGCTTCGCTCTATACGCCCACCTTCTACTCGATGAAGATGGACTTCCAGGCGAGTAGCCTCGGCAGGTATAACAACAAGGCCAACGAGGTCGTCACGCCTAAGAGTGCAGCTAACTCCTACGCCCTGCGTGGCAACTGGCGCTTCGGACTCAGTGGTGCTTACTTCATCGGTCGTCATGGCTTCATCAGCGCTGACTATGACTATACGAGTGGTTCTCTGCGCCTCAGCAACAGCACCTATGACGAATATGATGGCAGTGAGATTGGCTTTGAAGAAGACAACGCTCGCCTGAAGACAAACTTCGGTGGTGTCCACACCGTCCGCGTCGGTGCCGAAGCTATGCTTAGCGACCGCATCGCCCTGCGTGCCGGTTATCGCTACTCCTCTTCACCCGTCAAGAACGCTCGTCTCCAGGGTGATATGGCGTCGACCGAAGTACTCGTATCGGGTCCTGCGGTACACTACACCCTCCCTGACAGCCAGAATAGCTACTCGCTCGGTGCAGGCTTCCGCATCACCCCCAGCCTCTCGCTGGATCTGGCGTACGTCTACTCCGACACCAAGGCTCGTACCTTCGCCTTCCCCTACGTCAACGACTACGGCTCCTACCTCAATGCTTCGGATGCTGACATCCGTGCGGGTAAGGTCAAGCCCGATGAACTCGTAGGTATGCAGGCTATCAAGGAGACGAACCAGCGTCACAAGGCTGTAGCTACACTCTCTATCCGCTTCTAAGGAACGAACGTGGGGCAGGTGTCTCGGCACCTGCCCCGCATATTGATATCAAAATCTCCATTACACACAGTATGAACAATTCTCGCTTCCCCTTCCAAGACGAACCACTCAGCTCATCACGCGTCGCTTATGACTTCCCCGCACTCGTGCGCCAGTCTGTCGTACGTGCCTTCGTATGGATGGCGCTCGGTCTGGCTATCACGGGGCTTACAGCTCTCTTCGTCGCCGACTCCAACCTTCTGGATTTCCTATTTGAGAACCAGGGGCTCTTCTGGGGGCTCTGCATCGGTGAGCTCGCTCTGGTATGGATCCTCTCACGCAACATTATGAAGCTCTCCATCCCTGTAGCGACAGGAGGCTTCGTATTGTACTCCTTGCTCAGTGGGGTCACACTAAGCCCTATCTTCATCGTCTACACGGGTGCTTCTATTGCCTCGACCTTCTTCATCACGGCGGCGACCTTCGGTGCGATGGCAGCCTTCGGTTACTTCACGAAGCGTGACCTCTCGAAGATGGGCAGTTACCTCTATATGGCACTCATCGGGCTGATCATCGCTACCTTGGTGAACCTCTTCCTCCAGAGCGATACGCTCATGTGGATCATCAGCTACGTCGGCGTGCTCATCTTCGTCGGCATTACGGCCTACGATACGCAGATGATCAAGTCGCTGGTAGCAGAGTCTATCGGGGATGAAGAGCGTACGAAGAAGATCGCCCTCCTCGGTGCGCTCCATCTGTACCTCGACTTCATCAACCTCTTCCTCGACCTGCTCCGCATCCTCGGCAGACGCAACTAAGTTCTCGCCGAGATCACGATATAGAGGGTGGGCTCCCAGACGGGTAGCTCACCCTTTTTTTATACCTTTATCTAACGATAACAGTGCAGTAGCACTGATCCTCCTACATTGTCGATCCATCTATGAAGGGAATAGTCTTAGCCGGGGGTGCAGGCACGCGCCTCTATCCCATCACCAAGGGCGTGAGCAAGCAGCTCCTGCCTATCTATGATAAGCCCATGGTCTACTACCCTATCTCGGTGCTCATGCTCGCTGGGATACGGGACATCCTCATCATATCTACCCCCGAAGACCTACCCGCCTTCCGTCGCCTCCTCGGTGATGGTAGTGACTACGGCGTGCACTTCTCCTATGCAGAGCAGCCCCGCCCCGAGGGGCTGGCACAAGCCTTCCTCATCGGCAAGGACTTCATCGGCGACGACTCTGTATGCCTCGTACTCGGCGACAATATCTTCTACGGCATGTCCTTCACACAGACCCTCCGTCAGGCTGTCGAGGATGCCGAGAAGCGCAATGAGGCTACCGTCTTCGGCTACTGGGTCAGTGACCCTGAGCGCTACGGCGTGGCAGAGTTTGCTCCCGACGGCCGCTGCATCTCTATCGAGGAGAAGCCCAAGGAGCCCAAGAGCAACTACGCAGTCGTGGGGCTGTACTTCTACCCGAACTCCGTCGTCGAGGTAGCCGAAGGCGTACGTCCCTCAGCACGTGGCGAGCTGGAGATCACGAGTGTGAACCAAGAGTTCCTCCGTCGTGAGCAGCTCCTTGTGCAGACACTTGGCCGTGGCTTCGCATGGCTCGATACCGGTACGCACGACTCACTCTCTGAGGCTTCGACCTTCGTCGAGGTCATCGAGAAGCGTCAGGGGCTGAAGATTGCTTGCCTCGAAGAGATCGCTTACCGTGCTGGCTGGCTCACTCGCGAAGCACTCATCGAGCTCGCAGCTCCTATGGCTAAGAACCAGTACGGGCAATACCTACTGCGTGTAGCCGACATGAAGTAATCCACATCCGCCTCACCTCTCCATGCAGATCATCCCCACCTCGATCCCCGAGGTCATCATCATCGAGCCACGCATCTTCCGTGATGGGCGGGGCTACTTCTTCGAATCCTTCAGCGAGCAACGCTTCGCCGAGCTTGTCACTCCTACCCACTTCGTCCAGGACAACGAGAGTCGCTCCAGCTATGGCGTGGTGCGTGGCCTGCACTTCCAGCTACCCCCTCACGCACAGGCCAAGCTCGTGCGTGTCGTCCGTGGACGGGTACTTGATGTAGCCGTCGACGTACGCGTAGGCTCACCGACCTTCGGGAAGCACGTCGCCGTCGAGCTCTCGGAGGACAATCATCGGATGCTCTTCCTGCCTCGTGGCTTTGCACACGGCTTCAGCGTCCTCAGCGATGAGGCGATCTTCCAGTACAAGTGCGACAACTACTATGCGCCCGATGCAGAGGGAGCCATCGCATGGGATGACCCTGCACTCGGCATCGACTGGCAGCTGCCTGCCGAAGCCATCTGCCTATCCGAGAAGGATAGCAAGCACCCTCGCCTCGCCGAAGCGCCACAGCTCTTCGACTACAGCCCGACCAGCCGCCTATGAAGATCCTCGTCCTCGGAGCCTCAGGCCAACTCGGGCGCTGCATCGAGTACATCGCTCAGGGCGCTACCGACCACTATCACTTTGCTACGCGAGAGACACTTGACCTCTCCGACACCTCAGCTATCGAGCAGTTCGCTACCCGTGAGGGCATCGAAGTCATCATCAACTCGGCAGCCTACACCGCTGTCGACCGTGCCGAAGACGAGCCCGAGCAGGCGGATGAAGTCA
>ERZ773066.1559-NODE-1559-length-11646-cov-77.562764_pt1 | contig 11646 bp, 8 predicted proteins | sample MGYA00580573_ERZ773066 | MGnify/ENA primary metagenome ERZ773066 (study PRJEB29015, sample SAMEA2738128) | human oral metagenome | biome: human oral; feature: human-associated habitat; material: saliva | place: China | collected 2203 ... | reverse complement strand
GCATTCTGACGACCCACATTACCCATGACAGAACGGGCGCGAGCGACGGCCTCGCGCGCAGCCTCAGACGCCGCGGACTCCGCGGCAGCCACCTGCTCGACGCTGGGACTACCCGCCGCCTCGGACTTCGAGGAGGCCGAGGCGGGCGCAGACGCCGAAGCCACGGAAGCACTCGCGATAGAACCACCCGCCTGCTCCTCAGCCACAGCCAACGCACGCTCAAACTGCTTAGCGTAGCTGAACACCTGCTGAACAGACTCCTCGCGGATACGCTCAACCATCGCCTGGAACATTTGAGCGCCCTCGTCCTTATACTCGACGAGCGGATCACGCTGACCCATCGCGCGCAAGCCGATGCCTTCCTTCAGGTAATCCATCTCGTAGAGGTGCTCACGCCACAAGCGATCAACCACGGAGATGACAACACGGCGCTCAAGCGTCCGCATAGGTTCCTCACCCAACTGCGCCTGTGCCAACGGGTTATCGTTCAAGCGATCCTCCGTGTCTGCGTACACCGCGTGAATATCGCCCACGAGCTCGGTCACGAGGTCATCGCGAACCAGGGAATTCCTGCCCCCGTGCTCCTCCTCGACCTCCTCGATCGAAACCGACGGAGGATAGTAGCCGCGCAGATTCTCCCACAGGGAAGGCAAATCCCACTCATCGACCGGCTTGTCGGCGACCGCCTCATCGACCAAGCCCGTCACGAGCGACTCCGCGAAGGAACGCAGCTGGGGCCCCATATCCTCACCCTCAAGCACCTTGCGACGCTCGCCGTAGATGGTCTCACGCTGCCCCGTCATCACGTCGTCGTACTTCAGGACGTTCTTGCGGATCTCAAAGTTGCGGGCCTCCACCTGATGCTGAGCAGACGCAATCGAACGCGACACCACGCGATTCTCCAGCGGCATGTCCTCCGGATAGGCACCCGACGCCATAATACGCTGGGCCATACCCGAGTTAAACAGACGCATCAAGTCATCTTCCATCGACAGATAGAAACGAGACTCTCCAGGATCCCCCTGACGACCACTACGACCACGCAGCTGGTTGTCGATACGACGCGACTCGTGGCGCTCCGAACCGAGCACGTACAGGCCGCCCAACTCACGCACCTCCTCACGCTCGGCCTCAACAGCCGCCTCCGCAGCCTCGAGAGCCTTGGGCCACGCCTCGCGGTACTCTTCCGGGTTCTTCTTCGGATCGAGGCCCTCATCAGCGAGGTTCGCCTGGGCGATGAACTCCGAGTTACCACCCAGCATGATGTCGGTACCACGACCAGCCATATTCGTGGCCACCGTCACCGCACCCTTACGCCCCGCCATCGCAACGACAGCGGCCTCGCGGGCATGCTGCTTAGCGTTGAGCACCTGGTGCGCAATTCGTTTCTTCTTCAGCATCTGAGAAAGCAACTCAGACTTTTCAACCGACGCAGTACCGATGAGGACAGGCTGACCAGCTTCGTGGCGCTTAGCCACATCCTCAATAATCGCGTTCAGTTTCCCCTTCTCCGTCGGGTAGACGAGGTCAGGCTGATCCTTACGGATCATCGGCTTGTTCGTCGGAATCGGGATAACGTCGATCTTGTAGGTCGAAGCGAACTCCGCGGCTTCCGTCTCAGCCGTACCCGTCATGCCCGCTCGCGACCCCTCCGGGTACAGGCGGAAGTAGTTCTGCAACGTGATCGTGGCCAGCGTCTGGTTCTCCGCTTTGATCTCCACGCCTTCCTTGGCTTCAATCGCCTGATGCATACCATCGTTGTAACGTCGGCCCGGCAAAACGCGGCCCGTGTGCTCATCAACAATGAGGACCTCGCCGCCATCCACGATGTAGTCGCGGTCCTTAAAGAACAGCTCCTTGGCGCGGATCGCATTATTCAGGAAACCGATCAACGGAGTGTTCGCGGCCTCGTACAGGTTTTCGACGCCCAGCTGATCCTCAACCTTGTCAATACCCGGCTCCAAGATGCCAACAGTTTTCTTCTTCTCATCGACCTCATAGTCCTCGTCGCGCGTCAAAATGCGCGCGATGCGCGCAAACTCGATGTACCAGCGATTCAGATCACCGTCGGCAGGACCTGAAATAATCAAAGGCGTACGAGCCTCATCAATAAGGATCGAATCAACCTCATCAACGATGACGAACTCGTGACCACGCTGGACCATGTCCTCCGGGACCTGCGCCATGTTGTCGCGCAGGTAGTCGAAGCCGAACTCGTTGTTCGTGCCGTAGGTGATGTCGCAGGCGTACATCTCGCGGCGCTCGGCAGGCGTCTGGCCCACGAGGACACAGCCGCACGTCATACCCAGGAAGTTATACACGCGGCTCATCAGATCCGACTGGTACTTCGCCAGGTAGTCGTTGACCGTCACGACATGCACGCCCTTACCGGTCAGCGCGCGCAAGTAAGAAGGCATCGTAGCGACCAAGGTCTTACCTTCACCGGTCTTCATTTCCGCGATCTTGCCCTGGTGTAGAGCGATACCACCCATCACCTGCACGTGGAAAGGACGCATACGCAGGATTCGCCACGAAGCCTCACGAACCGTCGCGAAAGCCTCCACCAGGATGTCATCCAGGGTCTCACCCTCCTCAAGGCGATCCTTAAACTCCTGGGTTTTTGCTTGCAGTTCTTCGTCGGTCAGAGCCTCAAAATCCTCCTGCAGGGCATCAACCTGCGACGCAAGCCGATCCAGCTTGCGCAGCATCCGACCTTCGCCCGCGCGAAGGATCTTGTCAATAATCGACACGACTAGCTCCTGACGTCTGTAGTCCGCCCCCCTGTAGGACGGACAGCCAAATCCACCCATTAGTTTACGAACTAACTGCCCAAAGTGGAAACGCCCGCGCGAACATGGACGCATTTAACGTCACAGGTAAACATGCGGGTGTGCCCCGGGCACTAGGCCCGGGGCACACCCGCATCAGTGAACCGTCAGATCGTCGTATTCAAACGAAGCACACCGTACGTCCACCCGTGACGGTGGTAGACGACGCACGGCTGGCTCGTCTCCTTATCAACGAAGAGGAAGAAGGGGTGGCCGACCATCATCATCTGGTCCAGGGCCTCATCCACGCTCATCGGCGGAGCCTCGTGCACCTTCTGGCGCACAATAATGGGCGTGTCACCCCACTGCTCCTCGCGAGCCTCTCCAACCTTGAGATCCTCGGCGCTACGCAGCGGCTTGGGAGCCTCCGGCTCGGGCGCCACCTGCTCCTCAACAACAGGTGCTACGTCAAGTACTTCGGCTTCGACCAGATTACGCGGGTACCTGCGGCGGTGGTCTTTCACGCGATCACGCAGGCGGCGCAAACGCTCGTAAAGCTTCCCGGCGGCAATGTCAACAGCCGCGTAGCGGTCGGCGGAGCGCGCCTCCGCGCGGATGATCGGCCCCTTGCCGTAGACGGTCAACTCAATGCGCTCGGCGGTATCTGCTTGGCGGGGGTTACGTTCGTGAGTCAGCTCCACATCCACGCGCTGCGCACGCGGATAGAACTGGGTAATCTTCGAAACCTTCTCCTCCACGTATGCCCGGAAATTCGGGTGAATCTCAGCATTACGTGCGACGACGGTGATGTCCATGTGTTTCCTCCATGGTGTGCGGCGGGCATCGTTGCCCGCGGATGGGGATTGTTCGGTGCTCACTGCCCGAACCGTGGCCTGAGCTATCACCTCCCGCACTGACGTGGAAGGCGTCCGCGCCTGCCACGCTATCGAAAGTCCGTAACCGCATTATAGCACGTCGGTGACCTACGTCATGCGATGAGGCCTGGACGGCACAACGCCGCCACCCCATCCACCCGCCCCAGCACTCGCTCCATTTCACGGATCGTCGCACCCGTCGTCACCACATCATCCACCGCAATCACGATCGCTCCTTCCGGAACCGACACACGAGCACGCATCGAACCCATGCGCCCCACCACACGAGCAGCACCCGTCTTACCCGACTGCGATCCCACCCCCACCCGCAACCGCAACACATCTACAACACGCACACGAATACGCTCGCGAACACGACGATCGTCACGCGACAAACACCCGCGGGAGCTTCCCCCGCTCAATAGCCGGTCCGAACAAGCCTTGGCAAGCCCCCGCGCCACCCCGCGCGCGAGCGGCAACGCCACCTGCCGCCCCCGCAGACGCCTCCCCCACGACGACGGCGCAGGCACAACCCACACGTCCACCGCCCCGCCAACCTCGCGCGCCCTCCCACTACCCTCACGCATCGCCGCGGCGGGCGACCCAGGCCCAGCCACCACCCGCCACAGGGACGCACCCAACGTGGCCCCGGCCTCGTCAAGAAAAGCACTCACATCCGTGCGCATCGCATGCTTCGCGCCCAAGACAATCCTGCGCAGGGGACCGGAATAGTCCCCGAGGACCCAAAGAGGGATCGAACCTCGACGCCCCTCCAAGGAAGACGACACCGGCTCAACGGTGGCCAGCGACGCACACGAAACACACATGACCACGTCCCACGCCAAACACCCCACGCACTGAACGGGCAACACCGCGCCCAGGAAAGCATCAACGAAACCAGCCACCCGGTGCACTCCTGCCACCAGCCCTCACCCCGCGTAACGCGCCGATGTCACGTCAGCCGAGACATTTTGCCACAGCGCTCCCGATCGCACGAGAACCTGCGCCTTACCCGCCTCGTCCGTCCCAACGATGACAACCGAAGCAGAAGAAGCCCCGGCGCTCATCGACGACACGCGGATCGGCAACGCAACGCTCGAAGGCAAACCTCCCAACGCCATCGTCACAAGCTGGTCGTTGTCACCACCCTCACCGCGCACCGCGAGAACGAGTCCCGTCGACGTGGTCCACGACGCGTCGATGACAGCCCCGCCGTCGAGCGAAATCTGTTCGAGGGAACGCACCGCCTGCGGACGACCACCCGGCTCGCGTTCAACAACGCCCACCCACGCGCTCGGTGTGGAGCCACGGATAACGAGGGCACGCACACCGTCGGGAGAAATACGCACCGCGTGAACGTCACCCGCGCTTTCGGATTCGATGCGCACACTGAACGCCCCATCCGTGCCGCCACCGACACTGAGCCACGAAGCGGACGTAGGAGGTCCCCAAACCCATCCGTATCTGTCAATCGAGGGCCCGAGGGGGGCCTGACCTGGCAGGAAGGCAACCTGGCTACCTGCATGCTCCGCGTAGACTCCATCGGGGCCACTCCACGCCACGAGAGTGGAATCCATCGGCGAACAGGTCGGATGCGCGGCGTCCCTCGCCGAGGCGCGGGGGGTAAAACCCGATGCTGACACGACCCCCACGCCTGATGGACCAGCCCCCACCATAGTGTCGAGGGAATACGACGGCGGTGGCGGCACTGCTGGCACGTCAAGGGTGTCGCCCGAGAGGGTAATGCTCACCTGCGACACGTCAGGCGCCTGCGTGAGGGTACGCGTCAGCTGCCATGAGAGACTCACCTGCGCGGCTTCGTCGGGGGGCATCGCCGCGTTGAGTTCGACGCGCGCGACCCCGTCGCTGACCTCTACCCCGTGCGAGGGCAGGGTGGCCCCCGCCGGGATCGCGTTGGCAACCACGGGATCGAGGGCTGGGCTGGGTCCCGCGACAAGGCCTGCGAGAAGGTGGGAGGCCAGGCGCCTGGAAGGGTACCAACGCGGATCAGACACCAGGTCCGACCCATCAACGGACGGGAAGTACAGGTTTGCCTGCGTGTACGAGGCCGTCAAGGCCGCCCGAGAGATGAGGATAATGTTGTCGGGCGCGTCGATACGCCACTGCCCGTCCTCGCGGACAAGGGTGAAAGTCCGCGACACGATGGAGCCATTCGAACGCGTGAGAACACCCAAGTCGTCGATGCTTGCCACCCCCAGAACGGACACGCTGACCTCCGCCTGCGCGGAGTTGTCAAGGCTCGCGCTCACCAATGGCGCCGTATCCGTGTCGTAGACGAGGATTTCGTTTTCAGGCTGCCACGAGCGTGCCGACGCGGTCGTGAGGAACAGGCGGGCGGTCGCGTAGTCATCCTGGGGTCCCGCTGCGCAGGCGAGCAGAAAATCCGAGACCAGGGTCGAGGCGTCAGAGCCGTCCGAGGGACCCTCTGCAGAAAATTGGATGCCGCTGCCATCGCGCGCGGACGCATCGAAAGGGGTTGGCGCCGAGGAGGTGGGCAGGGACGCACAGCCCGCGAGCGCCAGCGCGACGCAGGCTATCAGGGCGAAGCGTCGTCTCATTGGTCCTCCCACAGGGTGAGCGGCCAGCTGGCGATCTCATCGCCCGGGTGTTTGGGCAATGTCATGAGGAAGGACGCTCCCTTGCCGGGTTCACCGTACGCTTGGAGTCGCCCTCCGTGGATCGCCACATCCTCCGTCGCGATGGCGAGGCCTAGGCCTGTTCCTCCCGTCGTGCGTGCTCTGGCCGTGTCGGCCCGGTAGAAGCGGTCGAACACGTGATCGGTAACCTCCTTGGTCATTCCCACCCCACGGTCGCGCACGCGACACGCCACGTCGGTGGCGCTGGTCGCCACCGTGATCGTGACATCAGACCCGTCGGCGTGCTCGATCGCGTTGACGACGAGGTTGCGGATGACTCGCTCGATGCGGCGTTCGTCGATCTCGGCAGCAGCTGGACTGGGGGCGATGATGCGAACGGTAACACCCTGACGCTGGGCCAGCTCGCAGCATCCCTCCACGACGCGCGTCACGATGGGACGCAGATCGTGTTCTTCTGCGTCCAGGAGGGCGCTCGCTGCGTCGTAGCGCGAAATTTCGAGCAGGTCGGCGAGCATTTGCTCCATGCGTTCTGTCTGGTCGTGCAAGAGTTCGGCGGAACGGCGCGCGTGCGCTGGGAGATCCTCGCGGTTGTCCCACACGACTTCCTCGGCCATGCGGATCGTGGTCAGCGGCGTACGCAGCTCGTGTGAGACGTCGGAGACGAAACGCTGCTGGAGTTTGGCCAGTTCGTCGTAGCGTGAAATCGTGTCCTGCAGTGAAGAGGTCATCGCGTTGAAGGCTCGTCCGAGCGCCGCCATTTCGTCGGCACCATGCACCTCGACGCGCACATCCAGGTTTCCCTCCGCCGCCTTGGTGGCCGCGTTGACGGTCAGGCGCACGGGTAACAGGAGTCGGTGCAGGAGCGCATAGACGGCGATGGGCAAGGTCAGGATGATTGGCAGCGCGGACAGGGCAAGCACGCGCAATACGACGTCCACCTGGCTCTGATCGGCTGCCAGGGAGTAGAGGATGTAAAGCTCGTGCGTGCCTGCGCGGGGCAGCTGCACCTGCGTACCGACGAGGATCCCAGGTGACACCTTGTCAGAGTCGGATGCCGTGATGCCCACCGACTGCCATTGGGCGCCGCCCTGCGTCACGGCCTGACGCATCTCGGGGGTAACGAGGAGGCGCATCTGCTCGTCCTCAATCTGATTGATGCGCAGCGAGGCAGCGGAACCCTCGGAGCGCAACAACGCGACGTTGGTCGCTCCCGCGCCTGCCGCCGAGGCTTTGAGTGAGGTCAGGGCGCCGCGTGCGGATTCTTGGACTTGGTCGGGGGAGGTGGCCGTCGAGGAGGAAAACACGGACTGGGCTGCAGAAAAACGCAGCGACGCATCTGCCAGAATCGCGTCTTTACGCGTCTCAAACATCGACGAACGCAGCTGTGAGGCGACGATGATACCGAAGATAAGCAGGATAGCGAGCGCGGAGAGGGTGATCGCCACGGCAAGCTTCGCCGAGAGGGAATGCCGGATGCGGTGGACGATCTGTGAGGAGCGCAGGAAGATCCACGGCCTCGACGCGGTGAGGACCCGGATCAGTCGCGAGAGCGCGAAATTATGCTCCCGCGCCGGCACGGTACCCAACCCCGCGGACAGTGACGACGAGCTCCGGTTTTTCCGGATCGCGTTCAATCTTGGAGCGTAGGCGCTGCACGTGAACGTTCACGAGCCTGGTGTCGGCAGCGTGACGGTAGCCCCACACCTGCTCCAAAAGTTCCTCACGGGAAAACACTTTCCACGGGGAGCGCGCCAACGTGGCCAGCAGGTCGAACTCGAGCGGAGTCAACGCGATCACACGTCCGTCACGCTTGACGACGTGTCCAGCCACGTCAATGGTCAGGTCCTGCAGGGTCAGCCCTTCGTCAGCCTGCGATTCCTCGCGACCACGCAGGCGGGCACGCACACGGGCAATCAGTTCCTTGGGTTTGAAGGGTTTGGGCACATAGTCGTCTGCTCCGGCCTCGAGACCCGTCACAACGTCGGACGTATCAGAACGGGCAGTCAGCATCACGATCGGGACATCGGAGACGCGTCGGATTGCCCTGCACACGTCAAAGCCATCCATGCCGGGCAGCATGACATCGAGGAGGACCAGGTCCGGGTTCGTTTCTTGGAAGTGAGTCAGCGCCTGGGATCCATCGGAACAAAAGACGACGCGAAAGCCCTCGTTCTCGAGGACGATGCCGATCATCTCGGCCAGGGCGACGTCGTCATCGACGACGAGGATGCGCGAACTCATATCACGATAGTGTCACGAAATCGTCACGGTTGCAGGAGATTCATTCGGAAACAACACGTTCCTGCCGCGATGACGGCACGCACATCCCCGTCCTGTGGCAGGATTGACACCAGCACAACACCAGCGATCTGGAGGTCGTGATGAGTTCCCCATGGACACCGCCCGCCCCTGGCCAAGACGAGCCAACAGGAGTCCAAGAGGGCTACAGTGCACCCGCACCCGGGCCAGGCTACAGCGCACCCGCACCCGGGCCAGGCTACGGCGCACCCGCACCCGCACCCGGGCCAGGCTACGGCGCACCCGCACCCGCACCCGGGCCAGGCTACGGCGCACCCGGCGCCTCTGGCTACAGCCAGACCGGAGCGTGGGGATGGGCCCCCAAGCCAGGTATCATCCCGCTGCGTCCGCTTTCGATCTCTGACCTGTTGAGTGGCTCCTTCGCGGCCCTTCGTATGAACCCGAAGGTACTGTTCGGTTTCACGCTGATCGTGTTGACGATCGTGGGTGTCCTCAGCTCGCTCGTCTCTATCTTTCCCATGTACTCGTTGATGTCGGCCTCGGAGTACGGCGAGGATCCTCAGGCTTCCCCCGGTGACATCGCCAGTTCCGTGTCCATGGCCTTTGTGTCAACGTTCGTGGGCTACGCCATCTTGCTGATATGTTCTATCCTTGCGGTAGCACTGCTGAACGGAATCCTGTCCACCACGGTGGCGCAGATGGTCATCGGCAAGAAGATCACATTCCGCCAAGCATGGGCGTTAGCAAAGCCGCGCATGATGCCGGTGTTAGGTGTCGTCGTCCTCACATTTCTCGCGGTCGGTATCCCGGTCATCCTATGGATCGTCGGCATAGTCGTGCTTCTCTTGGCCTCGGGCAGTTCGAACGCGGCGTACAGTGCTGCCGGTTTGATGTTGATTGCGTTGTTTCCGATGGCGTTGGTCTCCTACGCGGTACAAGTTCGTCTCCTCTACGCGCCAATGTGTGCCGTCTTGGAGCACGCGGGTCCCGTCGAGTCGATCAAGCGCTCGTGGTCCTTGACATCAGGGGCGTTCTGGATGACCCTGGGTCGCCTGATGCTCATCAGTATTCTGGTTGGTTTCATCGCCGGCATGATCACGATGGTCATCAGCACTGTTGTCGTCGGTATTGTCTTCGCGGTCTTCAGCGCCGGTAGCCTTGATCCCACCAAGATGGTTGGGTTGCTCATGACTACTAGTGTGCTGACCAGCATTCTCCAGATGGCCTCCTACGCCCTCGTCTTCCCTATCATGTCAGCGTTCCAGACTCTTATGTTTGTGGATCAAAAGATTCGCACAGAGAACTTCGCCTTCGCGCTCGCCCAGGCCGCCAGGAGCTAGGCGGTGGACCCGGTGTTCGCGTGCGGCGTTCCCTTGGCGCCCGACGAGGGTGAGGCCCGGTCGTGGCTGGAAGAGGAACTTTCGCGCGGGATCTACAACACCGACGCCAGCGGCATTACCGATGTCATTAGGCGTTTCCTAACGAGGCTCTACGAGGCCATCGAATGGAAGGGAGAGGGGCCTTTCTCTTTCTCTGTGCTCGTGACGCTCCTGGCGATCATCGTGATCGCGCTCGTCATCATCGCGCTGATCCTCAACCCGATTCGTTCCTCCCGGCGTGCATCCCACTCAGTGTTCGAGGAGGAGGCGAGCCGCGAGGATGTACGCCGTCTCTTCAACGAGGCTGTGGAAGACGAGGACTGGAACCTGGCTTACGTGTGGGCCTACCGTCTCCTAGTGTTGGGGTTGGATGAACGCGAGGTCGTCACGTCATCGCCAGGTCTGACGGCACGTGAAGCCGCGGTGGCGGCGACCCGGCTCGTACCCGAACAGGGCCCGACACTTGCTCTTCACGCACGGACTTTCGACCGCGTTCGTTACGGGAATGCATCGGTTCGTCGCCAGGACGTGGACGCATTAAGCAAACTCACGCCTGCCCTGTTGGATGCCTGCCGAAAGGCCCAGGACCACTGATGAAAGCCACGCAGGTTCGCATCATTACCCCCACAGCGCGTGAACGGGCGAGCGCCGCGCGTCCGGCGATCATGGTTCTCGCGTTCGTCATAGTGTCCTTTGTCGGCATCGCATTCTTGCCGCAGGCTGGTTTCAACAATGCCCCCGTGGGCATCCGCAACCCTGGAGGTGACGGCGCGCGGGCACTCGCGCAAGTGCTTGAACACCACGGCATCACGGTGAGCGAAGTGTCGGCCGCTCAGGCGGCATCAGTAGATGAGAACACGACGCTCGTCGTCGTTTTTCCTTCCCGCATGTCGGCTCAGTTGGCGCAGGAGGTGGAGACGCGAGCGAGCGTTGTCTACGTGGGCTTGGAGGAGGAATACGGGGGTGAGCCACCCTACCTGGCGGGGTTGCACGCAACCCGATCCTGGGACACCGGGCAAAGAACACAGCCAGGATGTGCTTCCGACGCAGCCCACCATGCGAGCGAGCTGTTTTCCTCCGCTTATTCGGTTTCCGCTTCTTCCTCCACCTGGCACCTGTGTTTCACCACAGACGGGCAAAATTACGCCTACGCTGAGCGCGTTGAAGACGGTCGCTTCCGCGCAGTCATCCCCGATTCGGTGCGGGTGCGCAACCGTGCGATCACGGAGGGAGGCAACGCCGCCTTGGCCATTAACGCGATCGGCAGGACCAACAAGGTCGCCTGGTTCGTTGCCTCCCATGGTGTTTCTGTTTCCTCCGAGCAGGTGACACCCACTGATTCTCCGTTCCTTGCTCCCGCCTTCCTCATGGTGCTCGGCTCAGCGCTGTTGGCGGCCGCGGCGCGCGGCACAAGACTCGGGCCACTCACCCCGGAGCAGCTGCCGATTGAGGTACCTGCCGCTGAAACCCTCATCGGGAAGGCACGACTCATGCGCGCCATGCGCTCCTACGGGCATGCCGCCAGAGCGCTGCGCAGCGCGTCTGCCTCGCGCATCGCGTCCTCACTAGGTGTCACGTACACCGCTGATCGTGAGACGCTCGCACGCGAGATCGAGCAACGAGGCCTGCCTCCCTCCCGCTACGAACAACTTCTGTGGGGGCCACCACCGACAGACGAGGCGGCCCTCGTCCAACTCGCCAACGACCTCTACGCCCTCGAGAAGGAGATTCGCCATGACTAACCCCG
>ERZ773066.1557-NODE-1557-length-11655-cov-2.608362_pt1 | contig 11655 bp, 10 predicted proteins | sample MGYA00580573_ERZ773066 | MGnify/ENA primary metagenome ERZ773066 (study PRJEB29015, sample SAMEA2738128) | human oral metagenome | biome: human oral; feature: human-associated habitat; material: saliva | place: China | collected 2203 ... | reverse complement strand
TGCCGATTGCGGACCATCTTGCTTGCGGATGATAGCTAAATAACCCCAATTCGGTTTAAGAAGGGCTTTCTATTCTTGTGTTAATAGCGCATACTTCTCCTTTCGACCTTTGTTCTAAACCGAAAGAAAATTCTATAACTTTGCCAACAAGCTTTACAAGGGTTGTATTTTTGTTATTTAACTAATTATCAATGACAAATACATAAAAATAATTCTCTTTTTAAACATATATTGAAACTATCTTAGAGGAAAAACAAAGTTTGCTTATCCTGAATTGGGATATTATGTGAAATAATATATTTTTTGATAAACTTTTGGTTGTTGTTGTTTTTATATATATTTGTCTCATAATATAGATATTCAAAGCTGAAACTTGAAATTATGATATGGCATAGTAAAATCAGTTAACAATTTAATTTGAATTACCAAATAAACTTTGTTGTTGATGGAATATACAAAATACCTTGCAAAATAAAGCTACCCCAAACAAATCCTATCTATGAATGAATATCTACGCATTGCTAACTATCTAATGCTGAAGAGCATAGAACTCCAAGATATAAGTCTTTATCATGGCAAAATGGGAATCGTATTAGCTCTATCACTTTATGCACATCAAGAAGGGAAAAAAAATCTCAACGATTTCGCTTGGGATTTACTTCAAGATGTCTATAAAGGTGTTAACGAAACGCTTCCTATCGGTCTTGAGTATGGACTTTCTGGAATTGGTTATGGTATTACCCTGTTGAAAAAGCATGGCATTGTTGATTGTAATTTAAATGAGGTACTATATGATATTGATCAACATATTATGCGTTATGATTCACGTCGCATTACGGATTTTTCTTTTAGACATGGTGCTTGGGGCTTAAGTAGCTATATCCGTTTACGGTTGGATGTCGAAAGAAGTATCAACTCTTTCGATCCACAATATCTGCAAGAATTGCAACAAGTGATTACTACAAGTCCTAGTTTTCGAAAAGGATTTCCACATAGGATACTTTGGGAAGATTTGCAGATTCCTGACTGGAATTTATCGAATTTTCACGGCAAGTCAATTGGAATAGATGAAGGCCTTGCTTTTTTTCTTGTCAATAACTTTAAAAGAGAATAATTGCATGAATTACTATATCATTAACAATGCTAGCCGAGCAGCAACTTATGGAATTGGTACTTATGTGCGCCAATTGACAAAAATCTTAAAAAAACAAATATCTTTGCAGCTTTTCTTTATAGACCTTTATACAGAAGAAAAAGAATTTACTATCACAAAGGACGAAGATGACCTAACTCATTATAAGATTCCTATGGCTTCTTCTCGTATAGAAGATGCAAAGTATTGTCGCATGACATATTATTTATTATCACCATATCTTTCAGATACTGAGCCCGAGATATTTCATTTTAATTATTTTCAGCATTACCCGCTCGCCTTACTCTTGAAAGCAAAGAATATTCATCATCGTATCTTTTTGAGTGTACACTATCTCAATTGGTGCTTTGATTTAAATGGAAACATTACGAAGTTTCAGAATATTATTAAAGCTAAAGAGTATGTGGATGAATTCCGTCCAATAGTGCATGAGTTCTTACAAAACAAACATTTCTTGCATCTCTCAGATAAGATTATCGTGCTTTCTCAATTTTGTAAGAACTTACTTCTTTCTGATTATGAAATATCCCCGAAAAAACTTCAACTTGTCTACAATGGATTGCAAGAAGAACCATCTGATTATCAGGTAATAGAAGGAAATGCACCTCTCATTCTATTCGTGGGGCGATTAGATAAAATAAAGGGAGTGAATTACTTGATAAACTCCTTTCGTCTCGTCTTAAAACGTCACAAGGATGCTCGTCTTGTAATAGTAGGTGATGGCGATTATAACGAATACCTAAAACTCTGTAAGGACATTTGGGATAAAGTTTTCTTTACCGGCAAGATTCCACCAAAAGAACTCATAAACTTTTATCGACAAGCTTCAGTGGGTATTCTACCTTCGTTTCATGAACAATGTAGCTATACAGCAATAGAATTTATGATGCATGGTATCCCACTGATAGGAACAGACTCTACGGGACTTTCGGAAATGCTTGACTGTGTTCCGCATCTTCGTGTACACATCCAAGAAACAAATTGCTCAGCAACAGACTTTACTACCGACTTAGCAAATGCGATATGCTCGTTGCTGGAAAATAAGGCGGCAAGACTAATTGCATCTAAAAAAATGAAGAGACAATTCAAAGAAAAATATACGTTACAGGTCATGGAGGAGCACATGAAAGTTTTATTTAAGCAGGAAAAAATTCATTCCTATACGATACCACTTTCCGAAGAATTTTTTCAAGAATTGGATAGTTATATGATTTCACTTATTCATGACAAAGCGAATATTGATACCGATTTTTATGGTATGGCAGGTATTGGGGTTTACCTTTGGTGGCGACTCGGTCAGACAGACTTAATGCAAAATGAAGTCCAAAGCTATAAAATCAAAGAATATCTCATCTATTATTTTGATTGGTTCTATGAAACTTTGATAACCACACAAAAAGATACTTGTGAACGAGAATTGGCTATCACGCTAAAAGAAATTCACTCTATTGGTTTTTATAAGACCAGAGTCGAAATCCTAATAGAGTTACTTCACTGTTGTAAATATGTAGGAGAGAACTTTGAAACGTTATCTCCTACAGTTATTCTACAAAATACAATACGAATGTTTACCACTAAAATTTGAATCCTATGAATGCTACGGTTTCTATTGTACTTCCGGTTCGTATTGAAAGTGAAGAGCGTTTGGAGAATGTCAAAGTCGTACTTTCATGGATTGACAAGATAGGATGCCCCATAATTCTACTTGAAGCAGACCAGATGCCGCGACTGAAAGTTGTTATTTCTCCTTTGAAGCATGTCGTCTACCATTTTGTGAAGGATAACAATATTGTTTTCCATCGAACGAAATATATTAACCTCCTCCTGCACATGTCAAAATCTGATACTGTAGTAGTATGGGATGCTGATATTATTCTTCCTTATTCGCAGTTAAAACAAGCCATAGACTTAATAGTACAGAATCACGCGACAATCGTATACCCCTATAATGGAAAAGTCTTTATGCTTTCCCCTAAACAATCTTCCACTTTTCGAAAGTATCAAGATCTATTGACGATACAGAATGAAAATTTAAACACTCTAATGGGGCGTACAGCTTGTGGTGGGATCTACATTGTTGACCGCAAAAAATACCTTTTATTAGGCGGTGATAATGAGAAGTTTGTAGGATGGGGACCCGAAGATGCAGAACGACTCCACCGTGTTCAAATAGCAGGGGGAAGAGTACTATGGACACCTTCTGGGCCTCTTTATCACTTACACCATGGCAGAAATGAAAAAAAGAACACAAATTTTCAAGCAAACTTACTGGCTATGCGGAAAGAATTTATAAAAGTTTGCAGTTTCAATAAATCTGAGATGTTAGATTATATTTGCAAAGAATTACATCCAACGAAAACCGTGCAACCATGAAAAATCTGTTTGAACGACTGCTTGATTCCTTATCCGTCCCCTATACAACAAGCTTTACAAGTGATCTCTATATGACACATCCCAACCGGGACAATCTGCTTGGTCTCTGTCAAATGTGTGCATCATTCGGAATTTCAGCTAAAGGAGTGAACATCATGGATAAAAATCTTGATGTACTTTCTATTCCTGCAATACTACATGTCAGTGATCATTTCGTAATTCTAACTGATTTGACTGAAGACAAAGTCACTTATGATAAGGAAGGGCAGACCACAATACAAGCCAAAGAAGATTTTTTATCCTCTTGGGATGGTAACGCTCTTCTCATAGAATCAGACAAAGAGACCATAGAACCGTCATACTCGAAACATCGTAAACAAGCTCAGAGAGAGTCTGTTCAACATCTGATATTAGTCTTCCTGATTCTTTTGTGCGGAATGTTCATGTTTTTTCAAATGCTACACCATCATAATATTCTTATGGTAATTTTTGCCATAATAGATGCTTTAGGTATTGGAACGTGTTACATGCTCCTGCAGAAACAAGCATTTCAAAGTAGCAAGATTGGCGATAAGGTTTGCTCGATGTTTCACCAAAAGGACTGTAACAATATTCTACTATCTGACAAAGCAAAATTCTATGGTTATTCATGGAGTGAGATCGGACTCGGATATTTTCTTGCACATTATTTAATAGCAACCTTACTTCCAAGTTCTACACTCGTACTATCGGTTCTAAGTTGGTGTGCCATGTGTTACGGTATTTGGAGCGTTTATTACCAAGCTCGTGTAGCACAGCAATGGTGTATATTATGTGTTCTTACACAAATTTTACTTTGGATAAACGGCATTGCATCTATTATTTTATTTAAAGAGTTTTCTCTCCATTCTTTATTGGGTGGTTTGCTCAATGCAAATTATTGGATTTACTTCCTCTCCGCAGCAATCATCACCACAACTGTAGCAAAGCTATTCACAAAATCGGTCGCACTTAAAAAGGATTTGTGCAATGTAACATACCAATACCGTTCTTTGAAGTATAATGCAATAGTTTTTAAAAGTATCCTACATCAGAGTAAATTTGTACCCACAAGTGTTGAAAATTCTACAATACTCTTTGGAAACAAAAGATCTCAACTGCACATCACAATATTAACAAATCCCCATTGTTCTCCTTGTGCTGCAAAGCATAAACAAGTAGACAAACTAATTGATTTGTATGGAGAGATGCTCTCTGTACAATTTGTTTTTTTTGCTTTCAATGAAAGTTTCAAACAGAGCAACCGCTTTCTCATTGCCACATTCCAGCAAAAAAATAAAAATAGAGCTCGTGAAATTTATCGCCAGTGGTATGAAACAGGAAAGAGTTATGCAGAAACTTTTATGGCTGAGTATCCCGATATTAATTGTGACAATCCTGCTGTAGAACAAGAAATGCAACGTCATGCTTCGTGGATTACTCTTTCAGGGCTCTCTGCTACGCCAACAATTTTAGTGAATGGGTATATATTGCCCTCTGAATACGATTTAGTAGATTTACCCCTATTTACGAATATACAGTTGTAGATTAAACCTATTATTCAAATAAATAAAAAAGATAAATGATATACAAGATATTTCAGAAATGCAATGGCCGAAGCTCTACGTCATTGGGAGCGGATAAGATGTTCGCAGAAAAAGCAGTGTCTATTGTTAAACCATTTAATACTCAAAGACAATGAAAAAATTAAAATCTTTTTCTGTTAAAAGTATGGCCGCACTTTCACGTGAAGAAATGGCTTATATTAGTGGTGGATTAAGTGACCGCTACTATACGTATTGCACACTGGAAAATGCTGGCGAAAAATGTATTTACGAAGGAAGAACTGGAGTTTGCGATTACACAAAAACCATTTCTTCAGATGGAAAAGTAGAATACTATGATACTTTCTGCAAAGTTTAATAGACTTTGTTATTCATCGTATTTAGTTCTCAACTTTACATCCCTTTTTTAGTTTTAGAGTCTGTCATAAAGAGAATGTAGTTTATGACTTTTATAATTAACATTTGGAATAAATGATACATTCGAATGACAGACTCTTAGCTTTCTTTTCTATAACTCAAAAAATATAAACTCACAATGAAACGTTTCTGGCTCACGTTACTCTTATGTATATTCTTCATAGCATCTTCTGCCCAACAACTCATCTTTGGGTCAGTGCGCGATGGATTCTTAAAAACTCCACTCGAAAAAGCTCGCATAACGTTGCTTACCACAGACAGTGTTATCGTGCAAGATTCCATTAAAGTCACTCTGAATAAATCTGAAGGGAAACGTTGGGGCAGTGCCGACTTCTGCATCAAACTGCCCAAGAAGACCTCCACCTATCTGATTCGGGCAACCCTCGACGGATATTCAGATGCTTGGCAAACCCTTTCCGTCAAAGCAGAAATAGATGATGCATGGGGATTGGATAAACCGCTCGAACTACGCCGCATTCGTGAGAAAACACTTGGTATGGCTACTGTCACAGCCACAAAACTCAAAATGTTTTATAAAGGTGACACCTTGGTCTACGATGCGTCGGCCTTTAAGTTGCCGGAAGGCTCCATGCTTGACGACTTAATTCGACAAATGCCCGGAGTTACCATGAACGATGATGGTGAAATATTCGTCAACGGGCGTAAAGTTGACGAATTGCTTTTAGGTTCACGTTCATTTTTTAGTGGAAACAGCAAAGTATTACTCGACAATCTTCCCTATTATACCGTGAAAAATTTGAAGGTTTATGAAAAAGAGAGTGACCGCAGTCGAGCCGTTGGGTACGAGATAGATCCAAAGACATACGTCATGGACGTAAATCTCAAAGATGCCTACCGAAAAGGTTATATTGGTAATGCAGAAGTGGCCGGAGGCACAAAAGAACACTGGCTTGGACGCGTGTTCTTACTGAACTATATAGATAAAGTCAGATTTACATTTTTGGCGAACGCAAACAATGTGAATGAAAAACGACATATCGGAGAATCAAGCAGTTGGAAACCGGAAGAAATGCCACGCTCTCAACTTACGACCAAAAGCGTAGCCGGTGAAGTGGACTATCAGTCGAAGGATGGTAATGTAAAAGAAAACTTCATGGTTGATTTTTTAGCTTCGAAAGACTATGAAGAAACTGTTCAACGCCGAGAATTATTTTTAGATGGAAGTAGACCATATTCCACTGTCAAAACATTCAGAACATCATACGAAAACCGTCTCTTGGTGAAAAACAGTTTCAAGCTGACTATTCCGAAAAAAATCTATACTGATTCAGGTGTGGAATTTGTTTATAATAAATACAAAGGTAATAGCATGTCCATTTCAGAAGATTTCCTTGATAGCATCAACACTCGTTTGCGCAGCACAGGCTATAATGATGGCTATTCTTATCGCTTGAATATAGGCGGAATGATCTTCCCGAAAATCGATAATTTTCTTCGCTCATTGGATTTTGCATACGGCTTCAAACAGTACGAAGACAAGAACGAAACAGCTCGAGGCTTCATTACCGAACAGTTTATGAATCCGTCAACCCACACACAGTACAATGCCAACGACTATCACCACAGAGAAACCTCCGCAAATGTCCATCTTTTTTGGAATAGAGAGTTGAATAAGAACCTTCGGTTGGAGATACAGGATCGTCAAGAGTATACCAAAAAGTATGAGCGCGATAATCTATATCATCCCGACACGCTTGCTCTACCCTCTCAATTGGATGCCTTGGTAGCTATTACCGACCCTGGAAACTCCTATGAAAGCAATTTTCGAGAATTTTACAACGTACCGACTTTCTTTTTAAGATGGAAGAAATTTATTCCGGGACAATACATGAAGATGGAGTATATTTCTTGGAACTTTGTCTTTTCCAACATGTTAAGTTCAGAGCATCTATCGTACAGTCGCAACAATATTACGCAGGAAAAGAAGCGTATAAGCTATAGCTTTTCCCCCTCGTTCAACTTCAAGATTCTTCCAACAAAAAAGCAAGGTGAACAATTGAGTTTCCAGCTGGGATATAATCAGGGCCGCGCCTCCATCTTCGATTTGCTTAACTACAAGGACGATGCTACACCACAGATTGTAAAACTCGGGAATCCCCACTTAAAAGGTTCTGCATCTACAACGTTCAGCATTAACTTTACCGACTGGGAAAGCAAGCGGAAGGGACAACAATACCACCTCAATGGAAATTTCAGCTACTACCACCGACAAGTGGCACAATCAGTAATATTCAATCCGAAAAACTCTCAATACACCTATCAGCCTAAGAACGTACGTGGAGCTTATAACGCCTCGATCCGATTTGACTTCACCCGTTTCCTTGACAAACGACAATATTGGTCTTGGCAGACGGATCTAGATGCCGCTTACCACCATTCCATTGACCATGTGATGCAAACCGGCATGACGGAAAGTACGCCCAATGCTGTCAATACGCTAACCTTACACGACGGGGTTTGGCTGCAATATCAATGTAAAGATTTCAGCATAAGAGTAAACGGCGACTTCCGCTGGCGGCACTCTGAGGGCAAGATGCGTAACTTTTCCATACTTAATACTTTCGATTATCAGTACGGCATAGCAGCACGCTATACCGTACCCGTTATGAGAACGTCAATTATAGTGGATGGTAACATGTATAGCCGCCAAGGATATGGTAGCAAAGACATCAACAGAAATGATTTCGTGATGAACGCCTCCATTAGCCAGCCCTTCATGAAAGGTACGTTCGTCATAAGTGCTGAAGCCTTTGACTTGCTGCATCATTTGTCTTCAACCCAGTATGTCATCAACGCACAAGGAAGAACAGTAACATGGAATCGATCACTTCCAAACTACCTTATGCTACATGCCGTCTATCACTTCAGCCGACAACCGAAAAAATAGAAATTGAATGTCATTGAAATCTTTTCCCCACTACCAACAACAAGAAGCTGCCGATTGCGGACCATCTTGCTTGCGGATGATAGCTAAATACTACGGGAAAGTCTATTCCGCGGAGATGTTACGCAAACGATGCTTCATCTCCCGAGAAGGTGTATCTCTGCTTGGTATCAGTGATGCGGCGGAATCAATAGGTCTTCGCACCATAGGTGTACAGATCTCCTTTAAGCAGCTTGCTGAAGATGCTTCATTTCCTTGTATTCTCCATTGGAATCAAAACCACTTCGTTGTGTGCTATGGGATAGAAAAACGAAAGCGGAAAGGAGAGTTTGAATATCGAATTCATATTTCCGATCCCGCCACTCAACGAGTAAATCTGACAAGAAAAGAATTTGAAAAATGTTGGTTTAGTTCCAGAAACAGTCAAGACGAAACCGGTGTGGCACTAATGCTTGAACCAAGTCCAAATTTTGGATCGGTAGAAGACGAATTTCATGCGACAAAGAAAAGTCTATTTTCATTCGCAAAATATCTACTGCCGTTTAAGTCGCTCGGTCTGCAGCTTATCTTTGGCTTGATTGCCGGCTGTATCATTCAGCTTATACTTCCTTTCCTCTCACAAGCAATGGTGGACAAGGGAATTAACAGTAAAGATTTAGGACTTATTACATTAATTCTAATTGCACAACTTTCACTCTTCGTGGCTCAGTTACTGATTGGTTACATTCGGAGTTGGATTATGTTACATATCAATACGCGCATTGATATCAGCTTGATTTCCGACTTCCTTATAAAACTAATGAATATGCCGCTCCATTTCTTCGATACGAAACGTACCGGTGATATTTTACAACGCATAGGTGACCATGGGCGCATCAAGTCGTTCCTACTCAGTAACTCAATGAATATTGTTTTTTCTCTCTTCAATTTCATTGTTTTTATGGGGATTCTTGCCTATTACAATTTGATGATATTGGGAATCTTCATTGTCGGTAACACACTTTATCTCATCTGGGTTCTTTCCTTTATGCACTACCGACGTGAACTTGACATCAAACGCTTCTATCAATCTTCTCTTGAGCAAAGTCGACTGATTCAAATGGTACAGGGTATGCAAGATATTAAACTCAACAACTGCGAAAAACAGAAACGTTGGGAATGGGAGCGCATCCAGATGCACTTGTTTCGTATCAGCGTAAAAGGCTTAAAAGTTGGACAGATACAACAATCTGGTTCCGTACTCTTTACTCAATCAACCAATATTATCATCTCCTTTATAGCAGCTAACTTAGTGATAAAAGGCGAGATGACGCTGGGTATGATGATTGCACTCACTTATATCATCGGACAAATATCAGCTCCCATCGGAGAATTTATAGGCTTTGCCCAATCCCTTCAAGACGCGAGAATAAGTTTAGAACGTCTTAACGAAATCCATGCGCAAGATGATGAAGAAAAAGACATTGACACTAAATTATTAAAACTCCCTGAAAATCATTCAATACATATTTGTAATCTTTCCTATAGTTACAGTGGAGCGACACGAGATTATGCACTGAAGAATATCAACATTGACATTCCTAATCATAAGGTGACTGCCATTGTGGGAGAAAGCGGATGTGGAAAAACTACATTATTAAAGCTCATTCAGGGATTCTACCTTCCCAGTGAAGGAAGCATCAAAATTGGCGATGTTAATCTCAACCTCATCAACCCTCATCTGTGGAGAAAATCTACAGGATCGGTAATGCAGGAAAGTTTTATATTCTCTGACACCATTGCCAATAATATTGCATTGAGTACAGACAACATAGATATCCCACGGATGCTTCATGCTGCCCAAATAGCAAATATCGGGAATTTCATTTCCTCACTACCTTTAGGTTATAACACGCGTATCGGCATGGAGGGGAACGGTATCAGTGCTGGTCAACGCCAACGTATACTCATTGCTCGTGCTGTTTACAAAAGCCCTGAATTTATGTTCTTTGATGAAGCAACTAACTCCTTAGATGCCACAAATGAACGCGTCATCATGGAAAACTTGAGACAAAGTTACAAAGGGAAAACAGTTATTATCAGTGCTCACCGCTTGAGTACCATTAAGGATGCCGATCAAATAATTGTACTACACCACGGAGAAGTAGTGGAACAAGGTACACACTCACAGCTTCTTGAAGCACATGGTTATTACTTCAAACTAGTAGAGAATCAAATGAGCACCTAATAATGTATTAAAGTAAACAATTTTATGCCAACTGACAAAAGCCAAGATTTTATTCAACTCCGCTCTCCAGAAGTTCAAGAACTTATAGGGCATATTCCAGGTGGTTTTATGCGTTATGGTATTGGACTAATACTTTTCTTACTTACAATTGTTCTCTTAACGTGTAACTTCATTCCATATAAGGAGACGCAATACCTTCAATTAAGAGTTCTCCCCAACGTATCCTCACAAAGTATTCATGCTCCTTTTGACGGCTACATAACCCAGTGCTATGTTAAAGAAGGGACAGCTGTTTCCATTGGTGATACTTTAATTTCCATAAATACAAACGGACAACTTCATTACTTGAAATCTTCCGCCCGCGGGAAAATAAAGCTATGTAGCTTTTGTGCGACTAATGAAAACATAAAAGAAGGAGAAACTCTTTTAGAGATATGTGATTATACTAATACTGCTAATTTCTTACTAGCTATTGCTGATACATTACCCAAATCTGTAAGTGTTGAACAGCTACAGACAATAGAACTGAATATTAACGGACACGTTATTCCGTTTAAATTGACTCAGATTATAGAAGATAAAGAAAAATGCAAGAAGAGAGCTTTATTTCAAGCTGAAAAACGCATCAATCTTACTGAACAGCATCAGGTAGAAAGTAAAATAATCAGCAATCATGGTGTACTATTGGATAAGTTAATTCAGATAGATTTCTAACATCTGTCAACGTTGCCCTACCATCAAATTTGTAGATAAAACCTCTTATTGTTCTGTACTGAATAAGGTTGTCAGCTGATAGCCTTATTGTGTCGGCTGGCTTCCTTATTGCGTCAGCTGACACAATAAGGAAGCAATTAAGAGGAAACATACTCCTCTCCAATGTTTATTTTTTCGTTGTCATGTCGTCACGTTGTCACACTTTGAGCATAACTAACTGAAAATATAGATACTGTCCTAAAAAAGTGTGTAAGCTCCAAAGTTCTTATATTTGTGTAATGAA
>ERZ773066.1549-NODE-1549-length-11694-cov-53.370822_pt1 | contig 11694 bp, 10 predicted proteins | sample MGYA00580573_ERZ773066 | MGnify/ENA primary metagenome ERZ773066 (study PRJEB29015, sample SAMEA2738128) | human oral metagenome | biome: human oral; feature: human-associated habitat; material: saliva | place: China | collected 2203 ... | reverse complement strand
CGCGCTTGCCTACGCGTGGGCATAGCCAAGCGTCAAGACCTAGAGCTACGGCTGCTGAGCTAATCCAGGAAACTACTACTGCACAGGCAAAATAGCTTCTTCCAACACCATCAGAGACCATACTAGCTAGAGTTTTGCCGAGTAGGGGGAATACTGGCATGAAAGCCCAAGTGTTTTGGCGTACGTGACCGTTAGTCTCATAATAAGATAATTTATCGGGGTAACCTCCGATAACGATGCGGTGATACCAGGTAGCATCCCATAGGGATACATGCTTTAAGTAGTCAGGCTTGGCCGGTACCCACTCGCTTGCGGGGGTGTCAATGGCTGACAAGTTGAAAATTAATAGCACTAGCAACGTCATGGCTAGCCACACTATTAAGACTTGGAGCCGATGGGGGAAACGGCTGAGGGATATGTTTGGGAACTGCATATTTGCATCCTAATGGGCGTCAGGATGTTTTGGTACTGCCTAAATAAAGGTAACTGGCAGATAAATGAGTGAAATACCTTAATGAAAACTTGAAACTGAAAGCAAATCGATCATCTTGTGCAACCTGACATAGTCCTATTGTCTATAAATGTGAGCTGAACTGCAGGTTTTGGTGACTAACTATTTTAAAAGGAAAAATTCGCGAATAATTTAGGGAACCCACAGGATGCTGATTGAGCCGTAATCCCATACCCAAGCTACCCATAACACCTGGCTAATCACACCTACAGTCAAAACTGCCAAGGCAGCGCGGGGGCGGTTATTTAGCCTTGCTGCCACCGCCCAGGCCAGGGGGGCAACCATCAGCAACATGCGAAAAACTGAGGAGGAGGGGTCGAAGAAGATCAGCAGGTAAACCCAGTAGCACACGCACCACATCCAGGTCAGTCGTCCCAGCTGACGCAGCTGCCTCCACCCCAGTATGCAGGCGCTAAGCACTAGCACCCCAAACAGGCCAATAACACCTGCATGGGCGCCACCAAAGCTAGCAGAGCGGTTAATCCAGGCCTCAAAAGGGGCCAGGTCCACGCCGCGCCAAGCAGTTTCCGTGTCCACATATGCGCTCATGCGTCCAGTAGCGATCCAAGCCAGCAGCGGCCAGGTCAAAGCAGCCGTGCAGGTGACTGCGGCAGTAACAAACAGCCACAGGCGGTCTTTGCTGCTCAGCGGCAGGGGGCTTAAATCCATAGGCGTAAAGCTAGGCAAAGCTGGCGGGGCTGGTGCAGGGGCCGGCGCGTTGCTAGCGGTGGCGGCCTCGTAATTAGCGACGACGTCGTAACCTGGGGAGGACTCGGCACTGGCTGCAATGGGGGCGGCCTCAAAAGAAGCACTCGCGGTCAGGTCAGGTGCAGTTTCAAAAGAGGCAATAGCGGCCTCGTTGGGAACTGGGGCAGTATTAGTGGTGCCGCCAGCTGCAGTGGCTGCATCGAAGGCCGGCGTATCGCTAGGGGCGTCGTCGCTGTAAGCGGTGCTAGCAGCGTAACTAGCGGCGTCGTAATTAGCGGCGTAAGGGTCGGCGTCGGCATAAACCCGGGCGGAAGAGAAAGACGCATCAAAGCGAGAGGTCGAAATCAGCCCGAGCGCCCGCAGCTCCTCCCAAACCCACCACAGGCCCAGGGCGGCCCCCAGCGGCACCCCGATCGGGCGGGTAAAAGCAGCCAGTACAAACACCACCATGGCCCAGGCAAAACGACGCTTAGCTAAAACCGCGAAACCAATCGCCACCAGCGCCAATCCCAAAGACTCAGCGTAAGGAAGCTGCAAAATAATGGCCGGGCCGCAGGTGAAGAAAATCGCCACCCCCAGCAAACTGGCCGCCTTACCCACGCGCGGACGCATCCAGGCATCCAAACCTAACGCCGCCAAAGCTGAACCCAACCAGGCCACCACCACGGCGCAGGTGTAATAGTTAGCCGAGAGTAGCTTGGCCAGGCCACCACTTAAATAGGCATAGATGGGCATAAATGCCCAGGTGTTTTGGCCCACGCGGCCATCTTGACCAATCGGCAAGCTGGTGGAGTCGGGGTAGCCCTGGGTGGCCACGCGGTAGTACCACTCAGAATCCCAAAAAGCCACATGCTGCAGGTAGCTGGGCTTAGCTGCGCTCCAATAAGTCTGGGGGGTGTCTAGGCCGCCCAGATTAAAAATCAGCAGCCCAATCAGCGAGGCAATAGCCCACACTGCCAGTACCTGGAGGCGATGGGGGATACTTGAATGTTGCACGTCCATATCCTATGTGGCTTTTGCGAAGTGTGCCGTTCAGTGCACGCCCCGCTTAAGGCGGGTAGGCTAATAACGTGAGTGCACCAACTGTGGCAGTTATTGGCGGCGGGCAGTTAGCTCGCATGATGCAAGAAGAAGCAAGTGCGCTAGGTGTGCACCTGCGTGCTTTAGTGGAGGCCCCGGACGGGTCTGCGGCGCAGGTAATGCCTGATGCCCCAGTGGGGCGGCCCGACGACGCCGGGGCAGTGCGTGATTTGCTGCAGCCCAGCCAGGGAGAGCAGCTCCAAGATCTAGCTGACGCAGCGGTTTTAACTTTTGAACACGAGCACCAAGATCACGCCTTGTTGCAGCAGTTAGCGGCCCAGGGTGTATCGGTGCAGCCTAGCGCCCAGGCTTTGCTTTACGCCCGCGACAAGCTAGAAATGCGCCGCGCTATGACGCGCTTGGATCTGCCTCAGCCAGCTTGGAGCCCGGTTAGCCAGCCCGCTGAGGTGCTTGAGTTTGCCTTGCAGCATGGCTGGCCGGTGGTGTTAAAGACCCCCCAGGGCGGCTATGACGGGCACGGGGTGCTGCTGGTTAATGACGCCGCTGAGCTTGAAAATGGTGAGGCTGCAAAGTGGTTTAAAGCTTTGGCCGACGGCGCCGGTGTGGGCGGTGGTGGCTCACTAGGAGGCGCCCAGGTTAGCTGCCTGCTGGTAGAGCAGGCAGTTAACTTCACCCGTGAACTTGCGGCCCTGGTGGCCCGTAACCCCAGTGGCCAGGTGGAGGCTTGGCCGGTGGTGGAAACCGTGCAGGTTGAGGGCATGTGCGACACGGTGCTGGCCCCGGCCCCTGGTTTGAAACCGGCTACTGCCGCGCTAGCCCAGCAGGTGGCTAAGCGCGTAGCCAGTGAGCTTGAAGTTACCGGTGTGCTAGCCGTGGAAATGTTTGTGGTTGAAGGTGATGATGGCGATCAGCTGTATATCAATGAGCTGGCTATGCGCCCCCACAACAGTGGTCACTGGAGCCAGGATGGGGCTCTAACTAGCCAGTTTGAGCAGCACCTGCGAGCCGTGTTGGACTGGCCGTTAGGTAGTGCGCAGCTGGTGGCGCCCACCGTAATGGTTAACGTGATTGGTTGGCGTCAAGAAACTGACGCGCCCCTACCTGACCCCTCTAGCCGCTTGGCCCAGGCTTTGCAGGTGGCTGGGCAAGCCAAGATTCACCTTTACGGCAAGCAGGCTCGGCGCGGACGTAAGCTGGGGCATGTGAACTTGAGTGTGGCTCAGGGGCAAGATCCCGCTCAGGTGGTAGAGATTGGCCGCCAGGTGGCCCATGTACTTACCTGCCCGCAGCTGTAAAGCTACCCGGTGGTTTAACTAGCGCTTCAAAAACCTTGAAAGGAAAAACTGTGAGCGATAAGCAGCCTGTAGTGGGCATTGTGATGGGGTCGGATTCTGACTGGCCCACTATGGAAGCGGCCGCTAAGGCCCTGGAAGAGTTCGGTGTTAGCTATGAGGCCCGAGTGGTTTCAGCTCACCGTATGCCGGTGGAAATGATTGACTATGGCCGCCAGGCCAGCGAGCGTGGTTTGCGTGTAATCATTGCCGGCGCTGGCGGGGCCGCCCACCTGCCGGGAATGCTGGCGGCGGTTAGTGAGCTGCCGGTGATTGGTGTGCCCGTGCCGCTGAAGTACCTGGACGGCATGGATTCGCTGCTGTCGATTGTGCAGATGCCTGCCGGCGTGCCTGTGGCCACAGTTTCTATTGGTGGGGCGCGTAATGCTGGCCTGCTAGCAGTGCGTATTTTGGCTAGTGGTGAGGGCGAGCAGGCTCAGCAGCTGCGGGCGGCTATGCGCCAGTTCCAGGTGGAGCTAGGTGAGCTGGCTAAGGCTAAGGGGCGCGCGCTAGCTGAGCGCGTGGCTGGCAACTAGGTTGTAGCTGGCTCTGGATCAGGGTTTGATATGGGCTGGCCGGCAGCTAGGCTGCAAAGCGCTAAGGCAACCACCCAGAGGCGACATAAACTATCGAAATCGAACACAACCGAACAATTTTAGGGTTAGGATAGAGCTGTGAACACAAAACACGAGCCTCGAACCGTCCTAGTAGCGGGCGGTGCCGGATACATTGGCGCCCACGTTGTGCGTCTACTACTTGAACGCGGCGACAAAGTAGTTGTCGTAGATGACCTGTCTTACGGCACGCCCGAGCGCATCGGTCAAGCCAAGCTAGTGCAGCTTGACGTGGCTGGAGCCCAGGCCCAAGAGCGCCTAGAGCAGGTAATGCGCCAAGAAGGCGTGGACTGCGTAATCCACTTCGCTGCGCGCAAGCAGGTAGGTGAGTCAGTGGCTCGCCCGGCCTGGTACTACCAGCAAAATATTGGTGGCCTAGCCAATATGCTGGCCGCCATGGAACAGGCTGGGGTGGATCAGATGATCTTCTCCTCTTCCGCAGCCGTTTACGGGATGCCCGACGTCGCCGTCGTCGATGAAGAAGTAGCCTGCCACCCCATCAACCCCTACGGCGAAACCAAACTAATCGGCGAATGGATGATGGCTGACTGCGAGCGCGCCTGGGGGCTGCGTTGGGCGGGCCTGCGCTACTTCAACGTAGCCGGAGCCGGCTGGGACGACCTAGGTGACATGGCCACGCTAAACCTGATCCCGATGGTTATGGAGCGCCTAGTTAAGGGCGATACCCCCAAGATCTTTGGGACCGACTATGACACCCCCGACGGCACCTGCATCCGCGACTACATCCACGTGCGCGACCTGGCCACCGCTCACATCGCCGCCCTGGATTACCTGGGCAACGGCAAGCAAATGCAGGCTCACGTATTCAACGTGGGCACGGGCCAGGGAGCCTCAGTGCGTGAAGTGGTAGCCAAAGTAATTGCAGCTACCGGCTCCAAGCTGGAGCCTGAAGAGCTGCCGCGCCGCGCCGGCGACCCGCCCAAGCTGATCGGTAACGCCACGCGCATCACCGAGGTACTTGGCTGGCAGGCCCAGTACAACCTGGACGACATTGTCACCTCCAGCTACACCGCTTGGCAGGCTGACCCTAAGCGCCCACATTTCTAAACCCAACTACTAGCTGGCGCTGAGCTGGCAAAGCTTAAGGCCCATTGAGAGTGAATCTCAACGGGCCTTAAGTGTTTATTTGGAGCCTTATTTGGCCTGGTTGAAGTCGCTGGCGGTGAGCCTTCCGTCGCGTACCTTGCCGAAGAAAATCGGTGCGGTGGTGTCTACCAGCAACACGGTGGAGCCCACACCTCCCGGCTCATAGTCAGGGTCCTCAATGGGGGGAGCGCCGGTTAGGCCATCGTTTGAAGCGGCGCGGAAAGCCAGCACCATTTGGCCAATATCCCACACCCCTGAATCCTTATCCACAGTCAGTGAGCCAGTACCGGCGTCAACCAGTTTGCTGGTGGCTGAGGGATTAAGCAGAGTAGAGGGCGACATGGCTTTCTTCACCGCCGCTGAAATAATGGCGCGTTGACGCAGGCCACGGCCAATATCGCCAGTTGGGTCAGATTTACGCATACGTGAGAAAGCTAGCGCCTTTTCACCGTTAACCTGCTGGCATTTGCCTTGCGCAGTATTCCAGATCAAACCTGAATCGTGATCATCTACGTCGTAGTCCAGGCAGGCTTCAACCCCACCTACAGCATCCACGACGTTTTTAACGCCGCCCATGCCAACTTCAACGTAGTGGTTGACCTTCATCTTGGTTAAGCCCTCTACGGTTTTTACCAGCAGCTTAGCGCCGCCGTAGGAGTAGGAGGCGTTGATCTTGTCCTCACCGTAGCCGGGAATGTTCACATAAGTGTCACGCGGCAGGGAGGTTAGTGAAACTTGGCCGTTTTCAGCCTTATGCAGCACCATTACCGAGTCGGCGCGTTGGCCGGCGGTGGTGGTGTCCGCAATGGCGCCGTCAGAGCGCGAGTCCGAACCCACAATCAGCCAGGTCTCGCCGGGAGTGTCAGCCATGCTTGACAGCGCATCAACCCGGCGCAGCTGGTCACTGGCCTTATTCCACAGATGCCAGGTGTAGCCACATAGGGTGATCAAAATTACTGCTAGCACCGCGCTGGTGTATTTAAGCCAGCGGCGCTTGCCGCGACTGGGGCTAGCTGGTGGTTCGTCAATTGGTAAACGTGTGGGCATTACTGGGCGTGAGGATGCACGAGAGTTACGCCTAGGGGGCACGGTTGCTGGCTGTGCGGCTGGGCGCAGGCCAGTGCGCGTAGGGGCCCCGCCGCGTCCTACCTGGGTGGCCTGAGCGGCTGGGCGTGCGGGGGCGACGTCGTCGGGAAGGGGGACGGCGCCGCCAGAGCGACCCACCCGACTAGAAGGACGCGCCTGCGTCGAAGCGCTAGCACGCGGAGGAATTGACTGCGGGGGAACCGTCTGCGGCCCACTGGTGCGCGCGGCACTTTGACCAGACAGTGACTGGGGTAAGGCTGTTTGCGCTCCACTAGCGTGCCCGGGTGCCGGGGTAGCCTGAGTAGCTGGGCGGGCAGTCTGGGCGGCTGGGCGTGCGGGGGCGACGTCGTCGGATAGAGGCACGGCGCCGCCGGAGCGCCCCACCCGACTAGAAGGACGCGCCTGCGCCGAAGCGGCGGTGCGGGTAGCCTCATCAGAGGTAGAACGGGTTGAAATTGGCTGCGCCGGCGCCCCAGAGCCAGACCTAGTGGACTTGGGGTTAACCCGGCTAGAGCCAGAATTACGACGCGCCGGGGTGCCAGCACCGCTCTGAGAACTGGGGGCGCTGGTTGGTTGGTTAACGCCGGAGTCTTTAGCGACTAAACGCCGGCGCCTGGGCGGCTGACTTGGGGGAAACTGAGTCAACTATTTACCCTCCCTTACTTGCACTGCAATGCGGGGTCGGTAGTGGGGCTAGCGGAAGCCTTGGGGGCCGGGGCGGGCGACGACGCCTTGGGTGCGGGTGCCTGAGTGGTTTCTTCGCTGCTGGGCTCGGTTCCTTGCGCCGGGTCCTCAGTTTCAGGCGCGGTGGCAGTGGCGGCCGGGGCCGGGGTGCCGTTAGCGGTAGAAGAAATGGTGTTAGTGGGGGCCGGCTTGTCGTCCTTCAGGGACTTCCACAGGGCTTTGGCGTCTTTTTCACGCAAAACCACGCGGTTGGGGTCATCGGGGTCAGCCTCGTTAGGGGCGGTGATGAACTCAATGCCACCAAAACCAATGGTGCGCACACTCATAGCTAAACCAGCCAGAGTGTTTAGCTGCCCCACATGCGGAGAAGTGGTTAGTGTGCCCAGCGCGGCTTTAGCGAAGGCGTACAGGTCAGGGGCGCTAGTAAGCAGGTTTTTACGCATGGCGGTACGCATCATGGCACCCATCAGGTTCTGCTGGCGCTCAATACGGTGCAGGTCAGAGCCGTCAGAGACGCCGTGACGCACACGCGCATACATAACCGCTGCCGAACCATCAAGGTGGTGGCAACCCTTATCAAGCTTGAGTTGGGTGTATTCGGGGTCATCAATGTCCTCGCTGACATACACGCCGACGCCGCCTAAAGCATCCACCATGTTTTTAAGGCCAGCGAAGTCCACCACCATGTAGTCATCAATGTGGATGTTGGTTAGCTTCTCCACGGTGGAAATAGCGCAGGCCGCACCCGCAGCCAAGGCGCGGGCACTTAAATCCCCGTTCCCAGCGCCGTTAGCAAAGGCGGTGTTGAACTGCGCATACATTGAGTCAGTGATAGTGCCATCAGCGCTCTTACATTCAGGAATATCCACCATGGTGTCGCGAGGGATAGAAACCACCTGGATACGTTTACGGTCAGCACTAATGTGCATGATCATGGTGGTGTCAGAGCGAGCCGAAGACTCAGTAGCTGCGCCGCCGTCGATATTGTTGGCGCCCTGACGTGAGTCAGTACCCATTACCAAAATGTTTACCGCACGTCCGTCGTAGTCAGTGACAGGGCGATTGGAGCGATTACCAATGAGGAACTGATTAGGGTCGATCTGATTAACCGAAGACTGTAGGTCATGCCAGGCCATAGCGCCAAAGGAAGTGACGAACAATACCGCCGCTAGAGCACTGTAAAAAAAACGGCGCAATCGGTGGTTTACCAGTTCCTTTGCAGTATGGCGCGGGGGGAGCTTAGACGCAGTCATGAGGTCAAGTTTAGGTAACGTTGAGGATGTTTTCAGTCAGATAGGTTATAAAACTACTAAGTGTGGTCTAGTTACCGCCAGAAGAATCGAGCCCAAGAGTAGAAGAACGTGCCTGAAAACCTTGATAAATCTGCCGCTGAGTGCGGCTCAGAAGCTAGCGCAGAAGAGCTACTAAGCCCGAGCCAAGCTACGCCGGACGTGTCTGAGCAAACTATTAGGTTAATCACGGTTACCTACAACCCCGGTAGTGAACTGGAACGTTTCCTGGCTTCTATTGCGCCGGCAACCAGCGCAAAGGTGAACGTGTACATTGCCGACAACGGCACCCAGCACGAGCTAGTAGATGAATTAGCCGCCAAATACAACGCCACCGTAGTGCGCGACCCCAACACTGACCGTGGCTACGGCCCAGGCAACCTAGGCTACGGCGGGGGAGTAAACTTTGCCGCCAAGGATCTAAGTGAAGACTGGATTGTGGTGGCCAACCCTGACCTAGTGTTCCGCCCCGGTGCCCTAGATGTGCTGGTGGCAGCCGGCCTGGCCAATAAGAGCGCCGGTTCGCTAGGCCCGCGCCTGCTTAACACCGACGGCACGGTCTACCCCTCTGGCCGCGCCCTACCCACCCTGGGACGCGGCGCCGGCCACGCCTTTTTAGGTCGCATCTGGCCCTCAAACCCGCTAACCAAGTCCTACCATGGCACCAATGAGGACACCATTCACCCGGTGGGTTGGCTCTCAGGGGCCTGTCTGCTGCTGCCACGTAAGGTGTGGCAGGAGCTAGGTGGTTTCGACGACGCCTACTTCATGTTCTTTGAGGACGTGGACCTAGGTGCCCGAGTGGGTAAGGCAGGCTATGAAAACCTGCAGGTACCCGGGGCGGTAGTAGTACATGAGCAGGGCGCCAGCTGGAAAGCCCGGCCTGAAAACATGATCCGCGCCCACCATGCCTCAGCGCGCCTATACATGTCGCGTATCTACCCGCACCTGTGGCAGGCCCCGCTGCGTGGAGCCATTAACGCCGGCTTGAGCCTGCGTGAAGAAATGGAAGTACGTCGTCCCAACCAGCGCACCAAGCACGCCTAAACGCTGGCACACTTAAGCCCCCCGAGCCTAGCTTGGGGGGCTTAAATGTCCGGGGTTTTGCCGACGGCGACCGGCCGGTTTGCCGACGGCGACCGGCCGGGTAGTTTAAAGCCCCCAGCTAAAGCCGAGGGCAAAAACTTACTTGGCGGCGTCGTCGGCCTTATCTGCCGGGGGAACCGGACCCAAAGCACTGGGGTCGGGGGCCTGAGCCAAAGCAAAAGCGCGGGCCAACTTAGTCAGGCGCCGCTCCTGGATAGAGGCGCGGCGGAAGCTGGAAAGCAAAGACGCCAAAAAGGCCAGCACCAGCGCATAAAGCAGCAAGTCAGTACCACGGCCAACGCCCACAAAGTGAGCCAGATAGGTGGTCAGGGACGGCACCGCAATCGTGACCAGGGCGAAAACCACAAAGGCCAGCGTGACAATACGGCGCCCAGCCATATGCTTAGCTCCGCCAGAGTTGCGCAGCAGCATCACGCCCATAAGCACCACGCCCAGGGCTAGCAGGCTCTTAATTAAAAACTGAGAATCCATTTAGCTAGCTCCTTAGCTGAACATCAAATCGACGAGGATGTTAACGCTGTTCCACAGGGACTGGCCCTTAGAACGCGAATAATCGGTGTACTCAATGTGTACCGGCTGCTCAGCCCAAGGTAGGCCGCTGGCGCCCAGCTGGCGAATAATTTCGCTAGCGTGAGCCATCCGGTTTTGGTGCAGATCCAGCTTTTCGGCGGCGTCACGGCGCAACAGGCGCAGGCCGTTGTGGGCGTCAGTGAGCTTCATACCTGAAGTCTTAGAACCAACCCAAGCGGCAGTGCGCAGCACAATGCGCTTAAGCGTGCCAGTATCGGCGGTGCCCTCAAGGAAACGCGATCCCAACACAATCGCCAAATCCTCATCATGGGCGCGGCGCACCATGGCCATAACATCATCAGTGGAGTGCTGGCCGTCAGAGTCAAAAGTAGCTATATAGCGAGCATTAGTGCGAGTTAACACATAGGTGATGCCGGTTTGTAGGGCAGCACCCTGGCCTAGGTTAAGCGGGTGGGAGACCACAATCGCCCCCGCAGAGCGGGCTTGCGCAGCTGAATCGTCGCGTGAACCGTCGTCAACGCAAACAACATTAGGGAAGGTTTTGCGCGCATTGGCGATAACCTCAGCCACCACCTGGGCTTCATTGTAAAGGGGGACAACGAGCCAGGTCTGCTCGGCCGGGTCAAAAGTTTGCATAAACGCAATTGTGCCAGGAAATTACATCTGCGCTATGAACTAACTCCTATTAGCGTAGCGCTATGGGCTCGATTAGCAGAAAAACTAGGGATAGACTGGCCTTGTCTGATGCAGTTTTTGCGTAAAGGAGCTAACCAACGTGGCAGTACGCATCGTTGATACGGCGGATGTCTCACCCGAGGCTCAAATTGGTGACGGGTCAAGTATTTGGCATCTAGCACAGGTGCGAGAGCACGCTCAGATTGGCCGTAACTGCATTGTGGGCCGTGGCGCCTACATCGGTGAGGGCGTAAAGATGGGTGATAACTGTAAGGTCCAAAACTACGCTCTGGTCTACGAGCCCGCCGTGATTGACGACGGCGTCTTCATTGGCCCGGCTGTGACCCTTACTAACGACCACTTCCCGCGCGCTGTTAATCCTGACGGCACCATCAAGTCAGCTTCGGACTGGGAACCCGTCGGGGTAACCATCAAGACCGGCGCGGCGATCGGTGCACGCAGTGTATGCGTAGCTCCGGTAACCATTGGGGCCTGGGCTACAGTGGCAGCTGGTGCAGTGGTCACCAAGGATGTGCCCGACTATGCACTGGTAGCTGGTGTGCCCGCACGTCGTATTGCCTGGGTTGGTAAGGCCGGCGAACCGCTGGTAGCTGCTGAGCCGGGTGTGTGGCGTTGCCCCGTCACTGGGGCTCACTATCAGGAAGTCACAGACTCAAACTCCAACACCACTTTGAAAGAGGTAGAAAAGTAAATGGAACTCGCATTCATTCCCCCGGCAAAGCCTGTCTTCGGTGATGAGGAGCGCGCTGCCGTGGACGCGGTTATCGCCTCCGGCATGGTGGTGCAGGGTCCTCAGGTAAAGGCATTCGAGGACGAATTCTCTGAGCAAGTAGTTAGCGGCGCCCACTGCGTGGCCGTAAACTCCGGCACCTCCGCCCAGCACCTAGCCACCCTAGCTAGCGAGCTAGAGCCCGGCGCTGAGGTAATCGTGCCCTCCTTCACCTTCGCCGCCACCGCCAACTCTGTGGCCATCTCCGGCGCCACCCCGG
>ERZ773066.1543-NODE-1543-length-11711-cov-5.413435_pt1 | contig 11711 bp, 4 predicted proteins | sample MGYA00580573_ERZ773066 | MGnify/ENA primary metagenome ERZ773066 (study PRJEB29015, sample SAMEA2738128) | human oral metagenome | biome: human oral; feature: human-associated habitat; material: saliva | place: China | collected 2203 ... | reverse complement strand
TTGGTGGGTGGTAATCCGGTTTCTTTGGTGGATCCGTGGGGTTTGTCGCCGGTGTCGGTGGAGGACTTCGATAAGTTCCGCGAGGAACGTATTCGGGATGCGAACGCTAACTTTTGGAAAGGTGTTCTTACTGTTGTCGGAACGGTAGCTTCTGTCGCTGCCATTTTTGTAACGGGCGGAACGGCTCTCGTCGTCTTGGGTGCCATCGCCGGTGGTACTATGGCGGCAGCTAACGCTATTGATGAAAATAAAGACCCTAACACTGGAAAAGTCAACTGGGGTAACGTCGCTAAATCAGGCGTGATTGGTGGCATCTTCGGTGCCATCAGCGGTGGTATGGGCAAGTGGGCGAATGGCGCTGCAACTAAGCTGTTTAAGGGCGCTGCGAATGGTACCGGTAAGCTACTGGCCTCTACACCGACGCGTATCCTGAAGGCTACTGGGGTCCGCATGACGGTTGAAGGTATCAAGGGCGGTGTGACTAGCGCAGTCGATGGTACTAAGGACTTGGCATTGAACTTGGCTACGGGCGGAAAACATAAGTACTCTCCGCAGGAACATGCTCTTAAGGTTGCTTCTGGTGTCGCATTTAGCGGCCTCAACAGTATGATTAGTCCGGTATCGGGTTCCTTGGCGAAGAGCAAGTTGTCACAGGCTGCGTCTAAACATATCCCTGGATTGAGCGAAAAGACAATTCGCAAGGGAATTGATGTGACGGCTACTGCTGCCTCCTCGGTCAGCCAGAGCGCCTTTGAGTCATGGGGTACGGGTAAGGAAGTACGTGCCGAAGACCTCGTATGGAAGGGCATAAACAGTGTAAAGAGTAGGTACGGGTCCTATAAAGCCCCTGCAGGTAATGTGGGAGACCCGAGTACTTTAAAGCAGATGGGTAGTCGCCCTTACACTATGGGGACGTACTTGAATAGCGCCTCTCGTTCAAAGAGTACCCAAGATTATTTTGATAAGAAGGCGCAGGAATCGGTGACGAAGTACGCGAACGACAAGCTTCACATTAAGGATATCTATGACCACTATAAGAAAGAAAAGGATAAGTTCAATCCTGGCATGGACATCCCTAACGATGCGAAGAATAACAACACGGTTGGTTCGCAGACTCACGCGGGGCAAGGTGAGAAGTAATGAGCGCTGTTGAAGACGGACTCCTCGGAGGACTTATTGTCGCCCTGATACCGGGATACCGCATTAAGCTCGGCAAACCCACCCTGAATAAGAGGCAGAAGAGGCCCGTCGCGGCATTTATTTTCTTTTGGCTTGTGACTATTCTCGGGTTTGTCGGCATGCCGCTTATATGGCTGTCCCTTGGTCTTGGGGATGTGCAGCCCGGTTCAGAGGATTTTACCGTTGCGATTTCAGGTCTTATTTTTGGCGTCGTGTCCCTTGGTCTGCTGGGCGCTATTCCTCTGAATCACTGCTACGCCTTCTACCTCGAGCTACGCGAGGATTGCGTGCGGTGGCGTAATTGGCGGTGGAAGGAACGCACCTTCACCTACCCCTCCATCACGTTCGCCCACGTGGAGGAGAACATGAAGAACGGGTTCTTGCGCATTGGCAGTACTGAGATGGGTAAGCGCACTTGTAGTTTTGACCCGTATCAGTTTGACGCGACGATTCTGATGGCGCAGGTGCTTTACCGTGATGATCATGGGCATTGGGCTGAGGAGGACGGCCTGGATGCGATGAGTGTGGTGGGGATGTATGGCTCTTCGCGCGATATTTATGCCCAGTTTTATGACTTGTGCGAGACGAAGTATGTGGTGGGTGTGACGAAGAGTGAGCGTCAGGTGCGTCGAAGCAAAATGCAGTAAGTCTTCCGAGGACTGAGCCTAAAAATGAAAGCCCCTGGGCTGAGGATTGCCTCTCAGCCCAGGGGCTTTCTGCATGCCAGCGGCAGCTTATCTGAGTGCCACCGTTAGCGGGTGATAATCGCGAAGTCGCTACTGGACAGGTTCGTGAAATTACCAATCTGCGCGTTCAGGCGGCACTTAGAAGTCACCGATAGCGCCGTCACCACCCGCTGATCCTCAGACACCAACACATGCCCCGAACAACCATCCGAAAAACTAATCAACTGAGCATCCGGAGAAATCGCTTGAACCAGCGTCGAAAACTCACCCGTACGCGGCAAAACCATCAACGGGTTCAACTCATCCGCACCACTCGGCCACACCGGAACCACCGTCACCGGCAAAACGCTCTGATTCACCACACGAGAAGGAACCCGCAACTCAATCGACCGTAAACGCTGAATCGGGTACGCCGTCGAACGAACCTCCCGATCAGAAATAGCCTTCGACGTCTCAGAATCAATACGGTTCAGCCATTCCTCAAAAGCACGCGAATCCTTAAACTCAGCAGACACATTCGCCCGGACCTGCACCACACCATTAGCTGGGATACTCACCCCAGACAGATTCCACGAACACGGAACGTCCACCGCAGTCACACTCGACTGATTCTTCGCCACGCCAGAAGACGCCTGACCGGCATCCCACGTCACCGAAGCACACGAACCACCCTCAACACCGGGAAGCACCTGCAAAATATCGCCCCGAAGAGCCGACTTCTGCGAGGAAAACTCAAAAGTCAGACGGGCGCTCTTATCCCGCGGGTTATACGTACCCTCAATACGGGTACCCAAACCACTCGGCAAAGACGCCGAACTACGGCTCGACGCAGACCATGACTCGGCCGTCTTAGGTGAACCCTTACCACCGTTCAAACCCACAAAGACGAGTACACCCACAAGGATTAGAGAACCCAGGATAGCGCCCCACACCAGCGGGCGGCGCAAGGGCGAACGGGCAGGCTCCTCTTCCTCAACGACCTCATCAGGCACATATACCGGCTGCTCCACCACAAAAGGAGCGCGGATAACCGTCTCATTCTGCGCCTGACCCAGCGACGGCATGCCCGCACCATACAGCTCCGTAATATTCTGCCCAGGCACCGCAGAAACAGCAGGCTCAGCGCCATGAACCACCGTAGGCGTATAGCCCACAGCACCCGAAGACACCTCAACCCACCGGGGAAGCACCACATCAGTAGCGAAACCCTCAGCCAAAAGACGCAACTTAGCGGCAGCCTCAGCCGCCCCAGGACGCTGAGCCGGGTTCTCCGCCAACATCCCGTGAAGCACCTCAGCCACCTCAGCCGGAATCTGCGGCGACAACTGCACCGCACCACCGCGTGCCGGAAGAGGACGCGTCGCCACCAACAACTCATGAAGAGTCACCGCGCACGCATAAACATCAACCGCCGGAGTAGCCACACCGTGCGCAGAACGCTCCGGAGCCATATACCCCGGAGTACCAGAAAACGAACGAGAAGCCCCCGAACCCGCAGAGCCGGTAAAAGAAGCAATACCGAAATCAGCCACACGAACCTGCTGATCCAGAGACTCCCCCAAAACCCCGCTCAGCAGAACATTCTCCGGCTTAATATCCAGATGCGTCACGCCCTGACGGTGAGCAAACTCCACCGCATTCAGAACCTGCACCATCAGACTCAACGCCAAACGAACCGGCAGTGGACCCTCAGAATCCAGCTTCTGACGCAACGAACCGCCATGCTGAAACTCCATCACCAGGGCCAGCACGCCACCCTCAACCACCATGTCCGTCAACGGCACAATATGAGGATGCGACAGCGCCAACAACACCGAACGCTCACGCACAAAAGACTCAAGAACCACAGGGTTCTCCGCAAGCTCCGGGCGCAGAATTTTCGCCGCATACAGAGCCCATGAGCCGCTCATCGTAGCAGCCCACACCTCACCGACCGCACCAGAACCCACCCGGCGCAGCAAACGATACGAAGAGCCAAGGGGAGCGCCCGCAACCAAGCCCCCAGCAGGCTGACCAGCAGCCTGCTGGGCAGGATGAGCATCACGACGCTCCGAGCCGGAGTACTGTGGCGAACCAGCAGGTACAGTCACGGGCTAACTCCTTAACATCAACTTCACAACAAGTAGGAAGACTCCCCAGACGGGGCGACCCCTACAGCAAAACGGCCGGTAAAGTTACACGATACCTCACCACACGCCAGACAAGCCCTACAGCCCGCCACGGTGCTGAGAATCCTCCGGGCTCATCAGCTGCACCAGAACCGGCGATCCAGCCAAGAACGCATAGCCACGACCAACGCTCAGCTGAACCGGGGCACGCCTCGGAATAGTGCCGAACATGTCCATATCCATATCAACATTCGGCTGAACCACGGCACCCGTACGGAACTTACGAATAGCCTTCGTCCAATGGCTATACAAAGGACGCAAATCAGTCGGCTTACCCGTAGCAATAATGTGAACGTCCGGGAAGTCACCCTTCACAATCGCATCAAAAACGTTCATCGGGTCATCTACGCGGTCACCGTCATCAATCAGCAATAGCACCGGGCCCGCGGCATCCTGCAAAGCTGCCTGCACCTGAGCAGAAGCATTCTTGCTCTCGAACACGCGGTCAAAAACGCCCTCCGGCACATTCACCAGACCGGAACGCTGATCGAAGACAGCCCAAACCTCCGGAACCTCAGCGGCATCCATGCGTGCGTTCTCCGCCGCGGTAGCGTCACCAGACGCCAACGCGGCAGATACCGCCTGCTCCGCCGCAGCCCTCGCCCGAGAAACCAGACGAGCAAAAGCAACCAGCAGAGAAGACTTACCCGAACGCGGATTACCCGCAACCATGGCGTGCTCACCCTCATACAGCTCAAAAGCACACGCCTCCAACGTAGCCTCCGCAATACCCACAGGGATACGCCACAGGCTCGGAGAAAACTCAGCGGCAGGCATGCTCTCCCACGAAACCCACGTCGGCAACTGGCCAATCACATCACGCTTAGCGGGAGCCTGCGGGAAGCGCTCACGAACCATAGAGACGGCCTCCTCCACACCAACAGCGGGAGTAGCCACCTGCATCTGACGCAGATGCTTCGGATCAACGCAACGGCCGGGAATGGCGGCTGGCACATTTGTACCGCGAATACCGTACGACGAATAATCGTGAATATCGCTCAGCTGGAAGAACCACGTCTGCAACGAAGCATCAAGAATCTGCGAGGGGATATTCTTTGCGCGGCTCGTCGACACCACGCAGTGAATACCAACAGCAGGACCATCCGCATACACTCGGTAGAAATTCGCCAACAAATCCATGCTCACAGCATCAGAGAACTCATCACGCAGCGTCGCAAAACCATCCAAAACAATGAAAAGAGGCTTACGGCGTGACGCATCAGCACGGCGAGCATCAAGCTCCGACTTCACAAAACGCAAGAAGCGAGCCTGACGTTCCCTAGCGCCCTGACCGGTACCCACAGCAGAAACAACATGCGGCAGGGAGTGTAGAGGCAACAAACCATCAGCGCCCATATCCACCAGAACGATATCGATGTCCTCCGGCGAATAATGCTGAGCCAAACCCAACACTACCGACTGAATCGTCGTAGTCGTACCACTACCGGCAACACCCACCAACAGCAGGTTGCTCATCTCAATATTCCAGCCCATAGGCACCTGACGCTGCAGCTCAGGCTCATCACCCAAAGCGCACATCAGAACACCGTCCCGGACGCCACCCACAGTGGGAAGATCCGGGTCGGGGAAGCCACGCACCCCAAAATCAGCCAAATCAACATACGAACCCAACGGCTCAGGCCACACCTTACGAGGAGCAACCGCACCACGAGCCGCATGAGCCGCCACAACAGCGTCAATCAGCAGATCCAGGTCATTCGCATCACTCGACGACACCTTCGGACGTGCACGCTCCGAACGAGGAGTGCCGATACTATCGGTCGCACGAACCTCCAGAGAAGTCACCACCTCAGTGCCGCTCTGACCCGTCACCAGGGCAGTCTGCACCGGTGAAATATCATTCTGGCCCAGCTTCACATAGGCGCGACCCATCTGCGAACGCGAAATCTCCGAAGCATCCGGAACACCAATCACGTTCGAAGAATCCTCACGGCTCTGCACACGCAACGCCACACGCAAGTTCGTATTCGCCAGAATATCGTCATTCACCACGCCAGCAGGACGCTGAGTCGCCAGAATCATGTGAACACCCAGGGTACGACCCACCGCACCAATACTCACCAGCGACGACAGGACATCCGGGAAGTCCTTCGCCAGCATCGCGAACTCGTCAATCACCAGCAACAAGCGAGGCATCGGCTCCGGAGGGTTCGTCGCCAAATAATCCTTAATGTTATCCACACCCTCGCCAGCAGCCGCAAACAGGCGCTGACGACGATCCATCTCCGCCTCCAACGACTCAATAGCGCGGTGAGCCAACTGAGCATCCAAGTTGCTCAAAGTACCAATCGTATGCGGCAGACGCTCACACGTCTTAAACGCCGCACCACCCTTAAAGTCAACCAGAATAAAGTTCAAACGGCTCGGATCATGGTGCGCAGCCAAACCCGCCACCAACGAACGCAAAAACTCACTCTTACCCGAACCGGTGGTACCACCCACCAGACCGTGAGGACCGTCCTTCACCAAGTCCAGCGTGAACGCGCCAGAATCGCCCACACCAATCTCGGTGCTGAAACCATTAGCCTGCGACCAAAACGCCTCAATATCCTCAGCACCCGGAGGTGTCGGCAAACCAACCAGCTCAGGCAGCTTTACCAGCTGCGGCAAACCGCCGCCCAGAAGCAGACGCTCAGGGTCCTCATGATGCGCCAAAGTACGCGCCACATGAAGAGCATCCTCAGCGCTCACACCGGCGAGCACGCCGTCAGTGACCGTGTAACGGCGGCGAGGCTCCGAATAGGTCATAGAAGCCTCCTCACCAATCTCCACGACCGAAGTACACGACGCAGGAAGACGGTCAACAGAAGAAGCCAACACAATACCGGCAACACGGCGAGCGCCCGCAGCAGCAGTCTTATTCGCCATCAGACGCACTTCATCGCCATACGCCAAAAGGTCGCGTGCAGGCGACTCACGGCCCTCAGTGAGGGTGTCCGAATCAACGACCACGCACAGGCCGCGGGTCGGAAGAGCCTCAATATCATGGTAAAGAGAACGCAACATCTGATCCGATTGCTCCTTGCCAGAAGCAAACCAACGCATCTGCTGGTTCTGCGCCATGCGGATATGCGGAAGCCACGACGTCCACACCCAGTCCTGCGAGCGCGCGGAATCAGCGCAGACCGCAATCGTCATATCTGCAGGACCCGTATGGGTCGCTGCCTGCAGCACCAGGCTACGCGCCAAGGCAAGAGACTGCTCACGCGGCCCCACAATACCGATAGCCCCACCCTCACGTAGGTCAGCAACCAGCGGAGCATCCCACAGGGTATTGTGGTCAAGAAGATGCTGAACCTCAGGCTCAGGGTTGCTCGGTTTCGTCAGCTCAGGAGTCCAATGAATATGCCCAGTACCCACGTGGAAAGTCAACAGGTCAGGGCTGGTGCTCCGGCGACGCCACAGCGTCATCGCGGGAAGAAGCGCCCGCAACTGAACAGCATCCGGTGCCGGGGCAAGATCACGAAGACGCTCAATTTCCTCACGGTTGCTTAGAGCGACACGTTCCTTAAACTTCTCCATTTCCTGCTCAAAACGCACACGCTCCTTCACCTTGTCCTTGGCGTGACGACGTTTCTGCTCCACCCACATACCGATACTCAGGACGGGGCTGAGCATCGCGAAAAGAGCATAACGAATCTCCTGCATAATGGCGACCATTGCCGCCGCCATAATAAGTGGGCCTATCGCCATCGCAATATTGAACTTTGGCGGGTCAGAAATATTCTTGCGGGTGGGCGCCTCCACCTTCTCCGGGGCGCTCAACGCGCCCTGACGCGGCGGACGGTTAAACGGCGCGGTGCCCGATGCGCTCACATTTGGGGCGCTACCGGGGCGAGGCGCAGCCTTCTCCTGGGGAGCAGGCCGCAGGGTCAGAACGCAATCACCAACATGGATCGTGGTGCTCTCAGAAACAGTCAGACCCTCCTCAGGGATTTTCTGACCGTCCACAAAACTACCGTTCGTAGAACCCGGATCGGTGATGCGCACCTTCTGAGTGTTTGTCGACTCATCATGCACCACCTGCAGGTGCAGATGCTCCCATGATGCGCTCGCCGTGGGTAGCACAATGTCGGCGTACGGGGAACGACCCGCCACCAGAGGACGCGAAGAAGGGATGGGGCGCGGCAGGGTAACCGTCGAACCGCCGCTCAAGCAGACGCTCCAGCCCTGCACCAGGGAAGGGTAGGAGAGCGGTGCCCTAGAGATGCGCATACCTTCCATTGGCTTGACCTCCGCCAGAGTAGAGGATGCCGTCACCGGGCGGTTATCGCAATACAGCGGCTCGTCGGCGGGCAGGGAGGGACCACCGGTGGCCTGAATGAGATCAGCGATGGTCGTCTCAGGCTGCCAGGAGTCTAGTTCATAGCTCCCGTTATGCTCTTCAAGATCAAGGAAAAAGCGCATAAGGTGTTCTCCAAAATAGATAAATCGTGAGCCCCGCTGGTGGACGGACTAGAAGTAATACCCGAAAGCTGGGGTTTGATGGGCTGGCTCTGTACGGATGAGGCTTTGCTCGGAACAGCTAGTCGCGCGATTCTGAGGTGAACGTGCGAAGCATCCACACCGGCGGATTCACCGCATCCGTTGAGGAAGACCCGCCCTGAATCATCGAAGCTTCCGCGGTCGGGTAAAGAAGACCCACCTGCCCGCCCGCGGCGTAAGAAGACGAGAAATCCAACGGATACGCGACCGTAGAATCTTTAGCGTCCAAACGAAGGGTTCCTAGAACCCGTCGAACCGCCTCGGGAGTGTATTCACGAACCTGGCTTGTGGCATACGCAAAAGCCAAGAGCGCGTTATGGGAGGGAGCATCCGCCCACGCTGCCGATCTTGAGAACGCCTGTTCGCCCGACAAATCCTTGAGCGAAGAATCATTCTTCATACGCTCAACCGTTGAGACAAATGCCGAAGAAGCACGACCGGCATCATTAGCGCTCAACGCCGCAGCGCGTGCCTGAACACGCCCCACAACGCGAATATTGTCAGTCAGGGAACCACCGTTCTCCAGAAGAAGACGCATAAAAGGCTCCGTCAAAGCTTCCTCACCTGCAATCACGGGAGAAGTAATGCCAGCCCTCTGGAGAGAACGAAGAACCTTTGCCTGAGTCGAGGCAGAGCCCGCTAAAACAAGAATCGGAGAAGAGCCCGAAGACTTGTCCCCCAGAAGGCGCGTCAGCTCCTTGAGAGCGTCCTTTATGCTGTCTTCATCAGCAGAAACCTGAACGCGGTTCGTATAGGGAAGGTCCGGCGCAGAGCCCTCGCCCGCATCCAACAGGATGGTGCGCACACCATCAAGCTGCTGCGAAGAACCCGCGCTAGACACACCGGCAAGCGAACGAATAGCAGCCGTATAGGCCTGCTTCTCCTGCTCAGGGTCTAGAGCAAAACTCCACACCCCATCGCCAGCATCTACCCGGTCATACGCCTCAATCACCGCAACATTGCGTTCCTTAGCAGCAGCCGTAGCACCCCGAAGATGCTCACCCCGAGAAGCAAGCACAATACCCAAAGCACCCTCAGAAGAGAGCTTCTCTACCGCCTCACGGGCACCCTGCTCCGTTCCCTTATCGTTCGCATAAAGAACCTTCACAGAAGAATTACCCAGAGCCAGGCGGTACTGTGCAACACGAGCGCCCTGAGCGTTCAGACGCCACGCAGACCCCTCAGCATCATCACCGAAAGTAGCGACAACACCAATAACCGGCTCACGACCAGAGGCCGGAAGAGAAATAGCCTGCTGAACCGTCACCGCAGACGCAGGGTTCGTACCCGTACCGAGCGGCAAAGGCTGAGGAGTCACAGCGCGCACGCCATACCAGATCCCCACCACCACAAGGCTAAACAGCACACACAGACTGACACACCACACCACGGTGCGCTGAGTGAGCCGCCTGCCCTCGCGGCGGTGAGGACCTGGATCAGAACCCAGATGAGGGGAAAACCCCACGGCTAATCACCAATCTGGAAGGTGTACACCGTCTTCACCTCTGCACTACCGGCATTCGACAGATGGAAGGTAGGCAGAGAACGCAGACGTTGCAGCGAGGCCTTGAACTGCGCCTGACGCTTCTGCAGAGCAGCGATATCCTCGGAGCGGAGGTTCGTGTAACCCTGAGCATTCTGCATCGCCAAAGCAAGCTGGTAGTCAGCGGCACCCGCCTTCGCGCTATTGCTCTTGAGCGCGCCCAAGAGGCCAGCACCCTCAGCGCTGCTATCGCCCAAATCAAGCATGAGCTTCGACAGGTCGTTATTCAGCTGAGCAGATGCACCAGCCAAATCTCGGGTAGCGTTCTCAGTGCGGGTGCTCAGAGCAACCAGAGAACGCTCGGTCACCGAGTCCAGGGACTGGCGCAGACCCTCAATACGATCATTCATGTCCTTGTGCTGAACCTCGATAGAATCGCCAGCCACCTGAACCACGGTATTCGCGGTATCAGTAATACCTGCAATCGATGCGGCGAATGCCTCCTGGGCAGTCGAAGCGGCGGACGAACCGTTACTCGAAACCTTACGGATTTCTTCGTTAATCATGCCCGTTAGGGTGTCGCGAGTTTCGCTGGCAGAATCCTTGAACGCTTCCTTAATAGCGCTGGAGAGATCTGCCTGCGTGTTCGTCATATCTTCCAGGTTTTTACCCAGAGCATTGACGGTATCCGAAGCCGAACGGATACGGTCACGCAACGAAACCTTCGCTTCGTCAGACAGTTCCTTCTTCTCGGCGTCCTGGTTCTGTGCGTTTACGGCATCATCCAGGGTCTTCTCAACCTCACCGAGAGCACCATCTACCGCGTTCACAGCATCGTTAAGATTCTTGGCGTCGCGAGCCAGGCCCTCCTTGGGGTCATCCATAGAGGTTGCGGCAAGGACCTCATCCCATGCTGCTACGGCCGTGGCGATACGCTGCTCCATCGGAGTACGTGTAGCAGAGGGGTTCGGGGTGATGATACGCCTGTTCGCGTTCTCCACCGTGATGGAACGCGTATTACCTTCAGTGGCGGTAGGCTCGGCAGAAGGCGCCTCGGAGGACGGGGCAGTGGAAGGCGACTCATTCTTCGACGGCTCTGCGGAAGGGGTCGCAGAAGCAGATTCAGACGGTGCGGGGCTAGATGCTTCAGAAGAAGGAGCCGCAGACGGCGAAGCCTCACCGTTACAAGACGAAGCTGTCAGGTATCCACGCAGATGCTCCACCTGCTCAGCAGATAGAGAGCCGCCGCGCTCAGTCGACAGAGCGCAAAGTTGCTCCGCCAGTTCCTGGTTCTGGGCGCTCATAGAACCAGAACCTTCCACCAAATCTGCACGAGCGGAAGCCGCACGAGAATGAACGTTCTTGATGCTCTCAATCAGACGACTCGACGTTTCCTTCAACTGGTTCACACCCTGACGAGCCGCGCTGACCTTCTCTCGCAAAGCGCGCACAGCATCAGCGTCAAGAGAGGACGGGTCCTTCTCCATCTGCTGAACAATCTCATCCATCTGACGCTTCAACGCCGAATAGTTGTTGTTCGCACCCTTCAAATACTCCGGCTGCAGATGATCCACAATCTTTTCGCCGGTAGCAACCAGCGCAATTAAAGAGCTCTGCACCGTCACCGACGCACCAAATAGGGCACAGGTTACCGAGCCGTTAGAAGAGCAAGTCTCAGCGGTCGGGTGC
>ERZ773066.1533-NODE-1533-length-11769-cov-2.696773_pt1 | contig 11769 bp, 6 predicted proteins | sample MGYA00580573_ERZ773066 | MGnify/ENA primary metagenome ERZ773066 (study PRJEB29015, sample SAMEA2738128) | human oral metagenome | biome: human oral; feature: human-associated habitat; material: saliva | place: China | collected 2203 ... | reverse complement strand
CATGTCAGAGAACATCTACCCCAAGGTGAGCACGTTCGAAGCCGCAGGCAACGGCGTGAGCGCATCACCGCAATTTCCTAAACTCGAAGAAGCCGTACTCGACTATTGGAAGAAAGACGGAACCTTCCAAGCATCTATCGATAACCGCGAAGCCGGTCCCCACGGCGATAACGAATTCGTCTTCTACGATGGCCCTCCATTCGCAAACGGTCTGCCGCACTACGGGCACCTGCTCACAGGTTACGCGAAAGACCTTGTAGCACGTTACCAAACTCAGCGCGGGCATAAAGTAGAACGCCGCTTCGGCTGGGACACCCACGGTCTGCCTGCCGAGCTTGAAGCCATGAAACAGCTCGGCATGACCGATAAACAAGAAATCCTAGAGATGGGCATCGATAATTTCAATGATGCCGCACGCGCCTCCGTGCTCAAATACACCAACGAATGGGAACAATACGTTACCAGGCAGGCGCGTTGGGTGGACTTCGAGAACGACTATAAGACCCTCAACGTCGAGTACATGGAATCCGTGATCTGGGCGTTCAAACGTCTCTACGATAAAGGACTCACGTACCAAGGGTTCCGTGTTCTGCCGTACTGCTGGAAAGACGAAACCCCGTTATCGAACCACGAGCTGCGCATGGATGACGACGTCTATCAGGATCGTCAAGATCAGACCGTCACAGTAGCTTTCACCCTCACCGCAGACGACTCGCTTGCCGCCAATAAAAATATTGTCGCTGAACTTGCTGGTGTTGAGGCACTTGCCTGGACCACCACCCCCTGGACCTTACCCACCAACCAGGCGCTCGCCGTCGGACCCGACATTGAATACGTCGTAGTTCCCGGTGCCGGGGAGCTCAGCGGGCGGCGCTTCCTGATCGCCGCTGATCTGCTGGGAACCTATGCGAAAGACCTTGGGTATGCGGGGGAGAGCCCCGCCGAGGATGTGGCAGCTGCCGTCACAGCGCGCTACACCGGCTCCCAGCTCGAAGGTGTGCGCTACACCCCGCTGTGGGACTATTTCGCCGATGCCGAGAAATGGGGCACAGGAACCTCATGGCAGATTCTCGTTGCCGATTACGTAAGTACCACCGATGGTACCGGTATCGTTCATCAGGCACCCGCCTATGGTGAAGACGACCAGAAAGTTTGTGAATCCTACGATATTCCCGTGGTGCTTTCGGTAGATGAAGGCGCCAGGTTCCTCCCCCTATTCGGGCAGCCTAGCCCTTCGGGGTCTACCGCGCTTGCGGGTATCGCCGGAGTTCAGGTTTTCGAGGCAAACCGCACCATTATTAATGCTCTCAAGGCAGATGGTACGCTCATCGTGGAGAAATCCTATGTGCACTCCTACCCGCACTGCTGGCGCTGCCGTAATCCTCTGATCTACCGCGCCATTACCTCTTGGTATGTGAAGGTGACCGAGTTCAAAGACCGCATGTCTGAGCTGAACGAGCAGATCAACTGGATTCCCGAAAATGTCAAGTACGGGCAGTTTGGTAAGTGGGTTGAGAACGCTCGCGACTGGTCAATTTCGCGCAACCGTTTCTGGGGTTCTCCTATTCCCGTTTGGGTTTCGGACGATCCAAATTATCCTCGTGTTGATGTTTACGGATCGCTCGAAGAACTCAAGGCTGACTTCGGTCGCCTGCCGCTGAACAAGGAGGGGAAGCCAGATCTACACCGTCCCTATATTGATGAGCTGACGCGTCCAAACCCTGATGATCCAACGGGTAAGTCTACGATGCGTCGCGTCGAAGACGTGCTGGACGTATGGTTTGACTCCGGGTCGATGCCGTATGCGCAGGTTCACTATCCCTTCGAGAATAAGGACTGGTTCGAGAACCATTATCCGGCGGATTTCATCGTTGAGTATATTGGTCAGACCCGCGGTTGGTTCTACACTTTGCATATTTTAGCGACCGCACTATTTGACCGTCCTGCCTTCAAGAATGTTGTCAGCCACGGCATCGTGCTTGGTTCTGACGGGCAGAAAATGTCAAAGTCGCTGCGCAACTACCCGGATGTCTCTGAAGTTCTTGACCGCGACGGCTCGGATGCTATGCGCTGGTTCCTCATGTCATCGCCGATTCTGCGCGGCGGCAACCTGATTGTGACCGAGCAGGGGATTCGTGAAGGGGTACGACAGGTGATGCTTCCGCTGTGGAACGTCTATCACTTCTTCGCTCTCTATGCGAATGCTGCCAACAAAGGCGCGGGATATACGGCACAGGTGAAGTACGATTCGCAGCATGTGATGGACCGCTTTATCTTGGGTAAAACCCGGGAGCTGGTACAGCAGGTTACCGCGGACATGGACTCTTACGATATCTGGAGTGCCTGCGAGCATCTGCGTCTTTATGCTGATGCTCTTACCAACTGGTATGTGCGCCGCTCACGTGAACGTTTCTTTGACGAAGACCCCGATGCCTTCGATACCCTGTACACTGCTTTGGTGACGGTATCAAAGGTAGCGGCGTCACTTCTGCCGCTCACGACCGAGGAAATCTACCGTGGTCTGACTGGGGAGCGTTCGGTACATCTTGCCGACTGGCCTGCCGCTGAAGACTTTGCTGATGAATCTGAGCTGCTTTCGCTCATGGAAACCGTGCGGGCGGTATGCTCTACAGGGTCTTCTCTGCGTAAAGAGAAGAAGATCCGTGTGCGTCAGCCTCTGCAATCGCTCACGGCGGCCATTGCCAACGAGCAGTTCGCACAGCTGGAAACCGCATTCGGTACTAAGGGCGCCGATTACTTCGCCAAGATTGTGAAGGACGAGCTGAACCTGCGTGAGGTTATCCTCGTGAATGCACAGGACGCTAACCCTGCCGACTACGGTATCTCGCAACAGCTGAAGGTGAATGCCCGTGCCGCAGGTCCCCGCCTTGGTAAACAGGTTCAGGCAGCCATTAAGGCATCGAAATCTGGCGATTGGACAATCGCCGATGACGGCACTGTGACCGTTGCTTTCGACACCATTGACGGCGGACTTGCACTAGTTGACGGCGAATATGAGCTGGCAACCGTGGTAGCGTCCTCGGATGACGGTACCGAGCGTGAAGCGGCAGCCGTGCTGCCCGGCGGTTTCCTAGTGCTGAACATCGAATTAACTGATGAACTTGTGGCGGAAGGTATTGCCCGCGATACTATTCGCGCTATTCAGCAGGCCCGTAAAGATGCCGGGCTGAATGTCTCTGACCGCATTAACCTAACGGTGAGTGCCCCGCAGGACACCCTGGAGGCTCTGCGCACCCACGAGGAACTGGTCACTGGCGAGACCCTAGCGGTTTCCCTGGACCTCACGGAGGGCGAGACCCTGAACATTACGGTCGCAAAGGCCGCATAGAATAGGGGCAATATAGCCTCTAAGCCGCCCCGGCACATATAACACACCGCGGTATGTACCGTGCTGGGGCGGCTATACACCCAAATATATATCTGTACATAAGGCAGAATCCTGGTAAAGACGCTGTGTCGCACAGTTTGATACCGGCCAAGGAAAGAACACTATGAGCGAGATGAGCTACCCAGCAATCCCGGACCCCGAAGGGGTTGAACGCGTCTACGGTGAATTGCTGGCACGCGCCCCCGAAAATAAGATGGCTCCCCGGCTGGATGCGGTTCGCCGAGCCGTTGAAATCCTCGGGGATGTGCACCGCGCCGCCCCGGTCATCCACATCACCGGAACTAACGGTAAAACCAGTACCGCCCGCATGATTGAATCGCTTTTGTTGGCTCATGATCTGCGCACCGGGCGTTTTACGAGCCCGCATCTCGAAAGCGTTACCGAGCGCATCAGCATTAACGGTGAACCGGTGCCTGATGCCACGTTCGTGCGCGTTTGGGATGAAATTTTGCCATACCTCACTCTTGTGGACGAAGAATTTGCTGCACGCGGAGAACCAAAACTTACGTTCTTTGAGTCCATCACCGTGCTTGCTTTCGCTATTTTTGCCGATGAGCCCGTGGACGTGGTGATTCTAGAAGTCGGGATCGGCGGTTCGTGGGATTCTACGAATGTAGCCGACGGTATTGTCTCCGTCGTGGCACCCGTTGGCCTTGATCATACCGATATGCTGGGGGATACCCTGGCTGAGATTGCAACGGAAAAAGCCGGGATTATTAAACCCGACGGATACCTTATTTCTGCGGCGCAAGACCCTGAAGTAGCGACCATACTTCTTGATACTGCTCGTAAGCAGAACGCCAAGTACGCCTTCGAAGGTGTTGAATTTGGTGTGGTTGAGCGTGACCGCGCGGTCGGCGGGCAGCTTTTGACTCTCCGGGGTTTGGCGGGAGAATACCCCGATATTGAGCTCCCCCTACACGGTGAGCACCAGGGGCAGAACGCTTCCTTAGCTCTTGCCGCAGTCGAGGCATTTTTCGGTGGGGATCGTGCCCTTGCACGAGATGTAGTACTCGCCGGATTTGCTCAGGTACGTTCGCCAGGGCGCCTTGAGATGATTCGTAGCGAGCCTTTGGTGGTACTTGATGCCGCTCATAACCCGCATGGGGTGTGCGCCGCATCTACGGCTTTTAAAGAGGCATTTGAACTGTCCCATGTGCATGCAGTTGTTGGTATTCTAGGCGAAAAAGACGCTCTCGGTATTTTTGAAGTGCTTCGTGAAGAATACGTAGACTCAACCGATGCTACCTTCCGGTTGTATCTTTCTGCCTCAGATTCTTCCCGAGCCATTGCCCCGGAAGAACTTCAAGAGATCGCCCTCGACGCCGGGTTCGACGAAGACATTATTACGGTATGTGACCACTTGGATGAGGCCCTTGCCACCGCTATGGAGAACGCCCTCTTTGAGCAGGAATCCGCTGGTGTGTTGGTCACAGGATCGGTCACGGTCATTGGTGAGGCGCGTACCCTGCTGGCACAGCCCGAGGAGAGCCCCGCAGCTTCCCGGCCCGCCCCTGAAGGACTTGATAGTGATATAGGGCTTATCCCCAGCGCCGCGTCGGACGGTGGGCTGTTGGATGACATTTTGGCGGAGCTGGCCCACGATGAACCTGAAAGTGACGAAACACAGTAGCGACACCCTCACCGACCCCGAAAGTTTGAACAGGAGAGCTGTGGCACAGAACAATCCCGAGAAAAAACAGTTCCTGACTCGCGCCCAGCGTGACTGGAAGCCGGGGATGAAGAAAAAATCCCGTTCAGTGAAAGTCATGTTTGCCTCAACAATTCTAGTACTGGAGGCTTTTGTGGCCTTCTTCGGCACCCTGGCGGTATTCGGGCATCATTTCAGCGACCCCGTTGAGATAAAAATCCTCATCTGGGCTGTGGGACTGGCGGTCGCAGCGGTGCTCATGCTGCTGCCCGCCCAGCTGAAATCCTCCTGGGGATACACCGCAGGGTGGGTACTCCAAGTGGCTCTGCTCGCGCTGTCGGCATTGACTCTGCCGCTTACCCTTATCGTAGTGGCCGGGTTTGTAGGGTGCTGGTGGTATGGCCTGCGGGCGGGCACACGGTTGGATGCTGAAAATAAGGCACGTGAGGCCGAACAAGCAGAATGGGAACGCCAGCATCCACAGCACTGACCTATGAGGATGCATAGCTGCACCCACTCCAGGGTGTGCACATGAAAAGGGATGGTGGTGCATCCCTGCTATATCCGCACAAGGTCTGGAGCTTAACGGGAAGAAAATAACAGGTTAAGATAGCTAAATAGGCTTTGACGCTGCAACCGTCGAATCCGACTGTATTCATATCAACCAGGAGAAGCATATGAGCGTTGAACAGGGCACCCAAGAGCACAACGAGGACACACCGTCCGCATCAGGATCGGCAGATAGTCTAGAGCCGCAATCCTCTGAACGCTCACTTGCCGTGTGGCTGATGGTGACGGCCACAGTTGCGCTCGCCTCATCAGCTATGTTGGTGCATGAGCGCCTACAGATTTTTATTGATGCAGGTCACAGCTCGCTGTGCGATATTAACGCTCTCCTTAACTGCGGTACCGTGATGCGCACCCCGCAGGCGGAACTTTTCGGCTTCCCCAACCCGTTCATTGGGCTGGTTGCCTTCCCCATCCTCATGACCATTGCGATGGGTACTTTAGCCGGGGCGCGGTATAAAAAATGGTTCTGGTTGGCAACCAATGCGGGCCTGGGGGCTGCAGTAGTCTTTGTGCTGTGGCTCTGGTTTGAAACAACGTTTGTGATAAATGCTCTCTGCCTGTTCTGCATGATCGTATGGGTGATGACGATCATCATGTTCGTGAAGGTGACGATTCGAAATATCGTCGAGGGAGTTATCCCCGCTTCAGAACAAGTGCGGCAGAGCGCAACGGGGTGGACCTGGTTTAGTATTTTGCTTCTGGTCCTGCTGATATTCGGGATTATTATTATCCGGTTCTTCAACGTGTTCATGGGCATGATGTAGCCGAAACTACTGGGTGTTTCGAAGCACCCACTATGGGGCTTGGGGTCTGCAGAAACAACAATATTTCTGCAGACCCCAAGCTTTTATGATGGTTTTTTACGTCAGCCAAAGAGCAATTTCACGTTCGGCTGAGGCGGGGGAATCGGAGGCGTGCACCAGGTTCTTTTGCACGGAATCGCCCCAGTCACGCCCTAAGTCTCCGCGAATGGTGCCCGGTGCTGCTAGGGTCGGGTCTGAGGTACCGAGCATGGAGCGCACCCCCTCAATGACGTGCTCTCCCGAAAGAACAGCAGCAACCACGGGGCCAGAAACCATAAAATCCACGAGGGGCTGGTAGAAAGGCTTGCCTTCATGCTCTGCGTAGTGCTGGGCCAGAAGTTCTTTGGTGGGCTGAAGCATTTTCAGCTTCTCAATCGTGTACCCCTTTGATTCAAAGCGGCTCAAAATTTGGCCGATCAGCCCACGTTCAACACCATCGGGCTTCACAAGGATGAGGGTACGCTCGCTCATGATTTGCTCCTTCACAGGTTGGTGAGTTGGTGTTCACCATCATAGGGTATGCAGCTGTGGCCGGTTCAATGATGCGCTTTGCGCTGCGGCTGGCTGTTGCTGTGCGGCGGTGCGTATAATGGGGTAACTGGAGAGACCCGTTAACCTCTAGGAGATATCTGTGAAAGCCCTCGGCACCACTATGATGCTTGCATCGGCCGTTGTATTTTTGACGGCACTGTTTTTGCTGACGGCCGGTCATTTCTCTCTCCTGTGGGTGATACTTCTGATCATTGCCCCGTTTGTTTTTATGGTGGGTATCCCGTTCGCTACCGGGTCTGGTCCGGAATATTTGCCAACTGACCCGAGACTGGCACAACAAGAACGTGAAAAACGTGATGCCGAACTGGGCCTGGGGTAGTAGCAGCCCAAATAGCTAAAATTCCACCTCTATAGCGTGGAGGAGCGGCGTGTTGATTTGTGCATCACGCCGCTTTTTCTGTGTTGACGTGTGAGCATCGGTGGGTGTTTATCCCCAAATATGGCGGGTGAGGGCGTGAATGTGAGAGAATAGCAGAGGTGCGCCTTTTGACCCGCATGTAAAGGGCGCATCCGGTATTTTCGTCGAGGGGAATGCCTTAGGCCGCAGAACGTTTGCGCGGCGAGATACCCCCGAAGTCTGGCGTTGATGGAAGTCCGCTGGCTCGACCGAAAAAATCGGCCCATTTAGTGCGGGGTGTTGCTATGAATGCGAAAGGACGCTCCGCCGCTCGCCTCCGCGGTAGTTGCGCATAGTGTGCGCACCCGGGGGCTTGAGCTGTGAATAGGGTAGATAGGCTTATGCGCGTGCGCGCAACGAATGCTAGTGCGTCAAGATGCGGCTTGGGAGCACCAAGAGAAGGAAATATGGCTGAAGAGATGAACGCCAATGAATCCGGCCTGAATATGGGTGTTTTGGCCGACATCGCATCACTTGCGAGTGAGAAGAATGTCTCTGATGAGACGGTGCGTTCCCTGAATGAGAAAGTGCCGGGAGCGGATAAGGCCGATCAGGCCGAGAAAAAACGGGGGCGCGGTTCCTCAAAAAAGAGTACGGTTTCTCGCCGTTCCAAGGCTGAATCTGGGTCTAAGGATTCGGGGGAGCTGAGTCCTGAACGTGCGGTTGCTGAGAGCCTGAGTGATCTACGGAATTTAAAGGCGAAGCATGCTCCTGCCCCGAAAAAATCTGCCGAACCAGCTTCGGAGGATGAGGTCGCGAGCACTATCGATAGAATTTTTGAAGGCGCTGATGATGCCGCCAATAGCTCCGAATCCTCTCAGGATGAGGCGGTAGCTGAGCAGCAGACCGCCGTTTTGCCGAATACAGAGCAGGGAACTAATAAAGATATCTCCGCCGCAGAACCTGAAGCTACTGAATCTGTGACTGAGAAACCCAGTTCAGAAGATTCACCTGTCACAACGGTTCAGACCCCGGCTGCTCAGGCAGATACATCGGTTGCTATCGCTGGTACCGCCGAAGAACCGCAGGTTTCTGAACCGGAGACAGACATTGTAGCCCTGCCGGAGGTAGATACCCCGAAGGATGAGTCTGAGGAAAAGTCCGGTTCTGAAGGGGATTCGAAAACTCTGCGTGATGTGCAGCAGCAGAAGCTTGCACAGATGCGTGCCTCGTTAACGCCACGGGCTATGCCACTGTTTTATTCTCCAAATGTTGCTGAGCTTTCAGCGGCAGCAACTCTTGAGTATGAGCAGCAGCGTGCGGCACGTATTGAGGCCGAGCGTGCGGCACGGATGGCTCGTCGCCTTGAGGAGGTTGCTGCTGAGGCTGAGGTGACAAGTCACCGCCGTCGCCGTCGTCGTCGCGGTACTGAGGACATTGAGATTGAGGGCAGTGATGACGATGAGGTGGAGACCGTCACGAAGGTGCGTGCACCGCGTCTGCCGGATTCTCACACTTCAAACACTGTTACTGGTGTGCGCGGTTCAACCCGTCTTGAAGCTAAACGTGCCCGACGCCGCGAGTCCCGGTCGATGGGACGCCGCCGTCACATTGTGACTGAGGCGGAGTTTTTGGCGCGCCGCGAGTCTGTGGACCGGCAGATGCTGGTGCGGCAGAAGGATGACCGTATCCAGATCGCTGTGCTTGAGGATGGGGTGCTCGCGGAGCATTTTGTGTCGAAGACGCAGCAGGATTCGCTGATCGGTAACGTGTACCTGGGGAAGGTTCAGAACGTACTGCCGTCGATGGAGGCGGCGTTCGTCGATATTGGGCGTGGTCGGAATGCTGTGTTGTATGCCGGTGAGGTGAACTGGGATGTGAGCGGTCTTGAGGGTACTCCCCGCAAGATTGAGAACGCCTTAAAACCTGGTGATTCGGTGCTGGTGCAGGTCACTAAAGACCCGATTGGGCAGAAAGGCGCCCGCCTGACGAGCCAGGTGTCTTTGCCGGGGCGTTTTTTGGTGTACGTGCCGGGCGGCTCAATGACCGGTATTTCGCGTAAGCTTCCCGATACTGAGCGTGCGCGCTTGAAGAAGATTTTGAAAGATAAGCTGCCCGATGGGGCGGGCGTGATTGTGCGTACCGCCGCTGAGGGTGCTTCTGAGGAGGAACTGACTCACGACATTAACCGTCTGCGTGCGCAGTGGGAGGAGATCCAGCAGCAGGCTAACTCCCGTAAGGTGCTCGCCCCAGAGATGCTGTATCAGGAGCCTGACCTGATGATTAAAACGGTGCGTGATGTGTTCAATGAGGATTTCACCGCCATGCAGGTGCAGGGTGCTGACGCTTGGGATTCGATTGAAGCGTACGTGACCTATGTGGCCCCGGATTTGATGGGACGGCTGCAGAAATGGGAAGGGGAAGACGACCTTTTTGACCACTACCGCGTGAATGAGCAGCTATCGAAGGCCCTGGACCGCAAGGTGTATCTGCCCTCGGGCGGTTCGCTGGTGATCGACCGCACCGAGGCTATGACCGTAGTGGATGTGAACACCGGTAAGTTCACTGGTAGCGGTGGCAACCTTGAGGAGACCGTCACCAAGAATAACTTGGAGGCGGCTGAGGAGATCGTGCGTCAGCTTCGCCTGCGTGATATCGGCGGCATTATTGTGATCGACTTTATCGATATGGTGCTCGAATCGAACCGTGACCTTGTGCTGCGCCGCCTGATCGAGTGCTTGGGGCGCGACCGCACTAAGCACCAGGTTGCTGAAGTGACCTCCCTGGGTCTGGTACAGATGACCCGTAAACGCCTGGGTACAGGCCTGCTTGAGGTGTTCTCACAGCAGTGCGAGTCGTGCGGTGGTCGCGGACTGTTGGTGCACGACCAGCCGCTTAGCGGCCGCTCGGGCGGCGCCTCAGATTTTATTCACCGCCAAGAACGCACCGACCGCAAACGTTCCCGTGCTGCGGCTAGCCGTGTTGATTCGGTGGATGCCGAGAAGGAAGAGAAGAAGGCGGAGCGCCGCAGCGCTATGGCCTCAATTGCGGCAGCATCCCAACAGCCTGATGAGGTTGAGGAGCAGGGACGTAAGAAGCGTAAGCGTCGTAAACGCTCACGCCGCACTGAGGGTGCTGAGGAGCAGAATACTCAGAACGCTCAGGGGACAGCCCCCGAGGCTGCGAGTGAACAGGCTCATGAGTATGTGGCTCAGGCTGAGGCGAAGATCGCTAAGATTGACGACGATTCCCATTGGAGCGGCGAGCAGGGCGCGTTTACAGCGCAGGATTTCGCGGATTCGTACAGCCCTGAGCTGGATTCCCGGTTTACGCGTAGCTCTGCCCGGTATGAGGCTATTAGGGCGGGCGAGGCGAAGGCTCGTGCGTCGCAGAAGGCAGGCCGTATCGCGCGCACGGAGGGCGGCGGTTTCCGGTCGAAACGGGTTGAGGATGAGCAGGCCCAGAAAACCCGCGATGACGTGCGGGTGGAGGACGTTCATGAGTCCCCCAAGAAGAGCCGCCGTTCGCGCCGTGCCGTCTCCGCTGATGGGGCTGCACAGGGTGGCCAAACCGCCGTTTCGGGTGCGGTGGGTTATACCCCCGCCGCTGATGCGAGTGTGCCGCGTGTTTCGGGTGTCATCCGTGTGGGTGGTTCTGCTGAGGCTCAGGTTCCTGAAGCTGAGCCGGTGAAGCAGGCGTCTACGGCTGCTGCTGAACCGGCGGCCGCGCCGCGTAAGCGTCGTTCTCGTCGTGCGGCGTCTTCGGCGGGTGCACAGTCGAAGGTTGTGACGGTGGATGCCACCGAGTCGGCTCATGGTTCGGTGGTGGCTTCGGCCTCTGTGGCGGACGCGAAAGCCCCCGTCGAATCCGAAACCCCGACCCTTTTCGGCATCGGTGTTTCCGCTGCCGATATTAAACGAGCTGGCAAAGAATAGGGCCTAGATCTGCTCGTATCGGAAATAACAATAACGCCGGTACCACAAGTCCGAAGGTGACTGCGGTGCTGGCGTTGTTATTTACTGCCCAAAGGGGTGGATTGCGCCTAAACCCGCGCATGCAGTATCCTTAACGATTGGTATTTATCTCAGTGAAGCCCTATCGACGCAGGGTCAGCGGGAGATACCACTTCTGGAAGCCCTTATTACAGCGTTTCTGGAAGACACCACCGGCAGACCGAGCGTGTATCCAACTGGGCAATCCCACGAGGGACACGGGCCGCATCCACACCAGGATCATATGAGATACCTGTGGAACGCACAGCAATGAAAGCGCAGGCTGTCTGCACGTGTGAGATACGAAGAAGCAAGATGTCGAGAAAAGTGAGTCCCAAAGTGGCATACGCGATTGTACGCGCTGGCGGCCGCCAGGAGAAGGTCTCCGTCGGAGACAAAATTACCCTTGACCGTGTTGCAGGCGAGCCCGGCAGCACCATCGAGCTGCCCGTGCT
>ERZ773066.1528-NODE-1528-length-11776-cov-5.790376_pt1 | contig 11776 bp, 7 predicted proteins | sample MGYA00580573_ERZ773066 | MGnify/ENA primary metagenome ERZ773066 (study PRJEB29015, sample SAMEA2738128) | human oral metagenome | biome: human oral; feature: human-associated habitat; material: saliva | place: China | collected 2203 ... | reverse complement strand
ATAAGCTGGTTCTACAACGTTAATAATATCTGTTGATGTACGAGCAGCATAAACATCATCGTATAATTTTTTCTCATCCGGAGTAAGATTATGTCCAGGAGCTACCAAGGCTTGAATAGCAGCGCCAACCTCATAACCCAATTGGATAAATGGTTGGTCCGTTTTACCAGGTCCTGTTCCTAAACCTTTATCGTAATCAACTTGATAAGTTAATTCTCCATTAGAGGCTGCTTTAGTAGTTGTAAATTTTTGAATCCCACTAGAAGCAGTAATCGTTCTGGTTTCTACTACATTGCCAGTATTTTTATCGATCAATTCAACAGTCGTGTCCGTCGAAGCATCAAATCTCTTATAAGCACGCGTATAGTAGTTTGTATGATAACGTTCGTTGAAACGAGTAAGATCTACGATACTGTAGGTGTACCAATCTCCCTCTTTAGCTGAGTATCCAGCTGGTACAGGTTGAGAGCTTACAGTTGCACCGTTCGCATCAGACATGCTTGGAGTTGCAGTTTCACCTGGTTTTAAATAGGTAGTCACCTCCACTGGAGTTCCATTATGATCATACACAGCACGACGGCTACGTCGGCTACGACTTGTTACCAAGGCTCCAGCATTCGTCAAATCAGTTGCCGCACGATCAAGTGATGCACTACGCTCTTCAGCTGCTTCTCCATCTACCTGTACAGCTCGCTCTGCACCAATAATCGGAGCTACTGGATTTACAGTAGCTGAAATAGCCGTAGGTGCTTCTGATCTTTCACTTGCAGGTGATGTATATGAGTTTTCAACTGCTGCAGAGCGAGCTGCAGTAGGTTGTGCTGTAGTAACCACTGGTGTGGTGGCTGGTTTAGAGCTTGATTCTTTTTTCTTCTCGACAGGTTTGCTTGTTTCTAATGGCGCTGTCGACTTTGGAGCTTCTTCCGATTTTTTAGTTTCAGCTTTTTCTTCTTTTTTAGTCTCAGCTGGGACTTCCTTGTCTTCTGAAGCAGCTGATTTTTCAATCACTTCAGCTTTTTCAGTTGATGGAGCTGGTGCTTCTGAAGTTGCAGCAGAATTAGAAAGATCTACTTTTGGTGCTGGTGCTCCATCACCATAGGCCTTAGAAGCAACTGGTACTTCTGCTTGACTTGATTCTGTTGCAGCAGGTTGTGCTCCTGAAGTCGCCGTTTCTGCAGATTCAGATGGCGCTGTTACCTCATCCGCTGATGCAGATTGAGCTCCTGCAGCAAAAAGTGCTGTTCCTAAAAGAACTGAACAAACCCCAACGCTATATTTTCGCAATGAAAAGCGCTGGCGCTTATTAAATATATCCTTCATTTATAGGATCTCCTTTTTCATATTTCATGATTTCATGATGCCAGTAAAATTGTAACACCGTTGATATATAGAGTCAATCTGTTGAAAATAAATCGTAATATTCTTGTTAAAATGTTATTTTATTCCACTTATTTTTTAATATTTTTTGCTAAATTGTCACATTTTTTCCTATTTGGTTCACTTTTTTTATACTATAAAAAAGAAGAGTGCAGGAAACAAAGATCGTTCTCTCTTCCTATACTCTTCTATATGATCATTTTACTTCTGAGATCAATCCGGTATCCACATCATACACAGCTCCTGAGATAACGACATCCCCTGGAATCAAAGGAGAAGCCTTGAGAAGCCTCATATCTTCACGGACACTCTCTTCAATATTTTGAAAGGGTAGGAAATCACGATCTCCCACATCTACTCCCAGTTCTTTCTTGAGATGCTGACGGAAGCCCTCGTTTTCAAAGGTCTGAGCACCACAGTCTGTATGGTGCAAGACCACAATTTCACGGGTGCCCATTTGCTGCTGGGAAATGACCAAGGAGCGGATCATGTCATCGGTCACGCGCCCTCCAGCATTCCGCAAAATATGGGCATCTCCAAGAGCTAGACCCAGTGCTGGTGCCACGTGAAGGCGAGAATCCATACAGGTCACGATGGCGACTTGTGTTTTGGGCTTAATCGGAAGACGGAGGTCTCCATGTAGAGCCACATAAGCTTGGTTGGCTGTTAAAAAATTATCAAAATAAGACATGGTCTCTCCTTTATTCCTTTGAAATTCAAACCATCTATTATTTTACCACATCCGATCCTTTCTGTCAGGGTATACCTCCTGCCATCTGTCACATCTGAAAAAAAGCCTTAAACTTCCCGTTTAAGACTTTTCTACTATTAAAACACTTTCTTCAAGACTTCAGCTAGTGTACTCACACCGACCACCTGGATTCCTGATGGTGTCGCAATCCCCGTCAGAGAATTCTTAGGAACATAAATCTTGGTGAAACCGAGCTTGGCAGCTTCATTGATCCGTTGTTCAATCCGGTTGACCCGGCGAACCTCTCCTGTCAGGCCAAGTTCACCGACGAAACACTCCTGCGGGTTGGTTGGCTTGTCCTTGTAGCTGGAAGCAATAGCCACGGCTACAGCTAGGTCGATAGCCGGCTCATCTAACTTGACGCCACCAGCAGATTTGAGATAGGCATCCTGATTTTGAAGCAAGAGTCCTGCTCGTTTTTCTAGCACCGCCATAATCAGACTAGCCCGATTAAAATCAAGCCCAGTTGTCGTCCGCTTTGCATTTCCAAACATGGTTGGTGTTACTAAGGCTTGAACTTCAGCTAGAATTGGACGCGTCCCTTCCATGGTAACCACGATAGAAGAGCCTGTCGCTCCATCCAAACGCTCTTCCAGAAAAACCTGACTCGGATTGAGAACCTCGACCAGTCCACCTGACTGCATCTCGAAAATCCCAATCTCATTGGTCGAGCCAAAGCGGTTCTTGACTGCTCTCAGGATTCGGAAGGTATGGTGGCGTTCGCCCTCAAAGTAGAGCACCGTATCCACCATATGCTCCAGCATCCGAGGACCAGCCAAGGTTCCTTCTTTGGTAACATGACCGACGATAAAGATGGCAATGTTATTAGTCTTAGCCAGCTGCATAAGCTCAGCCGTCACCTCGCGTACCTGAGAAACTGATCCCTGCACCCCTGAAATTTCAGGAGACATAATGGTCTGGATAGAGTCGATGATGAGAAAATCTGGCTGGATGCGCTCCACTTCTGCTCGCACGCTCTGCATATTGGTCTCGGCATAGAGATAAAATTCGCTATCAATATCACCCAAGCGCTCTGCACGGAGTTTAATCTGCTGAGCCGACTCCTCGCCACTAACATAGAGGACCGTTCCCACTTGAGATAGTTGGGTCGATACTTGAAGGAGAAGGGTTGATTTCCCGATTCCTGGATCACCACCAATCAGGACCAGACTTCCTGGGACGACACCGCCTCCAAGGACGCGGTTGAATTCCTCCATCTCGGTCTTAGTACGATGGATATTGATAGAGGTCACATCCGCCAGTTTCATGGGTTTTGTTTTCTCACCTGTCAAGGACACCCGGGCATTCTTGACCTCTGCGACCTCAACCTCCTCGACAAAAGAAGACCAAGAACCACAGTTAGGACAGCGCCCTAGGTATTTGGGTGAATTGTAGGCACAATTTTGACAAATAAATGTCGTTTTTTTCTTAGCGATGATAAACCTCTTTCTAAATCTCTATCTCACACTCAATTACTTGGCAAAAATCAATGGTTTCATTCGGTACAAATTGGCGGATGAGCATTCGATGGGTAACCACTACAAGCTTCTGATAGTCTCGGTACTTGGCCAAAGTTTCAATAAAGCGAGCTCTCATATCCTCAGCGGTTTCATATTGAATTGGGCTATCCGGAAGGAGCTTCCCATTATTTTCTAGAAACAGAGTCCGAGCTATTTCAAAATTCTCTATACCACTTTCGTATACCTGCCATTCGTGCAATAAGGGTTCTACTTTCAAAGGTAGGCCCGTAGCACAAGCCAGATAAGAAGCTGTTTCTAAAGCTCGCGTTACTGCTGAAGCTACTAGCAGATCAGCTGATTGGAACAAGGGATTTTGGCAAAGCTCCTGAGCCTGTTTCACTCCCTTCTTAGATAAGGGAGCTAGATCCATTCCAAATCCAGAATAAGCACGCTCCTCTAACTCACGGTAATCTGGCTCCCCATGACGGACAAAGATAATCTTCATCTTAGTGCCCAGTTGACCCAAAGCCACCAGTCCGTATACCGTCTGCTTCATCCCCATCAGCAATCAAGAAAGGAGCAAAGACAGCCTGAACCACGCGTTCTCCAACTTCAAGAACAACCTCTTGATCGGTGATGTTTTTCATCTGAGCAAAGATATGGCCTTCATTCCCTGGATTACCATAGTAGTCACCATCAATGACCCCCACAGAGTTGATCAAGACCAGACCTTTTTTACGAGGATTAGAAGAACGGTCATAGAGATAGAGCACCTCCCCCGCTTGCATATAGGCCTTGACCCCAGTTGGGACGAGGACGATTTCTCCTGGTGCAATCACTGTGCGCTCTGCCACCTTTAAGTCGTAGCCAGCCGCATGGGCTGTCTCCCGTTTTGGCAGCAAGTCCTGATTGGTATAGGTTGATACAAGTTCAAATCCACGAATTTTTGTCATCATCATTCCTCTTTCATTCTACAATGTTTCTATCTCTTCTATTATACCATCACTTTTGCAAAGCGTCTCCTCAATTTTACTATTCGTATCTTTTGAATTATCTTTATGAATTTCAATAAAATTTACTCTAAAATTATAGTGGTCAAAATATAATGATTAAAATCTGGAATTTGTGATGAAATCCACCAATTTTTACTTGAAGTAACTCATAAATTTTGCTATAATTTCCTGTGTAGAGGATAGTTTTGTAATCAAAATATTTCGCTCTAATATAAAATGATGCAATGGAGGTTGTGTCTCAACACTCAATTTTGATTGAAAACAGATATGGTATAAAGTATCCATATCTTTAAAAGTAATCAGATATTGATGTTTAGGCACCTGTATTTTTATGAAAAGGGAAGATAAGATGAAGCAGAAAACTAGAAATATTAAAATTTTCTCATTTGTCCTTTGTTTAGTGGCCATGCTTTTCGCTTTAGGTCTAAATCGCACTTCAGCAGAAACACCTGGAGTGACCGTTAGCGGAAAATTGGTCGATACGATCAAAAATATCAAAGTTACCAATAATGAAGGTGGCAACCTTGATTGGGAATTAGGACAATGGGCAACATTCCGTATCAATGCTGAGTTCGACTTGGCTGGTAAGGATGTCAAAGCAGGTGACACAACGGATATCACTGTTCCAGATGCTTTGATTATTACATCACAAAGCTTTGATATCAAAACTACTACTAAGCCTGAACAAGTCATCGCTCATGCAACAGTGGATAAGGATAATAAAAAGATTTCATTAACTTATACGGATTATGCAGAGAAACATTCAGATACACATGGTAATTTTTATTTCTACGCTCGTATCGACTTCAAGAAGCACCCTCAACAAGGAGAAATTCCGGTTGAAGTGACGGTTAACAACAAAACAACTATTGCAGGTAAAGTTACCTTTAAAGGTGTTGGTGATGGTAATCCAAACCTTTTAAAGAAAACAAGTTGGGTTCACTCAGATGACCCTAAGACTATTTCCTATGGCATTTCTGTGAACCAACTAAAGCAAAATATTAAAAATGTAACCGTAGAAGACAATTTGCAATTTACCAATGCTTCTTACGTTAAAGATAGTTTTCGTGTGACAAAAGGTGAGATGTCTTATGTCGATGGTGAATGGCAATTTAATAATACTAAGGATGTAACCAATGAACATCCTATTACTTTTGGTGAAAATGGTCAATCATTTGTTGTGAATCTTGGAGATATCAGTGAGACGGATCAATACCGTATTACGTATGATGTCCACTTAAATTACTCACCAGCCGATGGGGAAGTCTTAAATAACCAGGCTACTTTAAAAGGTAAGAACATTAAGACTAAAGAAGCAGTAAATAGAGCTGCCGTTCAAATTGCTGGTGGTTCTGGTGTTGGTTATGTCTTTACCATTCATATTCATAAAGTAGATGATGCTAACCAACCACTTGCTGGAGCTAAATTCAAAGTGGTACGTCAAGCCAACAACCAAGTAATCGGTGAATATGTGACAGATAAAGATGGGAATATCACAGTCAATGGTCTTTTAAAAGATAAATATATCTTAACGGAAACTGAGGCCCCTACAGGTTATACGATCAAAATTGCTGAAACTGTCGTAAATGCTGAAGATTTTGGTGAGGACCATAAGGTCACGAAGACTATCATCAATCCAAAAGAGCAGACAACGACAACGACTACTACAACTACTACAACCGAAGAACCTACAACTACTTCAACCACTACAACTGAAGAGCCTACGACCACTTCAACTACAACGACCGAAGAACCTACAACTACTTCAACTACTACAACAACTGAAGAACCTACGACTACTTCAACTACAACAACAACTGAAGAACCTACGACTACTTCAACTACTACAACCGAAGAACCTACGACCACTTCAACTACAACAACAGAAGAGCCTACGACCACTTCAACTACAACAACTGAAGAGCCTACGACTACTTCAACTACAACAACTGAAGAGCCTACGACTACTTCAACTACAACGACTAAAGAGCCTACGACTACCACAACTACAACAACAACTGAAGAACCTACGACCACTTCAACTACAACTACAACAACTGAAGAGCCTACAACCACTTCAACAACCACTACAACTGAAGAGCCTACAACTACTTCAACTACTACGACCGAAGAGCCTACGACTACTTCAACTACTACAACAACTGAAGAACCTACAACTACAACAACTACAACGACTGAAGAACCTACAACTACTTCAACTACTACAACGACTCCAGAAAAACCAGAAGTACCAAGAGTACCAGGAGATGGAGAAGGTAAATGGCGTCCTCGTACTAAATCATCCACAACTACAACTCCAGAAACACCTACAAATAGTAGTGAAGAAACAACCACACCAGAAAATGGTAGAGGTCACAAAACACTTCTTCCAAGTACAGGTGAAGTTGTCGCAACTGGCCTTGTATTCTCAGGAGTACTTGTCTTATCAGGAGCCGTCATCCTGAAACGCAAGATTTCTAATAATTAATCATTCACATTTGCGTATCATATAAAAAGGATAGCATCCAATTAGATGCTATCCTTTTTTGTATTTATAACAATCTTTGATACTCTTGCATATCCTATCGTCCTTCATTACTTCTACTTCGTCTCATTTGAATGACCAAGTAAGTAATTGAAACAATCGATAGCAACGCACCAAGAATGACTCCTTTTTGTCTAAAGACGAATTCGACCTTATGATTTCCTTTTGAGATCGGGAATGCTAAGAAAGCATTCCAAGCTTTTGACGTTTGAACAAATTTCCCATCCACTTTCACTTTCCATCCATCACTGTATGGAATTGAAGTCATCATATATTTACTATTGTCTGTAATGGATACATTACCTACAATATGAGTATTTGAGAACTTCGTAACTTTTAATCCTTGTTTCTTCCGGTTCTCTAATACTTGTTCAATTTGATCAACATCTGCACGGTAAACGGCTGCGTTACTCATATCAATTTGATCTGTTCTGAATCTAAATTCAATAACAGTTTCCTTATTTTCTGTTTGATCTGTTAACTGCCAAATTTGTCTTTGCGTAAATGATTTATTATTTGTTAACCATTTACCATTGAGCAGGACAGAATAGTCTTGTTTATGTGTTAAAGACACAGGAGTGAAAAAGTAATAGGTATAATTTGTACGAGGAGTGATTCTATAGCGAATAATAGCTTCCTTTGAAGAATCTGCTCTCTTGTAGATAGCTTCCCCAGTTTCCTTATTGACCTTTTCTTCAATAACATTTTCTGTTTCAATTGCGTTAAATGCCAAGGGTTTAAAGTACTCAATCGTATCGTTTTTAGCTTTTTGATGTCCCTCCATTGAATTCAGAATAATATTTTGGTTGGCAAAAGCATTATTGACACCAAATTTAATATTTCTCACAAGAACATTTGTACCATATGCAAGCGGGAAAGATTTAGGATTTTTATAGACAACATAACGTTTATCTTCATAAACTTTTTCCGTGAAATAGCGTTTCAAATCAAATCGGTCCGTATATCGATAAAAATACATCTTATCTGGATTAGCTTCCATCTCTTTTGGATCAAAATTTTTGACACTCATAAAGTAACGTACACCATATAAGGCATCTGTCAATGGGGTCCCATTTGCATACTGTGTTGACGCATTGACTCCAAGATCTCCCATAAAAGCAAAGTGGTCCATGGTGCTTCGTTCCAAACTAGAACTAAACGTACTCAAGCCTGGATAAGAAATCAACGAAGGTACTGTTCTAGAATAGCCAAAATCCGAAGCAATTCGATAGAATTTTTGATCTGAATTTTCTTGAATATTATCTGTAACACGTTTGACTGATACAGTCGCATCTGAAAACTTATTAACATTATCATACCCTAGAGTAACTTGTGACAAGTAGGCATTATAACCAAACTCCAAAATCGATACAAGGGAAACAATCACCACAGCAAAACGGGACAGTTTGAAATTCAAGACGAGCAAGACAACCAAATAGGCAATCACTGTGAGACTGACTTGGGTGAGTAAATAACCTGCTTTCAGTAACAGAAAAGCAATCACTATAAAGACCGAAGTAACACCAATTAGAATCATCTTCTCACGCTGACTCTTCTGAGATTTTGTCCAATAGGTGTAAAAACCGAGGCCTCCTAGAACAACCAAAACCAAGAGAGGAAGAAACACATTTTTTGAGAAATAGTTAGTGATTGCTTCTGGTTGTACCTTGGCGATAAAGGTGTAGCTCTTCGATTGAATATAAGATACAGAGAGAGCCAACCCGACTCCAATCGCAAGATTCGTCCATTTAGAGACAACTGGTCTTTCCTTCACTGCTTGGTAAGCCAGTAGTAACATGAAGAACGAGAACAACCAAGAAAAACGGAAGAAGAAACCGGCTGGGTTTTGCCCCATGTGCCAGATCTTACTGACAAACTCATTAACGAATGACGTCAAGAAGACAAGAGTAACAATCCCAGCAGCCCATTTCTTAACTTTGGAAACATTCTTAGAGAGGAAGTAGAAAATGAAGCCCAGAAAACCAAGTGCCCCAATATAGATATTTGGTAAGTTTGGTCCTGCAGACCAACCAGATGTCGTATCAAAACCACCGATGACCATCTTAGCAAGAATATCTAAGGGATTAATTTGGAATGCAAAAGAGAAGGTCATTCCTCCACCAATTTGTCCCTTACTTTCCAACAAGTTAAAGAAGACAGGTAGCAGAAGCACCGCTGCTGTTCCAATACCGATAATAGAATAAATAACAGCTTGTAATAAAGGCGGGGCATAATTTTTTAGTTTTGTCTTTAGATCTCCTTCGACCATCAATCTAGGAGATACATAGAAACAGGCATACAAGGCAACAAAAATCGAAATCATGTAGCCCATGTAGAATTGGAGCAAGACAGCAAGTCCCAAAACAAAGGAATAGCGATAGGGAGCTTCTCCGTCTAACAATTGTTCCAAGTACACAATGACAATTGGTAGCATGATCATGGCATCATAGAAAATGACATTCATCTGGTAGGAAACCAACATCCCTGACAAGGCATAAGCTGTCGAGAACAGTGGAACCATCCATTTTCTAGACTCCAAACCTTTGTAACGTTTGATCAAGAGGAATGCAAAGGATAGACCGATTGCCCCGTAGCGGAGCCAAATAGTAAGAAAGACTGCTGCTCCGAAATATTTAAGGGGCATTAGGATATAGATGAGGTTAAAGGGGCTCATTAGATAGTATCCAAGCACCCCAATCATATCTCCACCAAGAGACTTAGTGAAAGAATAACTCAAACTAGATAGATCTCCCGTCAAGATAGCATTTTTTAGCAAGCCAAAGAAACTGATGTATTGCTGACCAAAGTCAACAGCCATCAGACTCTTACTTCCAAACGGGTACATCCCCATGAAAGCCCAAACTACTAACATAATAGTCATTGGGGCTAACGCACTCAAGGCATAGAGAATTTTTTTGGGATTTTTCTTCAAAAACTCTTGCCAGCGCATAAACCAGATTAACATATTCTCTCCTTTATCCAATATTATTTTCTTTTGCTTGTTCGATATTGGTATCCTCAATGATAAAGTGAGGACGACGTTTTACCTCATAATAGATTTTTCCAATATATTCTCCAAGAATACCAATGAAAATCAATTGAACACCACTAAATAGAATGATGGCTGCAATGGTTGTAAAGTAACCACTGACATAGTTACTTGCTGATAGTATGTATTTTATCAATTCAAAAACAAGATACAAAAGGGCAAGACCTAAACAAATGAAACCAAATTGAATACAAACACGAAGGGGACGATCATTAAATGAAACAATCCCTTGAATAGCATAGTTCAATGATTTCTTAAAACCAAACTTACTTTTCCCTGCCTTGCGGATTTCGTTTTTATAAGGTATTACCTTCTCCTTGAATCCAATCCATTCATACAAACCTTTGTTGAAACGATTGTATTCGGGCATCGATACAAAGGCATTTATAGCTTTACGACTTAGCAATCTCAGCTCTGATTTTCCATCTGTCAGCTTAACGTCCATTGAACGGTTTGACAAGAAATAGAAGAGGCGTGCAAAGGTACTTCCAATAAAGGACTCCCCTTCTCGCGTTCGTTGCCCACTGACAATATCATATCCTTCATTATATGCCTCTAAAAAGAGGGGAATCAGATAAGGTGGATGTTGTAGATCTCCATCCATAACCATGACGGCATCCCCGCTCGCGTATTTAAACCCTGCTAAAATACCACTTTCACGACCAAAATTACGACTAAATCGAATATATTTCACACGTGGATTCTCTTTGGCAATGGCTGTAATCAGTTCATAGGTCTGGTCACTACTTCCATCATCGATATAAAGAAGTTCATAGTCCGAGAGCTCCTTCCCCAGCATCTGTTCCAATTGTGCTGACATAGCTTCATGTGTTTGAGAAAGAACTAACTCCTCATTAAATAAAGTAATGAGTATCGAAAGTTTCATCTTTTCCTCCATTTCATTCCTTTCCAAAAAAGAGAGAGCTTTCGCTCTCTCCTTTATACGGAAACTCTTTTTTTATTATTTAGAGATTTTACGTTTTAATACTACTGCACCTGACAAGACAAGTACTCCTGAGAATACAAGGCCAGTTGCTACAACTTCACCAGTACTTGGAAGAAGTGATTTGCGACCTCCACCATTTTCTGGTGTGGTTGCTTCTTCACTACTAGTTGTAGTTGTTGATGATTTACGAGGGAAAGTACCATTTCCACCACCTGGGTATGTTGGTGTTTCTGGAGTTGTGGTTGTTGTTGGCCATTCACCTTCACCACCTTGATCTCCTGGTACTTCTGGAGTTGTAGTTGTAGTTGTTGTTTCTTCAGAAGTTTCTACAGTAGTAGCTTCTGTTGTTGTAGCTTCTGTTGTTGTTGTAGTAGCTTCTGTTGTTGTAGCTTCTGTTGTTGTTGTAGCTTCTGTTGTTGTAGCTTCTGTTGTTGTAGCTTCTGTTGTTGTAGCTTCTGTTGTTGTTGTTGTTGGTTCTTCTGTTGTTGTAGTTGTGGTTGTTGTTGGCTCTTCAGTCGTTGTTGTAGTTGAAGTAGTTGTTGGCTCTTCTGTTGTTGTAGTTGTGGTTGTTGTTGTTGGCTCTTCTGTTGTTGTAGTTGTGGTTGTTGTTGTTGGTTCTTCTGTTGTTGTAGTTG
>ERZ773066.1522-NODE-1522-length-11790-cov-2.365062_pt1 | contig 11790 bp, 10 predicted proteins | sample MGYA00580573_ERZ773066 | MGnify/ENA primary metagenome ERZ773066 (study PRJEB29015, sample SAMEA2738128) | human oral metagenome | biome: human oral; feature: human-associated habitat; material: saliva | place: China | collected 2203 ... | reverse complement strand
GGTAATGGCTGTAAATAATGAAATTGGTACTGTCTTGCCTATAGAAAAGATGGCGGAAATGGCACATGATCAAGGTGCTCTTTTCCATACAGATGCTGTTCAAGCCTTTGCACAAGAAGCATTAACGGTGGATGGCATTGACTATTTAACGGCATCTGGACATAAAATTTATGCACCAAAAGGGATTGGCTTTTTATACAAATCAAAAGATGCACCGCTTCACGCTTTAATTAAAGGTGGCGGTCAAGAGTTAGGATTTAGAGCTGGGACTGAGAATGTTCCTTATATTCTAGGATTTGAAAAAGCAATGCAAATTGTAGTGGCAGCTAGAGAAGAGTTAGTTAAAACGTATCAAAAACTTCAAGAGTATTTAATGACTAAATTAACTCAACAAGGAATTAGTTTTGAGTTGAATGGAATCTCTAATCCTAATAATCCACATATTTGTAATCTGTGGTTAAAAGGGAAAAAAGCAACACAAACTTTAATCTTTAATGATTTAAAAGATGTATCGATTTCAGCAGGCTCAGCTTGTTCGGCAGGAAGTGTACAAATCAGTCCTGTATTATCTGCAATGTATCCTGGTGAAAACAGTCGCCTTGAAGAATCTATCAGACTTTCCTTTGGAATGGGGTCAACAAAAGAGGATATTGATGCATTCGTAGACGCATTACGTTAATGGAGAGCTTTTGTTTAACGGCAAAATATGGTAAACTAATCATGTATTATAAGAAAGAGGAGAAGCGCATATGGCATTTACACCAACTGCATCATTAAAAGGGTCAAACCAAGTCTTTTCGGTTAGCCCGACTTGTAAAGGATACACATTACGTGATAATGGCTTTACTGAAACAAAATCTGGGAACTTCCAATTAATTCGTAGTTTAGATGAAACAATTGATGATCACCGTGGATTAAAATTAAAAGTCATGGTTGATAAAGATAAAAAACAATTGAAGATTTCTACAGTCACAAAAAACGGATTACAAACAGTTGACTTATACGGCAAAGCGAATACTGCAATGGCTGTTGAGAAATTAGAGTTTATTTTAGAAGGGCTTGTTGAACGAGGCGTTCTTGAAGTAACAACGAAATAGTGTATAAAAAAGAGAGACAGTTCAAAATTGAACTGTCTCGTTTATCATGCACGGGCGGTGTTCCCTGTAGCTGTATTATTCGACTTCAGGTAGCGGCTTAAATTGTGCTACGAAGCTTTGAGTGTCGCCAAAATAAAGATTCTCGCTAGGAACTTCATAAAGCTCCTGCATTTTCTTGCTTAAAGAATATGGAAGATTAGTTGAATCTTTTTCATACTTCGTAAGCGTATCTTTGTTTATTTTAAGATATTTGGCGGCTTCCAATAGTGTTAAATTACGATTAACCCGTGCTGCTCGTAAAGAGATCATCATACACCTTCGCCCCCTTTTTCTCAACTTAATTATAGTGAAAACGCAACCGTTTGTCAAAAATGCAATTGGGCAAAAATCCCATTACTATCGCATTTTCAATGATTTTCAAGCAAATTTTTTGAAAAAATAGAAAATAAATTTAAAATTAGGGTAAATTCTGATAACTCGACCTTCAAATCGACTAGTTCAGGAAATAAAAAGAAATGATGGTGAAAGAATGAGTAACGAAAAAACAAGAGTTGTCGTTGGCATGAGCGGAGGGGTTGACTCCTCGGTTACAGCTTTACTATTAAAAGAAGCTGGATATGATGTCATCGGTATTTTTATGAAAAACTGGGATGATACGGACGAAAATGGCGTTTGTACAGCAACTGAAGACTACAAAGACGTCGCAGCCGTTGCAGAACAAATCGGTATTCCGTATTATTCAGTGAACTTTGAAAAAGAATATTGGGATCGTGTATTTGAATATTTCCTACGTGAGTACCGCTTAGGACGTACACCGAATCCAGATGTGATGTGTAATAAAGAAGTGAAATTCCAAGCTTTCCTAGATTACGCGATGCAATTAGGAGCAGATTATGTGGCAATGGGGCACTATGCACGTGTTGAAAAGGACGAAAATGGAATTGTTCATCTATTAAGAGGAAAAGACAATAATAAGGACCAAACGTATTTCTTAAGTCAATTGAATCAAAAGCAATTAGAAAAAGCGATGTTTCCAATTGGTCACTTAGAGAAAAAAGAAGTCCGCGAGATTGCTGAAAAGTATAATCTTGCAACAGCGAAGAAGAAAGACTCAACGGGAGTATGCTTCATTGGGGAGAGAAACTTCAATGAGTTCTTATCAAACTATTTACCTGCTAAACCTGGGAAAATGGTAACTCTTGATGGAGAAGTAAAAGGTGACCACGCTGGACTTATGTACTATACAATTGGTCAACGCCAAGGATTAGGGATTGGTGGCGGTGGTAAGACCAATGATCCATGGTTTGTCATTGGAAAAGACTTATCTACAAATACTTTATATGTAGGTCAAGGGTTCCACCATCCAAACCTTTATTCCGATAGTTTAACGGCTACAGATATTCAATTTACAAATGATTTACCAAGAGAAAAGACGTTCGAATGTACCGCAAAATTTAGATATCGTCAACAAGATACAAAAGTGAAAGTTGTATTAGATGAACAGGATCCAACACTAGCTACAGTGATTTTTGATGAACCAGTTCGTGCGATTACACCTGGGCAAGCTGTAGTATTCTATGACGGCGAAGAGTGTCTTGGTGGAGGAATCATCGACAAAGCCTATATGGATGGCGAAGAACGTCAATACGTATAATAATCATTAACAGAAAGGAGAGTCCAAATGAGTGATACACCTTATATTGTAGGGGAAGTATTAACGACTTTTTTCGAGAATCCTCAAAACTTCTATAAAGTCATGCTTGTTCGTGTAATCGAATCTGATTGCGTGGATGTGGATGATGAGATTGTTGTAACAGGGATTTTCGGACAAATTCATTCGGATATCTCCTATCGTTTTAATGGGAAGATTGTTTCTCATCCAAAATATGGAGAACAATTCCAAGCGGATAATTATCAGCAGACACAACCTACTGGAAAAAGAGGGCTCATTCAATATTTATCTAGTGCCCATTTTCCAGGAATTGGAGAGAAGACGGCTGAGAAGATTATCGAAAAATTAGGCGAGGATGCCATGGAGCGTATTTTAAACGACGATACTGCGCTTGATGGAATTAGTGGCCTCACGAAAAAGAAAAAAGAAATGATTCGTGAAGTGATTCAACAAAATCAGGGGACTGAGAAGTTGATGTTTGAACTCACGAATCTTGGGTTTACTCCTGCGATTGCGCAAAAGATTATCGGAATTTATAAAGATAAGGCAAGAGCAGTGTTAGACGAAGATCCCTATGTTCTTCTTCAAAAAATAGAAGGACTAGGATTTAGAAGAATGGATAGCATTGCCCAATCGATGGGAATTGACCCAGATGACACTTCTAGACTAAAAGGAGCTCTCTTTGTTGTGACAAGAGATTTCTGTTATCAAACAGGAGATACTTACTTGATGGCTGAAGTGTTAATCACGCAAGCGCAACGATTACTTGAGACTTGTCAAAACTACTTAATCGAACCCGATAAGTTAGTAGATGCATTAAACGAATTGATTCGCGAAGGTGTTGTGTTTTCGGATGAAAACCGCATTGCGATTGCTTCTTTATACTATGCAGAACTAGGAATTAGTAACGCTCTGTCCAAACGAATTACAGCTTCTAAAGAAGAAATTAGTAAAGAGAAAATTGAAGAAGCGATTGAAAGAACGCAGGAGAAATTCGATATTCAATATGATGCGTCTCAAAAAGAGGCTATTTATCGCATTATGACTGAACCACTCTTTGTATTAACGGGTGGACCTGGTACTGGGAAGACAACGATTATTAATGCAGTTATTGATGTCTATGCTCAGCTAAACGAATTAGAAAATGACGATGAAATTGAAGAGGCGATTGTTCTTGCGGCGCCAACTGGACGAGCCGCAAAACGGATGAATGAATTGACAGGATATCCTTCTTCAACGATTCATCGGTTATTAGGAATTGCAATTGATAGTGTGGATGATAGTTTTGAAGATAAGGAAATTACTGGTGAATTCCTAATTATCGATGAGATGTCGATGGTAGATACATGGTTAATGAATCGTGTGTTTAAAGCCTCTCCACAAGGATTGAAAATTTTACTCGTTGGAGATAGTAATCAATTGCCTTCGGTCGGTCCAGGGCAAGTCTTAACGGATTTACTGGAAACGAATCAAGTGCCAGCGATTGAACTAAAAAGAATTCACCGTCAAACTCAGCAATCTTCTATTGTCGAATTAGCGCATAGTATTAAAGATGGTTTCTTGCCGCGTAACTTTATGGAAAAACAAACGGATCGTAGCTTTTTACCGTGTTCAACAGACCGTTTAGTTATCATTATTGAACAAGTCGTTATAGCAGCTCTTAAAAAAGGCTATACGAAGCGAGATATTCAAGTGCTAGCTCCAATGTATAAAGGAGATGCTGGGATTAATGCCATCAATCAGATGATGCAAGAAATCTTGAATCCAAAAATTGGAAATTCAATTCGTGAAGTCGAGTCCTTCGACAAGGTCTTCCGTGTTGGCGATAAGGTTTTACAACTGGTGAATTTACCGGAAGAAAATGTCTATAATGGCGATATTGGTGAAATCACTGCGATTCAATTTGCTAAAGAAAATGATGACCAAGTGGATAAGATATTCGTCTTGTTCGATCAAACTGAAGTGGAATACCATAGAACGGATTGGCAACAACTGACGCTAGCGTATTGTTGCTCCATTCATAAGGCGCAAGGCTCCGAATTCAAGATGGTCATCTTACCAATGGTGAATCAGTACTCACGTATGTTGCAAAGAAATCTATTGTATACAGCCGTTACGCGTAGTCAGCAGTATTTGATTATGTGTGGGGAAGCAGGAGCATTCCAAAAGAGTGCAACAACGGTTCCGCCAAAACGGGCGACTTTCTTACAAGAGTTCTTAGTGAATTTTGATATAGAAAAGACAGAAGAGGTCCCAGCAATAAAGGAGCAAACAAATTCCGCACCGGATGAGTATAACGACTCTATTGAAGAAAAAGAAATTCAATTAACCATCCAAGCAATTGAAGACGGACTTATTTCTCCGATGATTGGAATGGATGACTTAACACCATATGATTTTATGACAAGAAGCTAGTTTTCTAGCTTCTTTTTTCGTGTTCTTTTAGCCGGAAATAATTGCCATCTGTCCATGATGTAAGGTAAAATAGATACAAATGATTACGAAAGAGGGACAAATAATGAATCGACAAAAACATTTTTTAGTTTCTGAAGATGCAGTGCCTCCTGTTTTTGCTAAAGTATTACAAGCTAAAGAGCTCCTTGCAACTGGACAAGCAAAAGACGTCACTGAAGTAGTGAAGATGGTTGGCATCTCACGCAGTGTTTATTATAAGTATTATCGTAAAGTACAAGGTTTTTCATCTGTAAATGCTGGGAGAAAAGCATCCATTAATATCCATATGAAAAATATAAAAGGAACACTCACTAAGACGCTTGAAGTGTTCGCAAATCGTGATATGAACATTTTGACGATTTTCCAAGGATTAGCCATTCATAGTGTCGCCGTTGTTCAAATTATGATTGATATTTCTGAGGCGACGGTTAGTGTGGAAGATGTGATTAAAGAAATTAACGCATTGGACAACATTATTTCTGTGGAGTTACAAAGTATCGAATAATGAAAAAAGAATTTTTAAACTATTTAACAGAGAATAATATTAAGGTATTGATTTTCGATAAAGATGGCACATTGACAGATACATCTACATTATGGTTTGAACCAACAATTTTAGTTCTGGATGAATTAATAAATCGTAATGAGATGAATCTAACGACTGGAGAGCATGACGAGTTATTTGACCGTCTTGGTATCACTGAAACAGACATCATCGAAAATAGCGTGATTGCTGCTGGTTCGGTTCGTGATATGCTAGAAGTTATAAATGAATTTAGAGCAATCAATATTGAAGAAAATTACGACTTCGTGGTGCAATACTTTGCGGACTATATTTTGTCTCATCCAGAGAAAATCCAGACTCTTGGGCAGGTAAAGAGAGCACTAAGTGGATTGAAAGAAGAAGGATACACGATAGCCTTAGTGACCAATGATTCTCGAATGCCTGCAGAAGCTGTATTAAAGGTTGCTGGAATTGGTCAGTTGTTTGACTTTGTAGGAACCACTGATGAATTTCCTTCAAAACCTGCAACGGATTCGCTAGTTGCTATTCAAAATCAATTCGGTGTATCTTTTAACGAGATGATTTATATCGGTGACTCAACGGTCGATGAAGAGTTTGCAAAGAATACAGCTGGCTTTATCGCTGTGACAAGTGAACCTAATAATCCAGATGTTCTTCCTAGTGCTATTTTTAAAGTGAAATCGATTGAAGAATTATGCTAGGAGGGTGTTATGAAAACTACGATACAAGAAAATCATAAGTTTAAAGCTCTTTTAACAATCTTAATACCAGTTTTAATCTATCAAATTGCCAATTATTCGGCTCAATTTATCGATACCGTAATGACTGGGCGTTATAACGAAGTTCATCTTGCAGGGGTTTCGATTGGTGGTAGCTTGTATGCGCCATTTTTCTCATTATTGACAGGGTTAATTTCAGGGCTTGTACCGATTGTTGGACAATATTTTGGACAGAAGAAATTGGATAAGATAGAACAAGTGATGCGTCAGTACTTAATCATTGGCGTCGTATTAGCCATTGGACTATTTGTTTTTGGAGTCCTATTTCTTAAACCTGTTTTAGGATTGATGAATTTAGAACAAGAAGTGGAAGCTGTAGCAGTAGGATATTTAACGTTGTTATCCTTAGGGTTTATTCCATTATTACTCTTTAGTGTGTTAAGATCTTTTGTGGACGCTTTAGGATTAACCAAAGTATCAATGATGCTTATGGTATTAGTGGTTCCAATGAATATGTTTTTTAACTATTCACTGATTTACGGTCAATTTGGTTTTCCTGAAATGGGAGGAGCTGGGGCTGGACTTGGAACTGCACTGGCTTACTGGGGATTACTTGTTGTAGCAGTTGTAGTCTTTAGAAAACATCCAGTATTAAAAGAATATGATGTTTTAAAATGGAGTGGAATAGATATAAAAACCTGGAAGGAACCATTTAAGATTGGGCTTCCAATAGGATTATCGGTATTTGCGGAAGTTGCTGTTTTCGCATTTGTAGGATTACTCATGTCGAAATTTGGAACATCCATTATCGCATCCCACCAAGCTGCAATGAATTTTGCGATGGTAGTTTATGCATTCCCAATTAGTATTTCCACAGCATTGACGATTATTGTTTCATACGAAGTGGGTCGAAAGGATATTCGTTCAGCAATGCAGTTTGCTTACATTGGAATTGCAACGGCTGTGACACTTGCTGTTGTGACGCTGACTTTATTAGCGTTCAATATTCAATCAGTGGCCTCATTTTACGGGACAGACCCAGACTTTATTCAATTAACGGTTGTGTTTTTAACCTATAGTCTCCTGTTCCAACTGTTTGATGCTGTAGCAGCTCCAGTTCAAGGAACTCTAAGAGGGTTTAAAGATGTCCAAATGCCATTCATTTTGTTTTTAATTGGCTATTGGATTATAGGGTTACCAATCGGTTTTATTTTAGATAATGGATTTAATGCAGGTCCGTATTCTTATTGGATTGGACTCATCATCGGATTAATGAGTAGTTGTATATTCTTAGTATTCCGATTAAGAAAAGTATTTAAAAAATATAAGGAATCACGAGGTGTGTAAATGTTTGAATCATATAAAGAAGAAGTAACATTTAATGAACAAAGAGGGTCTGAAGAGATGGACCCACAAAATGAATTTTACCAAGAAGATATGGAAGAATCGTTTAAAAAGGACATTACTTCCATTGGAAGAAGATTAATTGGTTATATGTTAGTTTTCTTTTTGTTCGCAACTGCTGGACAACAGGCAGCGCTAGACAAAGCGCTAGAAAATGCAGTTAGTACTGAAGACTTTTACGGAATTTGGGGAGTTGGGTTATTTATTGCCGCTGGTCTAAGCTTACTCCTTTGGTCTATTTCTAAAAAATTCCCAATGAAACGTATTTATGAACACGTTGCTCCAAGAAAAATGACGATACAGTCATTTGCGATGATATGTGCTAGTTTATATGGGGTTCGTTTTATCTCAAAATTGATTTTAGGAGGAATTGAGAAATTACTCTTTGAGATGGGCATTCCGGCAACACTTGTAGCAAATACAAGTGAAGAGTTAACGTCTAGTATCATTTTTGTACTGTATTTAGGAGTTATGGCTCCTGTTGTAGAAGAATTTATCTTTAGAGGATTCATTGGGTATCGTCTGGAACGTTACGGAAAAGTATTTACGATTCTATTTACAGCTCTTATTTTCTCACTATTCCATGCCAATATTACACAAGAAGTCTTCACATTTATGGCGGGTATTGTTTTTGCTTATGTTGCTATTGAATATGGCTTCCAATGGGCAGTAGTAGTCCATATGATGAATAACTTCATATTTGCAGTTGTGGTTGATATTTATGTGGCACAAATGATGAATTTAGGAGACTTTTCTATTGTACAACTTCTAGATTTAGTAGGGTTTATCATTTTAGTGCTCGTAGTTATTTTGAAATGGAAAGATATTAAAGAATATATCGATGTAAATCGTGGATTTCATGGAATCGCACAAATTACTTTTAGTCGAGTAACGATTATTTTATTCATTATTTATCTTTTATTTCGTACCTTTCTACCATTTTTCACACTATACTTGCATTTTTAGATAGGAGAGGTTAGTTTGAATACTATTTATTTAGAAGATAGCGTCTATACAACCATCACTGAACATCCAGAAGTGAAGGATTTGCTTGTAGAGATTGGTTTTAAACCTCTCAATCAACCACAAATGGTTCATACGGTTGGTCGTATCACTAATTTAATTAAAGGATCAAAAATTGCAAAAATTCCCTTAGAAACAATTGTAGAAACATTAGAAATGAATGGATACATCGTCAAAGAAAGCAGGGATTAAATGGCTAAAGAAGATTACACGATGGAACAACGTCAAGAGATCTTAAAAGACTTGATGTTAAGATTACATGCAGGTGAAGATAAAGAGGTCATTCAAAAAGAATTTAATGAAGCCTTTGACGAAATCACTCCTTATGAAATCCAGTTAATGGAACGCAATCTCATGAGTGAAGGGATTACCTTTGCTGAAATTATGAGCCTATGTAATGTTCATGCAAACTTGATGGGGTCAAAGGTGAATACAGAAACAACAGTTGCCGAATTCGAACAACCTGGTCATCCGGTTCATGTGATGAAGATGGAAAATTTAGCCATTAGAGGTGCTTTAGACCGTGTGGAACGCTTGCTAAAGAATTATCTAGAGACGAAGGATGAAACAATTAAAAAAGGATTGAATCGCCAAATTTCACTTCTTGATCAATTCGACAATCACTATCAGCGTAAAGAATATGCGATGTTTCCAATTATGGAGAAAAAGGGGATCACAGCACCTCCAAAGGTAATGTGGGGTGTCGATGACCAAATTCGTGACTTATATAAAGATTTCAAGAAGGCTCTTTCTAACGGCCAAGAGAATGTGTTAGAAGAATTCGAAGTGGTTCGTGATGAATTACTCGAAATGATTCAAAAGGAAGAGAATATTTTGATTCCAATGGTAGAACAAGTTTTTCATGTTGACGATTGGGAATCGATTGCCGCTCAGTCTCCAGAATATGGATATTGTATTGTAAAACCTGAAAAAGAGTGGGCGGTCAAAAAAGACTTCGCCCCTGTAAAGGTGAAAGCTGAGATTGAAGCAGAAGGAGATATTCCTTTATCGACAGGTTCGCTTTCATTGAAGCAACTCAATCTGATTTTGAATTTATTACCGATGGAATTGTCATTTGTAGATCACAATAATATCGTGAAATATTACAATGAAGGAAATGGAGAAGAGAAAATCTTCAAACGGACACCAAGTGCAATTGGGCGTGATGTAATTTTATGCCACCCGCCAAAAGTACATGAAACGGTTCAAACGATTTTTGAGCAATTAAAGTCAAAACAAAAAGAAAAAGAGGAAATGTGGTTTAAGAAAGACGGGATGATGGTTCATGTGACGTATCACGCTGTTTGGGATGAAGAAGGAAACTATGTAGGATGTCTTGAATACGTTCAAAATATCCAATCTCTAGTCGAACATTTTGAACAAGCAGATGTGAAGCGGACACTTTCTTAATGACTTTCAATATGTTACAATGCACGTGGATAGCATTCCACATTACACTTAACTTTAAAGGAGTTATTGACTTATGTATACGACAATGTTTCTCGGCGCAATTGCAGGTTTAAGCCTATTCCTGTATGGGATGCAATTGATGGGCGACGGATTGCAAAAAGTAGCCGGAGAAGGATTAAAAGGGATTATTCGTAAATTAACGAAAAATCGATTCATGTCAGTACTTGTTGGGATGTTTGTAACTACAATCATTCAAAGTTCATCAGCAACGACAGTAATGGTTGTTGGTTTCGTAAATGCTGGGCTAATGACATTAGCGCAAGCAGTAGGAGTTGTCTTTGGGGCAAACGTCGGAACAACAATTACAGGACAAATGGTTTCCTTCAATTTATCACAATGGGCGCCACTAGTCATTGCTGCAGGTTTAGTAGCAAACATGCTTACTAAAAATCCAAAAGTAAAAGAAGCTAGTGAAATCTTTATTGGCTTTGGTATTTTATTTATTGGTATGAGTTCATTGAGTTCTGCCTTACAACCGTTAAAAGAATTACCAGAGTTTACAAACTGGATTCTTGAATATGGTAGCAATCCATTTATTGGAGTAGGAATCGGTCTTTTAATGACCCTTGTCTTACAAAGTTCTTCAGCAACAATTGGGGTTTTAATCGCACTTGCTAGTCAAGGGGTACTTCCAATTACAACTGCTGTGTTTATCATCTTCGGGGATAACATTGGAACATGTACTACAGCGTTAATTAGTAGTTTAGGAACTTCTCGTCGTGGGAAACAAGTGGCTCTATTCCACCTAATGATTAACGTTATCGGTACAATTTACTTTATGCTATTCCTTCGCGGTATTCTTGTGAATGTCGTTGAAAGCATTGATCCAGGCAATGTTGCTCGTCAAATTGCCAATGCACATACGATTTTCAATATCGTGAACGTGATTGTCTTATTCCCATTCACTAATTTATTAGTTAAATTAATTCAAATCATTATCCCAGATGGGGAAGAGGAAGAAGAAAGCATTACACGTTATCTCGACAAACGTATTTTAGTTACTCCTTCAATTGCTTTGGAAAATACTATGTATGAATTTGCTGCAATGGCACAAGAAACAAGTAGCGCTTTAGAAAATGCGATTGGAGCTGCTCGTACTCGTGATAAGAAACTCGTGAAGAAAGCTCTTGAAAATGAGAAAAATATCAATGCGTATGAAAAAGCAATTGTGAAGTATTTAGTTGAAATTTCTCAACAAAGTGTATCTGCGAAAGACCAACAAACAATCGATGAGTTGTTTAGTACAGCAAACGATATTGAGCGTATCGGGGATCACGCAGAAAACATTGCGGACTTTGCAAAATCAATTATTGAACGTGAAATCTTCCTAGACGAAGATACAGCTCACGAACTAGACGGCTTATATGCTCTTGTTCAAAAAGGATTCGCGTTATCAATTGATGCATTATCAACTGGTGACCAAAA